>MDSV01180597.1_pt1 | contig 52873 bp, 51 predicted proteins | sample 810851 | NCBI WGS metagenome assembly MDSV01 (sample SAMN05326640, study PRJNA326480) | marine metagenome | isolation source: seawater | place: Atlantic Ocean: North East | collected 2012
CCGCCAGGGAGGCGTCACGCATGATCTGGTATTCTTTATCGCTCAACGTCTGTGCTGGCGCGACAGTGATGGAGTCACCTGTGTGAACACCCATCGCGTCAAAGTTTTCGATAGAACAGATGATGATGCAGTTATCGTTTTTGTCACGAACCACTTCCATCTCATATTCTTTCCAACCGATCAGAGATTCATCAATCAGCAGCTCGTTCGTCGGAGACAGGTCCAGACCACGGGTACAGATTTCTTCGAACTCTTCTTTGTTGTACGCGATACCACCACCGGTGCCACCCATGGTGAAGGATGGGCGGATGATGCAGGGGAAACCCAGAGTTTTCTGAACTTCACGTGCCTCTTCGATGCTGTGCGCGATACCGGCACGTGGACACTCAAGGCCAATTGCCTTCATGGCTTTATCGAAGCGGTCACGGTCTTCCGCTTTATCGATGGTGTCAGCGTTCGCACCGATCATTTCTACGCCGAACTTTTCCAGTACGCCCGCAGATTCCAGACCCAGAGCGCAGTTCAGTGCAGTCTGACCACCCATGGTTGGCAGCAGTACGTCAGGACGTTCTTTTTCAATGATCTTAGCGACGGCTTCGACAGTAATAGGCTCGATATAGGTCGCGTCGGCCATCGACGGGTCAGTCATGATGGTCGCTGGGTTAGAGTTCACCAGAATAACCCGGTAACCTTCTTCACGCAGTGCTTTACAAGCCTGTGCACCTGAGTAGTCGAACTCACAGGCCTGACCGATAACGATCGGACCAGCACCGATAATCAGAATACTTTGTATGTCTGTACGTTTTGGCATGTCTCGGTATTTCCTGTTTCTGTTACTTCGCGGCCTGGGCAGCTTCAATCAATTCAATAAAGTGGTCGAACAGTGGCGCAACGTCTTTTGGACCTGGGCTCGCCTCAGGGTGACCCTGGAAGCTGAATGCCGGACGATCCGTCAACGCGATACCCTGCAGAGTACCGTCGAACAGCGACTTGTGCGTCGCCTTCACGTTCGCAGGAAGTGACGCTTCAGTCACAGCAAAACCGTGGTTCTGAGCAGTGATCATCACGCGACCCGTCTCGATGTCCTGAACCGGGTGGTTACCACCGTGGTGACCGTGAGGCATTTTTTCAGTCTGGGCGCCGGACGCCAGAGCCAGCAACTGATGCCCGAGGCAAATGCCGAACACAGGGATCTTAGTTTCAAGAATTTCTTTGATCGCACTGATGGCGTAATCACACGGCTCAGGGTCGCCCGGGCCATTGGACAGGAAGATACCGTCCGGATTCATTGCCAGCACTTCAGACGCGGGCGTCTGCGCCGGTACGACGGTCAGATCACAACCACGCTCTGCTAATAAGCGCAGAATGTTGCGTTTCACACCGTAGTCGTATGCCACGACTTTGAACTTAGGATCACTGACCTGGCCGTAACCCTGACCCAGCGTCCAGTCTGATTCAGTCCACTTATACGACTCTGAAACAGTGACTTCTTTAGCGAGGTCCATGCCCTTCAGACCCGGGAAGCCTTTAGCCGCTTCCAGCGCTTCAGCAACCGCAGCGTCAGAATGCGCGTCTTCACGTGCAATCATGCAGCCGTTGAGCGAGCCCTTTTCACGCAGGATTCGGGTCAGGCGACGGGTATCAATGTCAGCGATACCGAGAACATTGTGTTCTTTCAGGTACACATCCAATGCTTTCTGATTACGGAAACTAGACGCAATCAGTGGCAGATCACGGATGATCAGACCGGTAGCATGGACGTCGTTTGACTCCTCATCTTCATCATTGGTGCCGTAGTTACCAATGTGAGGGTATGTCAGAGTAACCATCTGGCGGGCATAAGAAGGATCGGTGAGGATCTCCTGATAACCGGTCATAGAGGTGTTGAATACCACTTCTCCGACAGACAGACCTTCTGCACCAATACTGGTACCTTTAAAGATGCTGCCGTCTTCAAGAGCTAGAATTGCTGGCGTAGACAAGACTCGTTCCCCGAAATTTTACGATAAAACTGGTAGCGTATGCGCCCCGCTGACGCCCGACCGTCCTTGCGTGAGCCGTAAAAAAGCGGGATGGTGACTTTTCTGACTCCATCCCGCTTCCGGATCAATTCTGACAGTGCGTGACTGGCGTCCGCTGTACATACGTAAATTGCGCGGGATGATACAGAAATATTGACTGATTGTCCACGTGAGCTAATCCCACCAGACGTTTCCGCGAAGAGTTACAGCCCTGATACAAACTAATACTATTGTATAAGTTTTGTTATTAACGTATTCCCTTTTTTATCAGCCTTGCCCCATACTTGTGTCCCATCAGGAAAATAACTAAACACGGGGCCAGACCATGCATGGAGAAGCGCACGTCCGCCGCAGACTGAATCCTTCCAAGCGCAAACAACTATTGATGAAAGACGCTATTTCAGTGTTTGCTCTTCGCGGTATCGGCCGGGCCGGGCACACTGAAATCGCTCAACGGGCCGGAGTCTCAGTTGCTACAGTTTTCAACTACTTCAATACCCGTGAAGCTCTGGTAGATGAAGTACTGGACGAAGTCGAAAACTATCTGATCAATCTCTCCGTCAGTGCCGTCGAGAAACCAGGCAGTGCTGCAGAGGTTCTTGACCACTGCATCACCACTATCATTCAGGCGTGTAAGACCTATCCAGACTATTTTAAGATATGGCTGGAATGGAGTTCTTCGGTTCGTGAAGATACATGGCCACGCTATCTCACATTCCAGAACCAGATGATGTCTCTGATAGAAACACAGATACAAAATGCCGTTAATGACGGTCGGCTGGCTCCGGGTCTGCCCGCTCATGACCGGGCCCGATGGGCCTTGGGCAATGCCCATATGCTGGTAATGATGGTTTTCAGCCCTGACGCAGAAGACGAGTCTGCCATCCGAGAGCTCATATCAAGAGGCTTCAGTCACACTCTGGGGGTTAGCCCCGCCTGACCCTTCGGGTTATAACGCGCCACACACGTGGCGTGTTCTCCGCTTGCGGCCCAGAACAACCTTACATAGCATGGCCTCTCGGGGTTAACCTATTAAAAATTATCACAACAAGAGACTCATACCGTGAAACGCGCAATGTTTTCCTGTGCGGCGGCCGCTGCATTGCTACTGGCCATACCTTTCAGTGCACACGCTGAACCACAAGTCACAGAAATCGATGATTCCATCCCATGGGAAGTCACGTCCTCAGGCGATGAGGTGGGCGAAGTTTCGACCTGGCGCCGGGCAATCCCCGGAGCAGACGTAAAACAGTTTCGCGGTGAAGTGATTCTTAACGAGCCCGCGCTGAATATTCTGCTGACCATCGATACACCGGAAGACCTGCACAAGTGGGTCTACTTCTGTCGTGACAGCGCGGCCGTCCCGCCGGAATACAGCTACATGGAATACAAGGGCGTATGGCCCGTCGCTGCCCGCTACGTAACGATCAAAAGCAAATCGTGGATCGAGAACGACGTGATTTACATCAGCAGCCGTAACATTGACGATATCGGCCCTGAGCATGACAACATGGTCAAGATTCGCGAATTCTCGAACCTGTTCGAAATCACACCACTCAGTGAAGACATGACTAAGGTGCGCTTCACCACATTCGTTGATCTCGCTGGACGACTACCCTCATGGTTGGCAAACGCCGTATCCAGCCGAGCCCCATACGTTACACTCAGCGGTATGCGTGACCTGCTGGAAGAAGGCGACCGTGATTTCAGTGACGCAACTCCAGACGACCTGTCGAGTGTAGCCAAAGATAAAGAAGGTCTGAAAGCGCTGCTCGCCAAGATCGACGAACTGGACGACAGTGATCCGCTCGATCCAAACGATGACTGATCCTGATCACCAGATATAAGAAAGGCCGCAATCGCGGCCTTTTTTGTGTCTGGCAAAAGTCAGCAAGGAAGCGGAATGTATAGGTAATACATGAGCATTCCGCGCTGACTAGAGAAAACTGATGATTAACTCTGGGTTGCTGAGCGACGCTGCGACAAGGCAAAAACTGATGAGGAAGCGGAGTGTACGAGTAGTACATGAGCATTCCGAAGGAGTTTTTAAGGCAGTATCAGCGAGCTCAGCACGCAGAGATCAGAACCCCAGAACGTCCTGCATATCGTATAGCCCTGCTGGCTGCTCAGTCAGCCACTTCGCCGCACGCACAGCGCCCTTCGCAAAGGTCATACGGCTCTGTGCTTTATGAGTCACCTCAACACGCTCGCCTTCGGTGGCGAACATCACAGTGTGGTCACCGACAACGTCTCCACCACGAATGGTCTCAAAACCAATCTGCTTGTGCGGGCGAGCACCCGTCTGGCCCTCGCGGCCGTAGCAAGCCACTTCATTCAGATCCCAGCCCATGGTTTCTGCAACGACTTCGCCCATGCGCAGTGCAGTACCGGATGGCGCATCGACTTTATGACGGTGGTGCATCTCGATCACTTCGATATCACTGTCTTCACCCATCACCTTGGCTGCCATGCGCAGCAGGTTCAGACACAGGTTCACACCCACTGAGTAGTTCGGCGCAAAAACGATCCGGGTGTCCGCAGCGGCGGCTTTCAGCTTGGACTTCTGCTCATCGGTCAGTCCTGTCGTGCCAATCACAATGCCTTTGCCATGCTTCTGGCACAGTTCGACATTCGCCATGGTCGACTCTGGTGACGTGAAATCGATCAGTACATCGAAGTGAGGGATTGCTTCTTCGACCGAAGTGACAGCCTTCACGTCCAGGGGCGTGGCCAGACCAGCGATAGCGCCAGCATCCACACCCACCATAGGGTCGTTCTCAAGAACAATCGCACCTGCAACTTCGGCGGCTTCATCATTGTGGACGGCTTCAATCAGCACGCGTCCCATACGGCCGGCAGCACCGGTGATAGCAATTCGGGTCATTATTCTTCTGCTTTGTAGATAGGATAAATAGACGGCCTAAGGATACCGAAGGCATGGGGTAAGGAAAAGCGCGGGAAAGGCCAGAGTGTCGCGCATGGGGTGCGCTACTACAAATTACGACGCCAGACCGTTGACGAAGAAGTCAGTACAAGGCAAAAGAGGCCCGGAAACGCGCAGTGTATAAGTCATACATGAGCATTTCCGGGCCTCTTTTAACGCCGTAATGACGATGCAGGCAGGTCTGGTCAAATGTCCTCGAAGAAGCGTTTAACCCCCTCAAACCAGGATTTTTTTTGTGGCGAATGCTTTTCTCCTGTCAGCGACTCCTGAAACTTCATCAGCAGATCTTTCTGATCTGACGTCAGGTTAACTGGCGTTTCTACCTGCACGCGACACAAGAGATCACCAGCGGTACCACCACGCACTGGCGTTACGCCTTTCCCACGCAAGCGAAAGAGTTTGCCTGACTGTGTTTCCGCTGGGATCTTCAGTTTCACACGACCATCGAGGGTTGGCACTTCAAGTTCGCCACCCAGTGCTGCATCAACAATGCTGATCGGCACATCGCAATACAGGTTGCGACCATCCCGGTGGAACAACTCATGCTCTTTCACCGACACCTGAACGTAGAGGTCGCCTGCTGGGCCACCCATAGCGCCTGCTTCACCTTCGCCTGACAGACGAATACGATCACCTGTATCGACGCCCGGTGGAATTTTCACTGAAAGCGTTTTGGTTTCTTCTTTCACACCGCGACCGTGACAGCTGTTGCACGGATCTTCGATCATGGTGCCCTGACCACGACAGGTCGGACAGGTCTGCTGCACAGAGAAGAAGCCCTGCTGCATGCGCACCTGACCCGCGCCACCGCAGGTACCACAGGTCTTAGGTGACGTACCTGGCTTGGCACCTGAGCCATCACAGGTTTCACAACTTGTCAGGGTGGGTACACGGATTTTCTTCTCGATACCGCGCACGGCTTCTTCGAGAGAAAGCTCCATGGTGTAACGCAGATCAGAACCACGCTGTGGTCCACCGCGACCGCCCCGGCCACCGCCGCCACCAAAGATATCACCGAACACATCGCCAAAGATGTCGCTGAAGTTAGCACCGCCGCCACCGAAACCACCGCCACCGGCGTTCGGGTCGACACCTGCGTGACCATACTGGTCGTACGCGGCACGCTTCTGTTGGTCACCCAGAATTTCGTAGGCTTCAGTCGCTTCCTTAAACTTAGCGTCTGCATCTTTATCATCCGGGTTACGGTCCGGATGGTACTTCATCGCCAGTTTACGGTAAGCCTTCTTCAGCTCCTTCGCGTCGACATCCCGGCTTACACCGAGAACTTCGTAATAATCCCGCTTGGACATGATTCACCTGTTAATTAAAACCTCTTCGCAGCTCCGCTACGAAGTAAAACGCGGCAAACTGGTTGCCGCGTCCACTGTTCTTACTTTGACAAAGGCGTAACAAAAACTCGTCACGCAGTCTCCGGACCGTCGGCGAGGCCGCTAGCGCAAGGCGGAAAAGAGTGAGGAAGCGCAGTGTATAAGTCATACATGAGCATTCCGAACTCTTTTCCAACACCGCGATAGCAACGCAGCCAGGTCCGTATATTACTTGTCTTTAACTTCTTCGAACTCAGCGTCTACCACATCGTCATCTTGAGCGCTGCTGTCCGCCTGCTCTGCACCACCTGCGGCTTCAGCCTGTGCTGCCTGCTCTGCGTAAAGCTTCTGCGCCAGAGATGAAGACGCTTCTGTCAGAGCATTGGTTTTGGCTTCGATGTTGTCTTTGTCGTCGCCTTTCAGTGCTTCTTCCAGGTCAGCGATGGCTGCTTCGATGGCTGATTTCTCATCATCGGTCGCTTTGTCGCCGGCTTCTTCCAGTGTCTTACGAGTCGCGTGGATCAGACCATCCGCTGTGTTGCGAACCTGAACCATTTCTTCGAACTTCTTATCCGCTTCAGCGTTTGCTTCCGCGTCAGACACCATCTTCTCGATCTCTTCGTCGCTCAGACCCGAGTTCGCTTTAATCACGATGGACTGCTCTTTGCCAGTCGCCTTGTCTTTCGCGCTAACGTTCAGAATACCGTTGGCATCGATGTCGAAGGTCACTTCAATCTGTGGCATACCACGTGCTGCTGGCGGAATGTCTGCCAGGTCGAAACGACCCAGTGACTTGTTCTGCGCAGCCTGCTTACGCTCACCCTGTACCACGTGAATGGTTACCGCGGTCTGATTGTCTTCTGCGGTTGAGAATACCTGCGATTTCTTAGTAGGAATCGTGGTGTTTTTCTCAATCACTGGGGTTGCTACGCCACCCATGGTTTCGATACCGAGGGTCAGCGGAGTCACGTCGAGCAGCAGAACGTCTTTAACATCGCCTGACAGTACCGCACCCTGAATCGATGCACCGACAGCAACTGCCTCATCCGGGTTAACATCCTTACGTGGCTCTTTGCCGAAGAACTCAGAAACCGCCTTCTGAACCATTGGCATACGGGTCTGACCACCCACCAGAATGACTTCGTCAATTTCTGACGCACTCAGATCAGCATCCGCAAGTGCAGTGCGGCATGGCTCGAGTGAACGCTTAACCAGCTCTTCTACCAGCGACTCCAGCTTAGCGCGGGTCACTTTGACGTTAAGGTGCTTAGGACCAGACGCATCAGCAGTGATGTACGGCAGGTTTACGTCAGTCTGCTGGCTTGAAGACAACTCAACTTTCGCTTTTTCTGCGGCTTCTTTCAGACGCTGCAGGGCCAGCGGGTCGTTGTGCAGATCGATACCGCTTTCTTTCTTGAATTCGTCCGCCAGGTATTCGATCAGACGCAGGTCAAAGTCTTCACCACCAAGGAAGGTGTCACCGTTGGTCGCCAGAACTTCAAACTGCTTCTCGCCGTCTACGTCCGCAACTTCGATGATAGAGATATCGAATGTACCACCACCCAGGTCGTATACCGCGATAGTACGGTCACCCGACTGCTTGTCGATACCGTACGCCAGCGCCGCTGCAGTTGGCTCGTTGATAATACGCTTGACTTCGAGGCCCGCGATTTTACCGGCGTCTTTTGTTGCCTGACGCTGTGAATCGTTGAAGTAAGCCGGAACAGTAATTACTGCTTCAGTCACTTCTTCACCCAGGTAGTCTTCTGCAGTTTTCTTCATTTTCTTCAGAACTTCTGCAGACACCTGTGGCGGTGCAAACTTATCGCCTTTCACTTCAACCCAAGCGTCACCATTGCCCGCTTCGATGATTTTGTAAGGCACCATTTTGATGTCTTTCTGAACGACGTCGTCTTTGAAGCGACGACCGATCAGACGCTTAACTGCGAACAGCGTGTTCTGTGGATTAGTAACAGCCTGACGTTTTGCAGACTGACCAACCAGAGTCTCGTCGTCGGTGTAAGCGATGATAGAAGGGGTTGTACGATCACCTTCGGCGTTCTCAATAACACGCGCCTTGTCACCGTCCATAATCGCAACACATGAGTTAGTGGTGCCGAGGTCGATACCAATAATTTTACCCATAATTGAATCTCCAATTTGCCGCCTGCTGCGGCTATCTGAAACTTTGTAAAAACAGCGTTATCTGTCGTTGTTAGCTATATAAGGTCACGTTTTTTGCTTTCAAGACCTTATTCCATACTTTTTATCAGGCATTCTCGTCGATCTGAGCGGCGCCTTTGCTGACCATCACCATTGCTGGGCGCAGCAGACGGCCATTCAGGGTGTAGCCCTTCTGCATCACGGCCATGACTGTGTTTGGCGCCAGTTCTGCATTTTCAACCATGCTCATTGCCTGATGTAGCTCTGGGTTGAAAGGCTCGCCTTCCGGGTTTACCTGCTCAACTTTGAAGCGTTCAAGCGAACTGATTAAGCCGGAAAGGGTCATTTCCATACCTTCACGGATCGCTTTGGTCGCTTCTTCTTCCGGCGCTGCAGCCAGACCGCGCTCCAGATTATCGACAACGGTCAACATTTCGTTGGCGAACTTTTCGACAGCGAACTTGTGCGCCTTTTCGACGTCCTGCTCTGCACGACGGCGAACATTCTGCATTTCAGCCTGCACACGCAGGACCTGATCTTTGGCTTCTGCCACTTCCGCACGGGCAGCTTCCAACTCAGCATCAGCCGGAGCTTCTGCCTCTACATCAGCGTTTTCAACCGCTTCCTGTTCGGCAGTTTCTTCCAGAATTTCTTCCTGGGGTTTCTGTTCTTCAGACATCAGTCACCTCTGTCATCGGTCTTAATTCATATCGCTGTCGGCTATATGGGGCCAGCCGTTGGCAGTTCAACCCCTGTTTTCAATCCCGGTTCATGGAAAACACCTTGACAGAAACCGATACTGTATATAAAAACACTGTATATACATTCAGACCAGAGGATGTCGTATGCTGACCTCACTGTCGATTCATCAGTTCGCCCTGATCGAGCATATGGAGCTCGATTTCTCTCAAGGCATGACGGTTATCACCGGTGAGACCGGCGCCGGTAAGTCTATTCTGCTGGGCGCACTGGGGCTGACACTGGGGCAACGTGCAGAAGCCGGAGCTGTGCGACAGGGGCAGGATAAAGCCGATGTCGCGGCAACTTTCTCTACCAATGCCGCCGCTCTGGAATGGCTCAGGCAGCATGAACTCCCTGCCGACGACGATAACGTTATACTTCGTCGGGTCATTTCTGCAGAAGGCCGTTCACGTGGTTATGTGAACGGCCGTCCGGTGTCTGCAGCCGACCTTCGTGATCTTGGGCAGCACCTTATCGGCATTCATTCACAACACGCGCATCAACGGTTGCTGGAAAAAGACGCCGCACGTGACATTCTCGACGCCTATGCAGGGCTAAACCCCCTCGCAGAGACCGTTCGCCGTGGGTTTTCAGCCTGGAAGAAAGAAGAGAAGCGCTTACACACACTGCGCGAATCCAGCAGCGAACTTCTGGCGCAAAGACAACTGCTTGAGTATCAGGTCAGTGAATTGCGCGAACTGGACCTGAAAGAGGACGAACTCAACGACCTCGAGCTCGAACAGAAACGTTTGTCCGGTGCAGAGAACACTCTGATCTGTGGCCAGTCGGCCATGATCGTCTGTAACGGTGGAGATTCCGGCGACGATGCTGCCAGCCAGATGGTTCACCGCGCTCTGCAGGAAGTCGATAGCATCAACGATACACACCCGTTATTGGACGAAGTCCGTGACATGCTGAATCAGGCACAAATTCAACTCGATGAAGCGGCCAGCTCTCTGCAGCGGTATCTGGATAACATCGATATGAACCCACACCGTCTGCAGCAGATTGATGCCCGCCTGAGCGAGCTTTATAGCATGGCGCGCAAACATCAGATCCGGCCCGAGTCGCTTTATGCCCACTGGCAGGAACAGGAAGCGGCATTAGAAGCCATGAGCCTGTCAGACGATGACCTGGAAGCATTGGAAGAAGAAGTGGTCAATCTCAGAGCGATCTGTCTGAAAGACGCTCAGCAGCTGTCTGCTAAGCGTCAGAAAGCGGCCAGTAAACTGAGCAGTGCAGTAAGCAGTCACTTCGACTCCCTGGGCCTCGGCAAGGCTATTTTTACCACCCGATGCGATGAATTGCCTGACGGTGAACTGAACCCGCACGGGCTTAACTTTGTTGGCTTTGAAGTGCAAACCAACCCAGGTATGCCCGCAGGCCCTCTGGCTAAAGTTGCTTCTGGGGGCGAACTCTCGCGTATCAGCCTTGCACTGCAGGTCGTCACTGCAGCAACGTCGCACACCCCATGTCTGATCTTCGATGAGGTCGACGTCGGTGTGGGCGGAGGCACCGCTGAGCGTGTCGGACGCCTGATGCGTGAGCTTGGTGAACAGGCCCAGATTATGTGCGTGACCCACCAGCCTCAGGTAGCGGCACAGGCCCATAATCACTTTCAGGTGAGTAAAGTCAGCGGCGACTCAGCCACGCACACCAGCATCCGCACTCTAAGCACCTCTCAGCGTAAAGAAGAGCTGGCGCGCATGCTGGGCGGCGTTGAAATCACTCAACAGACACTGGCTCATGCGGGTGAAATGCTGGCCATGGCAGGTTCTTAAAGCGTCTGGCTCATAACGTATCAGTAGGTATAAACAGATATAAAAAAAGAGCCGCAATTGCGGCTCTTTTTGATTGTACTTGCTAATAATAGCCTGACGTCACTTCTTACGAACGTACAGTACCAGACTGTGATCAACCAGCTCAAAACCATGTTCTTCAGCAATTTCGTGCTGCAGGCGTTCGATCTGTTCGTTCGAGAATTCAATCACGGTGCCGTCTTCGACGTTCACCATGTGGTCGTGGTGTTCGCCACGTGCGAGTTCGAATACAGAATGGCCGCCATCGAAGTTGTGACGTTCAACCAGACCCGCACTTTCAAACTGAGTCAGTACACGATAAACAGTGGCAAGACCCACGTCTTCACCCGCGTCGATCAATGAACGATACACGTCTTCAGCACTCATGTGCGCTTCTGGGTTACTCTCAAGAATACTGAGAATTTTGACTCGGGGCAGCGTGACCTTCAGGCCCGCTTTACGAAGTTCCATGTTCTGTTCTGACACGGTATTCCTCTATCATTTCACAGTGGATGGGGTGATCAGGTATCATCCCGTCCATTCTTAATAACTAATGCCCGGATTTAACCCTGACTATGCGAGCTTTAATTCTGACCGGATTACTGGGTTTTGCAACCCTTTCCGGCTGTACCTTCCCAGGCGTCTACAAACTCAACGTTCAACAGGGCAATATCGTTACCCAGGACATGTTGGATCAGCTGGAGCCCGGTATGACTGAACGCCAGGTCATCTATCTGATGGGCAACCCTGTCGCGAGAAACCCATTTTCAGATCAGCGTTGGAACTACATCTACACCCTGGAAGTGAGAGATAAAGTCACCAAACGCTATCAGGTCACACTGCACTTCGACGACGCCGCACTTTACAGCCACTACAGTGGTGAGCTGCCGCCCGAAGAGTTCAGCGAAGAAAACCAGACCAGCGAAGTGCCGCCTGAAGAGCGCAACCCGACTATCCCTAGCGTCGAAGAGTAATTACTCTTCGGCTTTTTTGGCCTTGGCAGCGCGGTTTGCTCGCGCCTGCTTAGGATCAATAATCAGGGGACGGTATATCTCTACCCGATCCCCTGCTTTCAGTACTTCACTGTCAGGCGAACGCACTGCCTTACCGAAAATTCCAAACTTGGCAGCACTCAGATCCAGCTCTGGAAATTCATCCACGATGCAGGATGCCTCAACAGCCTGAATCATGGTTGTGCCCGGCACGACATCAATCGCGATAATTTTTTGCTTATCAGGCAAGGCGTACGCCACCTCAACCTGAAATTTTTCGTCACTCATATATTTCCTTCGCGCGCTTAACAAACGCATCGACCATCATTCCGGCTACCTGCTTAAATAGCGCTCCCATGGCGGCTCCGGCAATGCGGCTGGCCATTTCAAACTCAAGTTCAAGCGTTACTTTGCAGGCCTCATCAGACAGCTTCTGAAAGTGCCAGGTACCGGTGAATTTGCTGAATGGCCCTTCAACCAGACTGATTTTCATCGTTTCCGGGCGATTGAGTTCATTACGCGTTGTAAAGCTCTGCTCAAAACCGGCTTTGGCTAGCGTCAGTCGTGCCTCGATAAAATCCTCAGACTCATCGATCACATGCGTCGACTCACAGCCCTGAAGAAATTCGGGATAACGACGCACGTCATTCACCAGGTCAAACATTTGCTCTGCGGTATGTAAAACAAGCGCGCTTCGCGATATTCGGGTCATCTAACTCAACCAACTGTTAATTCAATAAGGCATAACATCATGGCCTCATAGGAGGCCATGATAAAACACGAATAATACCGCGAGCGGCGATACAACTCGAATCATAAAGCGCCAGAGTGTAAGCAATCGCTCACTTTTCATACGTGCTTCATCTGCGATGGCTCTGCGGGTCATAAACCACCCGACAAACAGCGAAATCAACACGCCACCCGCTGGCAGTAGAATGTTCGTCGTCAGAAAGTCGAGCACATCGAAGAATGTTTTACCTTTCACTTCGTATTCGAGGCCACCGGTTGACCCCAGTGACTCTTTTAACGTTCCGACATCCGCATAAAGCAGGAACTCATCGTGCTGAACCGCCCCGTCACCATCAACACCTTCAACAGTCACAAAATACTGGTGGTTCTCCCACTCATTGAATGACATTACAGTACCCAGCCCTATCACCCAGGCCAGAGCGCACACTGCAATCGTCGCACGACCACGACTGAACCCTTTCTCAACCGCCCAGGCGACGGCAGGTTCAGCCAATGAAATTGCCGAACTCCAGGCTGCAATCGCTACCAGTACGAAGAATGCAGTACCGATTACCACACCACCGGGCAGCTGCCCAAACGCAATCGGCAGAGTCTGAAACATCAAGCCCGGACCCGCACCCGGTTCAAGTCCGTTAGAGAACACGATCGGGAAGATAACCAGGCCTGCGACCAGAGCCACCAAAGTATCAAGAGCGCCGACGGTCAGAATAGTCTTACCTAATCGGGAGTTCGCTGGCATGTAGGCGCCATAAGCCATGATGGCCCCCATGCCCAGCGAGAGCGTAAAGAACGAGTGCCCTAGTGCGGTAACCACGGCTTCCTGAGTGAGCTTTTCTGGCTCAAAACGAAACAAGAAATCCCATCCCTGACTGAATCCAGGCGTTGTAAGGCTATACCCAAGAAGCACCAGTAACATGACGAAAAGCAGAGGCATCAATAGCCTAAGTGACGTCTCCAGCCCACGATGAACCCCTCTTGAGATAACGAAACCAACAAGGAACAGAAATAAGGTGTGATAACCAATTAAGGTGCCGGGGTCTGCCAACAAGCCTCCGAATAACGCCCCCGCATCTTCGGCTGAAATATCCACAAAAGTACCTGTTACCATGGCCTGTGAGTAATAAAGCGTCCAGCCGGCGATAACACTGTAAAACGACAGAATAAAGAACCCTGCCACCGCGCCCATCCAGCCGATGCCCGAAAAGAACGCCGGGGCTTTATACTTGGCTGTCAGGCGATGCATGGTATTAATCGGGCTCATCCGGGCCTTACGACCCAGCAACACCTCGGCCATCATGACCGGGATACCTACCGACAGAATGCACAGCAGATACACCATCACGAATGCTCCACCACCGTACTCACCGGTGATGTATGGAAACTTCCAGATATTACCTAATCCTACAGCCGAACCCACGGCCGCAAGAATGAATGTCCAGCGACTTGCCCAGATACCATGCATACCGCGCTTATCTGACGTCATTACCATTATCCTTATTCTGCGAAGGGGCTATTGTCCGAAATTTAAACGCTTGCCTCAAGCTCCCCCCCTCTGCCCTTCAGACTCACTGTCAGTTATACTGACGCGATGAGCAAAAAGAAAAAAGCCAATAGCGGCTCCTCAACAATCGCGCTGAACAAAAAGGCCAAACACGATTTCTTTCTGGAAGATAAGCTCGAAGCAGGTCTTGAGCTGCTCGGCTGGGAAGTAAAATCGATTCGTGAAGGCAAAGTTCAGCTGCTGGATTCCTTTATCGAGTTTCATCGTGGTGAAGCCTGGCTGCATAATGCCCAGATTACACCGATGACTCAGGCATCAACGCACGTTGTTGCTGAACCTCGCCGCCAGCGCAAACTGCTGCTGCATCGTCGTGAGATTGAGCGCTACTCACAGAAGGTACAGGCGAAAGGTTATACCTGTGTCTGCACTGCACTCTACTGGAAGGGGCATCACGTCAAAGCCGAGATTGCCCTCGCCAAAGGTAAGCAGAGCCATGACAAGCGCAACACGGCCAAAGACCGTGACTGGGCGAAGCAGAAAGAACGCATTATGAAGCACTCAGTGCGCTGACAGCTCACTGCAACCTGTGCTACATTAGCGACTGTTCTGGGGTTGAACTTCCACTAATTAACCCCATCTAAAGAACAAGGATCAGAAATGATCCAGCTCCTGGCTGAGAGCGACCAGAATTCGGGGATGATCTGGATTCGACGTTGATTACAAAGCTATGGGTGCATGCCGAGAGCGTACGACGATCTCGTAAATAAACGTTGTACATTTAAATATTCGCAAACGACGAATCTTACGCACTAGCGGCCTAATAGCCCCGCTTACCTCCGAACCCGGGTTCCTGTAACCGGGGGACGAGGGCGCAGCCCTACAGGATCGTCCGGAGGCTTTGCTGGGAGCCAAAGGACTAAACGTAATCCAGCTCGTTCCGAACGGCCTGTCTCTCGGCCCGTGACGAACTAAATCAATAGAGAAGACTAAGCATGTAGATCCTCTAGTGGAGGATTGGCGGACGCGGGTTCAAATCCCGCCATCTCCACCAAATAAGAAACCCTAACAGATTGATTCTGTTAGGGTTTTTCTTTTATAGGCAGTTCGAAAATTAAAGAATGACTACATCTTGCCTACAGCCAGTGGATTCAGTTTTACCGCCTCGATCATATGATCGGGCGACAAATGCGCATACCTCATCGTCATAGAAAGTGATGAATGACCAAGAAGCTTTTGTAGCGCCAATATATTTCCCCCATTCATCATGAAGTGACTTGCGAACGTATGCCTCAACACGTGAGCCGCTTGCCCTTTTGGAAGTTCAATTCCTGATTCGTCCAGAGCCCTTCGAAATGCACTCAGCGAAAAGCTGAACTCACCAAACTTTTCCAGGTGAGCATGGATTTCATTAAAAAGATCTTCATCCACAGGGACACTTCGAGACTTGCCACTCTTGGTTCCGTGAAAACTCACTTTTCCATCACGCACATGACGTAACTTCAACCCCTCCGCCTCGCTCCACCTTGCACCTGTTGCCAGACAAATCTTGGTCAGAAGTAGAACGTGAGGGTTCTGAGTGAATGATTCGATGGTGATTAACAAATGTCGGATCTGCTCGATCGTGAGCCATGAGAGTTCACGCTCATCTATCTTGATCGGCTTAATCTTCGCCAAGGGATTGGTGTACTCGATTTCACCTACTTCGGACAGGTAGTTGTATACCGCATTCATGTAGCCCAGGTGATTGTTAATGGTCTTTTCTGAAATGCCGGATTCTGTCTTGTAACTCAGATAGGCTGTGAAATCTTTTGCTTTCAGATCAATCCCTTTCGGGTTTCCCAGCCACTCTGCAATATCCATCAGGCACTTTCGGCGACGCGCGCCGTCTTTGAGATAGCCGCCCTTCGCTTTGTACCAGATATCTATTAGTTCATTCAGATGTCGGGGATCTCGCTTACTGGTATTCCAGTCCTTCCCCTGGTGCACAGCACTGAGCACAAACTTTTCAAACCGCGCGGCCTCCGCTCTGGTATCAAACTTCTTCCGAACTCGTTTCCCCTTTCTTCCCTCGGGGTATAGATCAACGAGCCATTTCTCACCATCCTTTTTGATCGTCATCCTACTTCAAGTCCTGCCACGTAAACTTCGGTTCGTAACTCTCACCCTCCATCTTCCACGCAGTAAAGTTCGTATAGAGCTTTTTCAACCACTCCGCCTTTCCGAGATCCGGTACTTGAAGAGCAGACTCTTCGATCTGTTTGGTCTCAAAGAGAGTATTGATATCTCCAGGCAAACAAATCTTTAACTCGCTCGTTTTGATTAAATCTGCCCGCCCCTTCTGAATCAGATATGAGGCAAGGTCTTTCAAACGGTTCTTTCCGCTTCCATCGCTGCAAAGGTTCATTCCAGATCCTATGAAAATACACTGCTTGATTCCCATAAGTTCCGGCTGAATTGTTTCGATAAGAGCGTAAAGGTCATTCTTTTCATCACTACGCTGAATGAACTGAACTTTGCCAAACCATTCCGGCCTGGTCATCAGATCGTCCGATCCCGGATGAAGATTGCTGACATTTTCAAATACGCGGAGAACAGTACCCGTAGACCGATCTGGTGACATATGAAAAGGCAAGTCTGTATTCCCAGTAATCAGCCAGAACGCATATCTTGGCCATCTCGCTGCAACTTTCTCGACGACATCGCCCCTTGGCACCCGCCCCTCATTCTCGATGCCCTCGATAGTTCTTTTCGGAACACCGATTTCCTTTCCAAATTCCTCTCTGCTTTTTGACTCCACCTCTCGGATGAGCCTCATCTTTTCAGAAAGTGTTGACATATAGAAATCCCCTATATAAGGTTTCAACTACCTGTTTTCAGGTATGCACAACCTGATTAAGGCTAATTACAGCCATGTACCTGTGACAATCCAACAAAGTGCAGAAATGTCCCGCAAAGTTCAACTAAGAGGCGTTCATGGAAGAAGCGAATTCAATTATAAACCCAGCGGCATCTGTAAGTGCTGGGCCAGTTGTCACTAAGAAGTTGTTCTCCCAGCTGACAGGTCTCTCCGAAGAAACCATTCGCGGAATGATCAACCGAGGTCATTTGCCAACCTTCCGCATCGGACGTCATCGCCTGGTCAACATGGCACTGATTACCAAAGAAGCGCTAGAGGCCGATTATGACCTTTAAGGCGTCCTTGTTGATAGGAGTGCGCCGCGCCAGCGGCGCGTCCACACACTTTAATAGTGGACTCTTGTCCCATATTGGGAATATCGCATGATCGACCGTCTCGTCATCCATATCCCATTCGCCGACCAGTACGTCGTTAACGGCAATAACGAGGACACCGGCATCATGGATGTGGCCCATCTCCTCAACACAGAGGCCACCGTTGCGGGCCGCACAGTAAACCGCTCCAGCGATGGCAAGATCATAGTAGAAGATCTGTATCACCCCTATGAATCGATCCCATCGTGGGCATCCGGCATGGCGGTCAAGTCATTCACCCGCCCGATGAACGCTTGGCCGTATGTGGAAATAAAGGCCAGTCCGGCAAAACTGCTTCTGGGGCACAACGTTTATGGAACTGAAGACTACAAGAAATGTGTCGCTGAAATGTTGGGCTTGCTCGCTATCTCGTTCCCAAGCCTTAATAGCATGCTTGATGTCGCTGCCTCTCATATATCCAGCCTTGACGTCACCTATTCCGTGAAAGCGGAATCTCAGCAGATCGCTGATCAGTTTATTAAATACTGCGCCTCCCTTCGCTCGGGTCAAACGAAATCCCGGGAGCAATACCCAACGACTGTTTACTTCGGAAAGCGAGATTCACGGCATAAGCGCCTGAAGGTCTACCTCAAGCATTACGAATTAAAAAATTACATTTCTGAGCTCAAGAAGAAAAACGCAGATGGTGAATACGATGAGGCCATTGCCATTAACTCATCAGAAGAACTCGTCGATTACACACGCGGACTCATTCGATTTGAAGCAACGATAAGAAAGCGCTGGTTAACAGAACGTGCCATTCCCTCAGGTCTCGTTCAGCTCGGTAAATACGCCAATCAATTTCAAGAAGAGCACGGAAAGTCACTGTGGAAGCAGCTTCATGAGGAAGCCTTTAAAGACGTGTTCAAAACATTCGAAGGTGGGCAGGTCATGGACTATTCAGACGATCACGTACTAGGGCGATTGAAAGCCACACACTCTAAGCCAAGAAATAACGGATCGATGAATCACTCCGTAGCCTTAAGAGCGTTCCGGTTCTATCGGTCTATTGCCAGTGAAGGGTACGACGAAATACACGCGACAACCCCCAGCAGTACTTTCTATCGGCAGATCGGTCACCTGAAGGAAGCTGGCATTCCCCTGGCTAACTTACAGAACCTTCACAAGATCAAGTCAAATGTAGTCCCGGTCATTCAGTTGATAAAAATGGATTACGAAAAGCAGCACCCTGCGACCTATCAAGAACCGGCATCCGGCTTGAACCGCCCCAAACTTTCATTAGTCAGCTAATTAACGGAGAACGTTATGCTTAAAATCTCAATCATCGATGGGCACCACCAGGTACAGCAACGCCAAACAAAAAACGGTGTGCGCTATTTCCAAGAAGCGTATGCCCACCTTGGCGGAGCATTCCCTCAACAAATCGAAGTTCCTCTTCGTGACCCAGTAGATGCCAAACCTATTGGCGACTACACGCTGGATTTAAGCACCTTTCAAGTAGGCCGCTTTAAGAATCTCGAACTCAATCCATTTGAGTTGAAGTTACTTCCCGCTCAGAAAAGCGTTCAGAAGGTCAGCTAGTGAACGTGGTGGTCGTATGCGGAGATGCTGTCAGCGTGAATAGCGACGGCTCTCCTGTGTGTCCCTCGGGATGGTTAACACAAATCGCAACCGTCCCGTTTGACGTCAGCCAGATCAACCCAGAGGTTGCTACGGCTATGTTCGGCGCAGGGTTCGCCCTGTTTATCACTCCCTGGGCAGCAGCCTGGGGCGTAACTCAAATCTTAAAACTCGTGAGGTAATCACTATGGATGCAACTGCAATCTCAACCATCACCGCTGCTGTGGACTACGGAACCGTTATCACTGGTATTGCTGCTGTCGCTGCTGCTGTCGTCGTTGTGCTGGTAGCCGTGAAAGGCGCCAAGATGCTGCTCTCAATGGTTCGCGGCGCGTAACACTCAGGGGGCTTCGGCCCCTTTTTTTAGTCAAGGTATCACTCATGCTTGACCTCTATTACTGGACATTCTTCGTCGCTGGATTCGCGACATCCTATGCCTGCTTTTCTCGGTGGTGATTACTATGAGAATAACTACCTTTCTGCTCATCATGATGACGTCTATCGCTGCACTCTCCAATGAGGAGGATCGTGGAGAGTACGGTTCATACTGGTTCGTCAATGGCTATTATCAAAACCCTGATTACTACGGGTCAACTCCATATGCTGCTGCACTTACCGTTTGCACTTCTTCTGATTCTTATCAATGCACAGATATGGTCTTCGATTCTTGGGTCGAAGGTTCCTGGGCCAAGTTTAAGAAACGATTTGCAGACGGTCAGTTGGCTATCGTTCCTACCATAGTTATGTATTCGCAGTGCGGTGCGAGCTCCTCAGAAGTCCCTAGCTGCCAAGAGGGGTACGGCCAAGGTGCTGAAATATGTGAGGATGGCTTCCCCTCTGACGTTCTCGGATACGATGATGCTTGCGACCGGCGAGCGTTAAAGCAATGTTCAGACGGTAGTTACGTTCGCGAAGACATTGGAATATGTCCGACCCTTTGCACCGATGCAGAAACTTGTTACGAGTTCGTAATTAATGAGACCGGGGGTTGTCCAGTAGGATCGTCCGAAGACTTTACATATCAAGATCCAGAGAACTTCAGCCTGTCTTGTTATGACATTCCGCTCGATTCTCCCGACCTTGCTGACAACGGAGGGAACGAAGACGGAGATCCATACAATGACCCCGCGACTCCTGAATGGGCCGGTTCCAACTCTCCCACTATAAACGATACTCATCCAGACACTTTAACATCTGGTATTGGTAACGAGCTTTCTGGTTACTTCGGGAATCTCGAACGTGTTACTAGGGACAACCTAGAGCAGTCACAAACCAACACTGCAACCCTAGAGTACGCTATTGAGCAAAATACACTCTCTACCTCTAACGGTCTCAACGGTATATCTAATCAACTGAATACGTTAGATACGATATCGAACCAGCTAAGCGGCATTGCTCAATCTGTCGCGCCTGGGGAGTGCAACCCTGAAAGCTCAAACTACTATGCCTGTCTCAATACGGACATGGGAGACTTTCCCGCACACAGCAGCACCGGCGGAGCATCAACAATCGACGAGGCTGTAACCTCTTACAAATCGAGAATTGAGAACTCAGAATTAGTCTCATCTTTTTCAGGCATGTCTGATTTGGTAGATACAAGCAACGCCCAATGCCCGACATTCTCAATTGATCTTAGAGATACGATCATTGGAGTTGTAGCCTCCACTTCTGTTCATTGCGATCTTATGGATACCGTCGAAAGCTACATAGGCGTTCTCATGATCATCATCTACATATGGGCTGGTTTTAGAGTTTTTGCGAGCGCTTAATTATGGACGAAATACAACAGAACACTTGTAGCTGGTACGACCCCTCATGCGCCCTTGAATGGTGGAGGGACGAGTTACAGTCATGGGGGGTATGGTTACTCGACTCTCTACTCTCAGCTATTGCGGGGGTTTTTGAAGCTATCCCACCCCCCGACTTCATGGCGGATGTAGGACAGTACACTCTTCCGCCTTCAGTCAGCTGGGCCATTTCCGTTTTTCAAGTAGATGTCGGTATAGGAATTATTGTTTCCGCGTACACCGCCCGATTCATTCTTAAACGAATACCCATCATAGGATAAACAATGACCATTACGGCCTATACCGGACTACCTGGACACGGGAAATCATATGGCGTAGTTGAAAATGTCATAGCTCCTGCATTGAAAGAAATGCGACAGGTATTCACTAACATTCCGATGAATGAAGAGATCTGCCTATCCCGATACGGAATGTCCGTCACACAGTTCGACATCAAAGACATCATTGAGAATTCTGCCTGGTGGTCTGAAGTTTTCGTTCCAGGCTCATTGATCGTCATAGATGAGATTTGGCAGTTATGGCCAGCGGGAACAAATGCGAGAAATGTCAGAGATCAGGACAAATCTTTCCTCGCTGAGCATCGCCATTTGGTAGGTGAGAATGGTCTCGCAACTGAGATCGTTTTTGTTACCCAGGACCTAAGCCAGATCGCGAACTTCGCACGATCACTGATAGAGACGACCTTCAGGGTCACAAAACTTTCAAACTTAGGATTGAATAACCATTACAGGGTCGATGTGTACTATGGTGCCGTCACAGGCGCTTCGCCCCCGATTTCTAAGCGTGTCAGCGAGATACAGGGAAAGTTTAAGAAAGAGGTATACGCGCTTTATAAAAGCCATACCAAGAGCATGACGGGGTCAGCCGGTAATGAAAACCGAGTTGATGGCCGATTTAATGCTCTCAAAGGACTAAACTTCCGGCTTGGTATCGCGGCTGGCATCGTGGCGCTGTGCTTCGCAGCTTATCTCATTCCCGAGACACTGAAAGCATATAACTACGATTCAACAACAGTTAAGGCAACGGATAACCCCGATCTCTCAGCTACTCCCATCGGTGAACGCCCCTCTACACCGATTATCAGCTCCTCAAGAAAACAGCCTTTCAAGTTCTTGTCTGAAGCTGATGAGATCTATATCTCGTACAACAATGGTCGGTTTCCAAAGATCCAATATCGCTTCACCGTTAACCAGGGCGGAAACTTCACACACCTGACTTCGGCAAACTTACTGACTCTCGAATACACGGTCGATCCAGTCAATGAGTGCATGGTAAAGGTGTCAGGCCCAGACTATAACGGTGTAGTCTTATGCAAACGTGAGGACTCACAGGGGTTCATTGAAGAAATGCTAGGGGGTTCATCTGATACGTGAGAGTGCGGAGCGTAGCGACAAACCTCACGTACAGATGAACTACTCATAGTTCAGTTTCGCATGCGAAATCGTAGTTTCTCATCGCTTCGTGATCCAGTTTCGCATGCGAAATCGTAGTTTCAGATAGCACCTCCCTGATTGACCAGCCAAGCGGCGACTGAGCGCACCACCGGGGGTATGGGGGCGGTAGCGCCCCATGGTTGCCATAATCCGCATCAGCGTTATCATTTGCCGCTCTAGTTATAGGGAGATACAGATGTCTGAAGTTGTTAGAACCGTTTTTATTCCTTCATCCCTAGAGTCGAAATCCGGAATGTTTGGTGGTGAAAAGCCCACTGACATCGTTGATGGGAACTCATTGGCAATAGAAATCCAGAAGGCCTGCAACGATTTAGTTGATTCCGGTTATCAAGTAACCCAGGTTATGCCTGTCTCTTCCGGCGGCAACAACTATAAGAATGGTGTTGGTTATGGCTATGGCTTTAGCTACACATCAGGAGTGATCATTGTCGCAACTAACAAAGTGCCTACATAGTGACTACAAAGCTGTGCTTTTGAGTGCTCTAAAGTGATCTTGTTTCGTTGGGAACCCCGATATTAGGCACATTCAATCACTACGAATCGCACTGCAGCGGGTTCAAATCCCGCCATCTCCACCAAACAAATAAAAAGGCCCCACCTGTTTTTCAGGTGGGGCCTTTTTATTTGTCTGACGATTGTGATTCTGAATCGATCATAGTTCCGGGTTCTTCTGATTGCCTGGAGCAATCAGTACCGCCGCAGGCGCCCGAAGGGGCTGGGCCATGGATGGCCCAGAGTACAATCCCGCCATATCAGCATACGGAAAAACCCAGCAGATAGATTACATTAGACTTCTTCACTCACCATCTCAGAAATATTGCCCTAAAGACTATATTCCGACTACAGAGCAAAAACATCAAATTCGCTATTTGCGAACTCACGTTTATTGGGTTATCATACGTCCACTGTTGAGAATTAAGAGTTATCGCCAGTAGTACCTGGGTATTTAGTTACCCATGGAAGCTTCGCTTCTGCCATTATCCCCGCAACAGTTCATCTAGGACACACTGCGAGGGACGGACCGATATCTGGGCGAGAACCTGGACCTTCGGTCCGGTAAAAGGGGGTCACAGCCAAAAATCTCTTATCCATGAAGCACGGGCGAGACTAGCTAGCAATTTCGCTAAGCTAGGTTTCATGGAGGGTCATTATGATCACGAAAATACTCAACAGGTTTTGGCTGGCACCTAAGTCGGAAGACAGTCCCAAGAAGAACAAGATTTGGAAAGTTCTGTGGAAGTTAGTGAAGTTTGCTTTGTATCTTTACAAGCTTTTCAAATTCTTCGAGGGGGATGACACCGACTAAGGTGTACCCCTGTTTTACAGGAGAAAGAACATGATCAGCAAAGTACTTAGATTGATTAGGCAATTCCATAAAATGAGCCAGCTAGAGCTGGCAGCAAAGCTCGATATATCGAAGTCGTATCTCAGCGAACTTGAATCAGGGAAAAAGACTGTTTCCCTCGCGCTTTTAGAAAAATATTCATCCATCTTTGACATCCCAGCTTCTTCTTTAGTATTTCTCTCCGAGACACTCTCGCACGAGAACCCGAAGAAGTTCTCAGACAGATTCGGAAAAGGATTTTCAGAAAAAGTAATTACCGTCATGGAATGGCTCGTTGATAAAGAAACCCAAAAGAAAGCCTAAAATAGCTTCGAAGAATAAAAACTATGGCATCCAAGACTGCTGCCTATACAAGGTAGGCAGCCTGAAGAAACTTGCCCAACTCCTTCATACTGACATTAGCACGTTGACATCTTTATGTGACAACAATCTCTATAATGTTTTTACCGATAACGGTCGAATAATCGAGCAACCAATCGGAGCTAGAGACATTGTTCAGACTAGAATTGCTTCTTTACTCGTCAGAATAAAACCTTCGGACTGCCTTCATTCTGGTATCAAAAAGAGAAGCCATATAACAAATGCAAAAGTCCATTTAGGAAATCATCCTTTGTTAACGTCAGATATAAGGGGATTTTTTCAATCAACGACTCGGGAAAGTATATATAAATTTTTTCATCGCCAGCTAAAATGCTCTAAAGATGTTTCGTCAATTTTGTCTGACATCTGCACAATTAATGGTCATGTCCCTACCGGTAGTCGCATAAGCATGGTAATTGCTTACTGGGCAAACAAGCCCATGTTTGATGAGTGGGAAAGTCTCGCCAAAGCGAAAAGCCTTAATTTTTCTATATTCGTAGACGACATAACCTTCTCTGGTCAAAATTTAAACAGAAAGTTCATATCTCTAATAAAGAAAATTGCGATCCGTTACGGCCACCAACTTCACCCTAAGAAAACGAAGCTTTATCGTGCGAATTCAATTAAGAATGTCACAGGGACTGCAATAGATGGTAACAAACTTGTGTTATCCCAAAAGAATCGTCATAAAATCTACTCCGATATGATGCTATGGCACGCATCTGATAAGGCTATTCCCCATGAAAAACTCGAAAGTAGGATCTTAGGGAAACTAACTGCTCAGTCTCAAGTTGACCCAATATATAAAGACAAAGCCCGTTCATTTAGAAATGGAATAAAGATGCGGGATGGCTCTTAACTGTGATGCCCACGCGATTGTTTCTGGTGGTCACCCCGGTGCAGCGCCAATGCGTGCTGTACTAGCTCGTGTCAACATCAGGATTGATGACATCCGGAATGGAACATGGTTACCGCGACGCACGGCCGATACTCCGCACCCTAAAATGCCAATGGCAGTCCCACACTCCCGGATTCATCGAAAAGGTTACTACAAATGGCTCGGCTTCGAGTTTGATACGCTCGATATCGAGACGATGACCGAGCAGGATGTAGAACGCTTACTAAGAGGTATTGAATATGACCTCGAGTTCTCATGTTTTCCTGACTACGTTATGCTGTCGGCAGACCAACTTAGAAAAGAACACGGTGCCTGAAATGGAGTTTTACCAAGTATTCGAGAACGACCATGACTACATGGTCCCGGACCTAGATCCGGACGAAGTTGAAGAAAAACGCGGTGATGATGACTTCGTTCTGTTTACCAAGCCAAGATCCTATGCTGACGACTGGGTTCCTTTGGAGTTGGAGTTCAAAATGGATGGCTCACTGCCAACCATTCCAACGATTTCCCGGTGGCGTAACTACCTTGTCTTGCATGAGTCTGCTTATAAGCAATTCAGGGACCTGCTCGAACCTCACGGCGAGTTTTTACCATGCACTCATCAGGGTTCAGCCTTTTATTTGTTCAATACCCTAACGATTGCAGAGGACTTAAAGGCTGTTAAGCCGGATAGCGTCACTCGAAAGGGGAACCTTCTAAGTTCTATTCAATTTGACAAAAATAGCCTGAAGGGTGTCCCCGTCTTCAGAACCAAAGAAAGCTACGTGAGTGTTTACTGCACGGATATATTCAAGAAAGCGGTAGAAGACGCCCAGCTAGAGGGCCTCTTGTTCAGCGAGAACCTGACGCATCTCTAAACAGCAATCACACCGCAACCTGCTTATCCCGCGGCGCGTACTCAAAAACATCAGAGTAGCAGTTCGCTTCAGTTAGCCCATACGGTGCCAGCTGATCAATGGTGCCATACACCATTCGGGGCGACCCACAGAGGTAAGCGACTGTATTACCTGAGACGCCTTGATCTTCCTGGATGACTTCGAAAATAAATCCCGTGCGCCCGTTCCACTCTGGATGTTCAGATTCGAGTATGGGTGTAAAACTGAGGTTTTCGTCCTGAGTTTCCCATTCCCGGAATTCTTCGAGCAGGTAGAAGTCATCAATATTTTTATTTGACCAATACACTCGGACGTCTGCACTCGGATCTCGTGCCACTATTTCTTCGGCCAGGCATTTTATTTTTGATATCCCCGACCCTGCCGCAACCAGCAGATGGGGTTGTTTCAGATTGCTTTGTAAGAACGCGCGCCCCATTGGCAGTGCCACGGTCAGGTGTTCCTGACGGCCACAAATTTGCACAAGGCGGCGTAAAAGCTTTTCGGTGAACAGACTGCCGTTCTGTATGAAGAGTTGTAACCTGCCCGGTTGTTTACTGTCAGGTCGATTAGCGACCGAGTAAAACAAAGAGTGAGCCTGCCCATCAATATCGATATTCAACTGTAAATAGTGGCCGGCGATATAGCGTAGGGCAGCACCTATCGACGATTCCAGCTCCACTTGGAATGTCCCCCGGTTAAGGAAGCGTACACTCGCTACCCGGCACTCATGGGAATATCGTTCTGGTACCTCTACTGCGGCCACTTCACTCATTATTCATCCACTCACGTTGTTCGGGCCTGTTAACACTAATTAAACAGGTCCTCGGTGCCCACTTCCGGGCTATGACTTCTGATGGGGATAAGCTTAGAAAACTCGTTTAATGAATAAAAATGGTATATTTTCACCATTCAATTACTTTTCTTCATCATTAGATGGATAAGCCATGATCGAACGTAGTCATCTCAGAATCATTCAGGCCGTCGAAGAGCATGGCTCACTGACGGCCGCTGCCAGAGAGCTGTGCGTCACTCAGTCTGCACTCAGCCATACGGTGCGCAAACTCGAAGACAACCTGGGAACGCCTGTCTGGCTTCGCGAGGGTCGCAGTCTCAGACTCACTCAGGCAGGCCGGTACTTGCTCAACATCGCCAACCGGGTGCTGCCTCTGCTCTTTCATGCTGAAGATAAACTGAAGCAGATGGCTATGGGGGAGCGTGGCACTCTGCGTATCGGGATGGAATGTCACCCATGCTACCAGTGGCTCCTGAAGGTAGTGTCTCCGTTTCTGGATGCATGGCCGGATGTGGATGTCGACGTTAAACAGAAATTTCAGTTCGGTGGTGTCGGTGCCCTGCTCGACTATGAAATTGATCTGCTGGTCACTCCTGACCCGTTTTACAAAAGTAACCTGAGCTTTACCCCAGTGTTTGATTACGAACAGGTACTAGTGGTGCCCAAAGATCATACTCTCACGAATCAGCCATTCGCGGAGCCAGAAGACTTGCGCAATGAGGTCTTGCTGACCTACCCCGTCGCCACCGACCGTCTGGATATCTACTCACAGTTTCTGACACCTGCGGGAGTAGTCCCAAAGCAACACAAGACCAGTGAGACCACGGAGATCATGCTGCAAATGGTCGCTTGTCAGCGCGGCGTTGCTGCCTTGCCTCGCTGGTTAGCAGAAGAATATTGCCAGCGACTGCCACTCGATGTTGTTCGCCTGGGAGAGCAGGGTATTGCGAAGCAGATCTTCCTGGGGACGCGGGAAGGCGACGAGGAGATCGGTTACCTGAAGGCCTTTATTGATCTCGCGAAAGACTACGAGCACCCCTTTTCTGCCTGAGCCAGGGGGGATTTACCCTACTTCGGTATACGACCACTTTCAGAGCCATGGTGAGCGGGGAGCCCTCGCCGCCCGCCAACCCATTATATTTAATCATGCATTGATTATATAAAATCAATTTTACTCATACATAAAACAGCGTAAAACGTGCTCTCAGATCGTATCCGAGACGGTATTGAGTCAGTTTCGGAGCGACGACATCGAACACAAAACCTGGAAAACGGGAGATACGCAGTCATGAGTAACGGTTTTTCATACACACTCAAGCGTGTGATCTTTGACGAAGATTACACGCCCTCCGATGCCACACGCGTCACCACTAACTTCGCCAACCTTGCCCGGGGTGAGCAACGCAAAGCAAATCTGCGCAGCGCTTTGCGAATGATTGACCGCCGCTTTAATGCTCTGGCTCCGTGGGATAATTCACGTGGCGACCGCTACTCGCTTGAGCTTGAAATTATTTCTGTCGATATTGATGTCGAGGGCAATGGCCACGGCTTCCCCTCTATCGAGATACTCAAAACCAATATTATCGATCATAAGACCAATAAGCGTATCGAAGGGATCGTAGGTAATAACTTTTCGTCGTACGTGCGCGACTATGATTTCAGCGTACTGCTTCGTGAATACAATGCCGGCCAGAAAAAATTCAGTATTCCTGACGACTTTGGCGAACTGCACGGCAAGCTATTTAAAGACTTTCTTAAGTCCGATACGTACAAAGAGAATTTCAGCAAATTACCGGTTGTCTGCCTCAGTGTTTCAGACACCAAAACGTATCACCGCACTGAAAACCAGCACCCGGTTCTTGGGGTGGAATACACTCCGAATGAGACCTCGCTGACAGAACAGTACTTCAGAAAAATGGGCTTCGACGTCCGCTATTTTATGCCGCCAGACAGTGTCGCTCCACTGGCATTTTACTTTATCGGTGACCTGCTTACGGACTACACGAATCTGGAACTGATCAGCACCATCAGCACCATGGAAACCTTTCAGAAGATTTATCGGCCTGAAATCTATAATGCTAATTCGGCCGCCGGGTACGAGTATCAGCCTGATCTGACACACAGTGATCACTCACTTACGCAGGTTGTGTATGACCGCGACGAACGCAGCCAGCTGGCAATTAAACAGGGCAAGTTCGCCGAAGAACACTTCATTAAGCCGTACCAGAAAATTCTTGAACAATGGTCAGCCGATTTCGCCTGAACTATTACCTGTATTCAGAAAGAGCCAACAACAGAGCTAACAACAGAGCTAACAATGAAAAAGCTATTTCCAACGTCAACGGCAGGCAGCCTGCCTAAACCCACATGGCTAGCAGAACCCGAGAAACTTTGGTCGCCATGGAAACTCGACGGTAAAGCGCTCCTCGATGGAAAGCAGGATGCCCTGCGCGTCTCTCTTCAGGAACAACTGGCCGCAGGCATCGATATCGTCAGTGATGGTGAACAGACTCGCCAACACTTTGTGACCACCTTTATCGAAAACCTGAGCGGCGTCGATTTTGAGAATAAGAAAACCGTGCGTATCCGCGACCGTTACGACGCCAGTGTACCTGGAGTGATTGGTCCGGTGAGTCGTCAGAAATCGGTGTTTGTTGAAGATGCTAAGTTTCTGCGCGGTCAGACAAGCCAGCCGATTAAGTGGGCTCTACCCGGGCCTATGACTATGGTTGATACCCTCTACGATGATTACTATCAGGATCGTAAAACGCTCGCATTCGAGTTCGCCAAGGCTCTGAATGAGGAGGCTCGTGAGTTACAGGCGGCCGGCGTTGATATTATTCAGTTTGATGAGCCGGCCTTTAACGTATTCCTCGATGAGGTTAATGACTGGGGCATCGAAGCGCTGGAAAGAGCGACCGAAGGTCTGACCTGTGAGACCGCTGTGCATATCTGTTATGGCTATGGCATTAAAGCCAACACCGACTGGAAAAAGACGCTCGGGGCTGAGTGGCGTCATTACGAAACAACGTTTCCCGCGATCCAGAAATCCAGCATTAATATTGTTTCGCTGGAATGCCATAACGGCCGTGTCCCGATGGAAGTTCTGACTCTACTTAAGGGTAAGAAGATTATGGTGGGCGCCATCGACGTAGCAACCGATACGATTGAAACGCCAGAAGAAGTCGCAGCGACGCTTCGTGAAGCACTGAAATACGCCGATGCCGATAAGATTTATCCTTGCACTAACTGTGGTATGGCCCCTCTTTCACGGGAGATTGCGCGTCAGAAGTTGCAGGCCCTGGCGGCTGGTGCTGAGATCATTCGCAAAGAACTGGCGGATTAAGCATGGATATCATTGAGTTTATGTCAGGTCACCTGATGACCATTCTGGCATTAGCAGTCACAGGGGTATTCGCTGGGATTCTTGCTGGGCTACTAGGTGTAGGCGGCGGTATTGTGATTGTGCCTGTGCTGTATTTCCTGTTTCAGGGGTTTGGCGTATCAGCCGACTCAGCCATGTTAGTCGCGACGGCTACCTCTCTCGCAACTATTATTCCGACCTCCGTCAGTTCAATACGCTCACATCACCGGCTTGGAAATGTGGACATAGCACTATTCAAACGATGGAGCCTGTTTATTTTCTCGGGTGTTCTGGCAGGAAGCTGGCTGGTAACTCGCGCAGACGGCGACTGGCTGACCCTCCTGTTCGGTATCATTGCAACACTTGCGGCACTGAACATGTTGTTCAGAGCAGGAAAGCCCGCATTGTTCCCGGGATTACCCAATCCTGGCGGCCAGGCCGTCATGGGATCGTCAATCGGTTTTTTCAGTGCGATGGTCGGTATAGGTGGGGGCACGCTTTCTGTACCACTGCTTACCCTGTTTAACTATCCTGCGCATAAAGCCGTGGGAACGGCAGCGGCAATCGGGCTAATTATTGCGTTGCCAGGCGCACTGGTGATGCTTTTACTAGGTACGACCCCAGAAGATGCACCCGTTGGCACCTTTGGTTTAGTCAACCTGATCGGCTTTATCTGCATAGTGCCGTTGACGGTACTGTTCGCACCCGTGGGCGCCCGGCTTGCCTCATCACTTGATGCGGGATTGCTCAAAAAAATCTTTGCCATTGTTCTGCTGTTTACCGGGTTACGTATGTTGGTACAACTCTCGCTGTAGTTCACGTCATAAATCGCCTGACTGCCTGGCCAGACTCTAGCGGACACTCTCTGCAGGAGACTGTATGAGCGGTCAGGCTTTTTCTCCACTCAGAGTCATCTCACTTAATTGCCTTACTCCTCGCTTTAACCTTATCCTCTTGAGCCGATTCGTGGTTACTAGTCATGGCCACGACGTAATCCCCCAATCCAGGCCCACCTGTATTCAACAGTTCCTTTACTCTTCTTTCAATGCTCAACACTCAGCCAGATAGACACCCGTCAATGAAAGGTAAATTTCCCGGTCAATAAGATAGATTGTGACTTGTATGCACTACTTTGCTGCCACTTGAGGCTATTCTGGACATCAAGAAGCTGAGTTTTACCACGTGTAGAGCAGCTCAGAATCTAACAATAAGGAGCACGATTAAGTGCCATTTCCGAGCATCATCAGCGGATCACGCCACGCAGTACAATTGAGTGCTGGGTTAGTTGTCGCCTGCTTGTTACTGATGTTCAACGTTCAATCGCACGCCAGTGACATACGGACACTTGACCTGCAGCGGCTGACGGATGAGATCTCGCTTTCCAGTTATGTTGTTCAGGTCCAGCCGGGCTCCGGTGAAGACAGCTTGTCGGAAATCATGGCCTTGCCCGACAGCCGCTGGTCTGGTGTTCCTCAAACCAGCCGAAGCCTGGGGCGCGACTATGGTACCACCTGGTTCCGCGTTGATCTTACGGGCACGAATAATCTGAAGGCAGACAGCGCTTACTTACTACTCGATTACCCTCACTATGATTTCATCGATGTCTTTCTGGTATCTGAATCGGGTGTGGTACAGAGCTTTTATACCGGCGACCAACGTGGCTTTCACTCCCGCCCTGTCGACCAACGAACGTTTCTGTTTCCTCTTGAAAAGCTGAATCAGTCGACAGACGCTAAGGTGTATTTCCGCATCAGCACTCCAGGTCCACTACTGATCCCTTTCAGTCTGGTGACCGGTGCTGAGAGCAAACTCCAGGATCGTAATACATCGATGGCCCTTGGCATTTACTTCGGTATTCTGCTCATCATGTTCGCCTACAATGCCTTTATTTCAGGCTCTCTGCGCGATACAGCTTACATCTATTATCTCGTGTATATGGCGAGTGTCGGGCTACACCAGTTAACTCTTCAGGGGCTTGGGTATCAGTACTTCTGGCCAGACACGTCTCTGTTCGACAATAACTTTGCAGTCGCACTGAGTAGCGCGCTGGTGCAAGGCACTGCTGTCTCTGACGATTCTGATTGCCGCTCTTCTGGCGCACCGGGCTCACGCCATCGAAACCGTCCATTTCACCGGTGACAAAGTCAGTCTCTTACCGCTACTCGAGTTCGTATCAGAGCGGAACGGAGAAACGCTCGACGAAATACTCGTGCGTCCGGAAGAAGACTGGCACCACCGCCAGAACATTAACAACAACCTCGGGCAAACCAGCCAGCCGGTCTGGGCGAGAGTGCGTCTTGCCGGCGTGTCTGAAGCCTTCGGGCAACCCATTGTGCGCCTCAACTACCCACATCATGACTACGTCGACTTCTACCTTTTTGAGCGTGGAAGAATGATCCGTCACTTCTCAGCAGGTGACCAGCTGCCATTTGATAGTCGCCCTATTGATCAGCGAACCTTCTGGTTCCCGCTTGACGATGCGAGCGCCGATGAGCAGGAAATCTACATCCGGATATCTACACCCGGCCCGCTGCTGATGCCACTGGACCTGATGAGCTACAAGGAAGCCGCTGAAGAAGAAAAGCTGCTCTATCTCTGGGCTGGCGCCTTTCTTGGAATTATCGCCATCATGGCGCTGTACAACCTGTTCCTGTACTTCTCACTCACAGAAAGCTCGTACATTCTTTATGTACTGTACCTTCTCAGTGCCGGTGTCATGCAGGCAACTATGTTTGGCTTTGGTGAGCAGTATTTCTGGGGTGACAGACCCGGCGTAAATAACCAGGTCATCGCCTTTCTGGCACCGTTTGTTCAACTTACCGCCATGGCCTTTGTGCTCAAATTTATCGACCTGAAGAACTTCGGTTCTGTACTGGACCGTTCGGTTGCATACCTGATGCTATTCACTCTGATCGTTATGTCGATTGCGAGCTTCACTATGCCCTACAGTCTGATTGTGAAACTCGGTCACTCCATTGCCTTATTTGGCGTTGTCTGTGCTCTCTACATCGGCATAAAAGGCTGGGTCATGGGGATGAAGTCAGCTCGACTGTTCACTATCGCCTGGTTTGCGCATCTGGTTTTCATAGGCTGGTACCTGTTGGATATGACCGGCAAGATTCCAGCGACAGAGCTCGGAAACCATGCCTTTGCGATTGGCTTTATTGCGGAACTTTCACTCCTTTCCATCGCCTTTGCAGATAAGATGAATCAGGAGAAAGAGCTGAGGATTAATTCTCAGACTAAGCTTCTTGATATGCAGGTCGCCATGAATCAGGAGCTGGACAATAAGGTTAAAGAACGTACTTCGGCGCTGGAGAAAGCCAACCGCAGGCTTGAAGAGTTAAGTGTGACCGACGGCCTGACCAAGCTTTTTAACCGCCGATACTTTGATCAGGTTTTCCGTGACCACTACGAGCAATCATACAAAGACCAGCACCCGATCAGTGTCATGATGGTCGATATCGATTTCTTCAAAAAGCTGAACGATAATTATGGCCATGCGTTTGGTGATTTGTGTCTGGTACGTGCCGCCCAACTTATCCGCAAGGTGGTCACTATGCCGGGGGCATTTGCCGCCCGTTATGGTGGTGAAGAGTTCGTTGTCGTCCTGCCTAAAACAACTGAAGAACGCGCTGCTCAGGTTGGCGAAATACTTAGATCAGCATTTGAAAAAACAACCGTGACTCAAGGCAATCAGAGCAAAAACATGACCATCAGCATCGGTGTCGCATGCACCATCCCGTCGCAACCCGGACTGGAAGAGAAACTATTAAGCGTTGCTGATGCCTGCCTGTATCAGTCCAAAGAGAACGGCCGCAATCAGGTTACGCGCTCAGAGCAATTAGACGAAGCAGGCTGATGATACGCTGACCTAATAGACATCCCGACGGTAGCGTCCCGCTGCCGTCAAAGCTTCAACCTGATCACCGCCTAATATAGTGCAAAGCTGGTGATCCAGATCCTGAGCCATACCGTCGCGGCTTCCACATACGAGAATCGTGGCCCCGGCATTCACCCAACGTGTGAGCCGCTCGCTGTTTTCTGCAACAACATCCTGAACATAGCCCACACTTGCTTCACCAGCTACTGAGGCCAACTCAGAAGACTCAGCGCGGGAATAACTCCGGTTAAAATAAGAAAGGTGTCCGGATTCATACCAAGCGATCAGTTGGTCATCCCAGTGTCGGTCAAACAGTGGAGAACGCTCTCCGAATATCAGCCAGTTGTCATGTTGGTCAGACAATTCTCTTGCTTTCAGGTGGGCCCTCAAGCCCGCCAGACCAGAGCCATTTCCAACCAAAATGAGCTTCTCAACGTCTGCGGAGCAGTGAAAAGACGGATTACAGCGTATCGAAACATCAACACTATCGAGAGTAGTCGCCTGGTGGCACAACCAGCCAGACCCCAGGCCTCGGGTGCCATCCGGATGATTCTGTTCGCGAACCAGCAGCATCAGCTCAGATTCCTCGGGGATGCTGGCAATACTGTATTCGCGAATCTGCCCTTTCATATGAAGCTGAACTATATCCCCCGCCTGCCAGCTGAATTGGTTTCTCACATCCAGTGTGACTTCGTATATCGGCGCACCAGGACTTCCGGAGTTAAGGTGACGACGGCCTTTAAAGCGCAACGGATATTGAGGATTGACTAGCGCTCTATCCGAAAACTCCATCGCACTGAGTTGATCAGAATGAATCACGCCAGCCTCTGCGAGTTGAGCAAACCAGGATGCAATCGTTTCGGGATCATTGCGATCTACTGCCACCAGAGGCGCCAGCACCTGAGCGTCACGCTCAAGCAGAATTGTATTGATATCGTAGGAGAAGCCACAGAAATGCTCATAGCTTGTATCCCCCAGGCCGAGAATCGAGAAGCACAGCTCTGGATAGCAGGCTGTCGTTTTTTTTATGGAAGGTATAAAAAACCGACCATTGTCTGGCGCGTCGCCCTCACCGTAGGTACTTGCAATCACGAACAGAGAGCGTGACTTAGTCATCCGTTCAGACGTGACTTGATTAAGTGGTAGGTGAAGTACCTTCGCGCCCTGGCTTCTCAACATTTTAACCAGTTGCTGTGAAAGTGACTCAGCAGAGCCACTCTCACTCGCAAAAGCGACAATGGTATCGGCATCGGTGTGCTCCCTTACTTCGATACTTCGCGCTATCACTCGTCGATAACACCAGAATGTAAAAGCTACCCAGGCCAGAAAAAGAGCTCCGGCCTGAATGTAGGGAGCCACCGTCAACATAGATCAGTCCGGTAAGACCTCAAGCACAGTCACGTAAGAGCCCGTGCGTTCCGTGGCCGGTTTCTTCGCTTTATCGTCTTTATATTCGACTTCGATAAAGTAGCGGCCAGCACCTTTCCAATTGAGTTTAACCTCGCCTTTTTTGTCTGCAACGGCACTGATTTCATCCTGACTGTTGCGATAACGGGTTCCTTCACGAATGGCGGTCAGTTCGGCGCCTTCAGCAGGCTCACCATCAATCAGAAACTTAAAAGTCGCCTGCTCACCGGAATACAGATCGTTCGGATGCGTTACTGGCACAAGCTCCAGCCCTTTATTCGTTGGCTGCAGCGTTTCAGTGCTCGGTGCACCAAGCGTGACAAAGGTTTCCATACGGCGGGAAGACTGCATGATGCGCAGATTGTCCGCTTTTTCGGGAACATTCTCAGCGAAACCTTCCTCGGTGTATTGCTCGCCACGGCCAGGGTATATACGACGTTTACCGTCTTCTTCCCACATCGCGCGCATACCATTGCTTGCCGTGAAAACTTTGTAGGTGCCTTCGTCCTCAAGCTTTACGTCGAAGACAGTGCGGTACTTACCGGTATGCAGGTTTTCTGCTTCACTTTTATCGCCGTCTGGCTGTATCACAGTGAGATCATTGAGGCGAACGGCGTGATAGTTCGCGACAAAAATATCGTTAGAGACTGCCGCTTCAAAACCGACCCAACGCTCTTCGCCCGAGAGCTGTGTTTCCTGTGGAAGAATCCATGCGCGATGAGCTTCCGCAGACAGAGTCCCAGCAATAAGAGCCGCCAGTAGAAGAGGCTTTAATAAGTTCGTTTTCATCTGCATTTCCTTAAGGTTTGATGGTCAGTTCGATAGCGCCAAGTTCAGAGCTACCCTGTTCTTTAAGTGTCTTTTCGCTGCTCTGAGGCCAGCTGAAAGGAATGTTGATCAGTTCGCGGCCACCGACTTCACGTGCCGCTTCAACACGTAGGCGATAGTCGCCAGGCTTGAGGTCTGCGAGAGGAGCCTTGCCCGGCGTAAACTCCAGCTCATAACCGCCCGGACCATAAGTTGCACCGCTGACGCCATCGACCGGCATCTCCAGTGAACGGCCGCTTCTGCGCCACCACTGACGCATGTCTTTCAGCCACTTTTCACCCTCGGCATTGCGCATATCGACGTCGTACCAGACGGCCAGATTACTGACGACCTGATTGCGATCATCTTCAATCCAGATAGCAACGTAAGGCTTGTGATATTCAGCGACATCTAATTCCGGGATCTCTACGGAGACGGAAAGATCAGCCGCCTGTACCTGCGCAAATGATGCGAAAGTAGCAACCGCCATCAGTCCGGATGTAATTAATTTCATAAGCGACTCCTTAGTGCGCAGCGAGAACAAGTAAAATAATGGGTGCAATAACGCCGAATGCCACAAGTGGCCAGGTACTTGGGCGTTGTCTGGCATAACGAGCGAGCAACCATAATCCGCTCAGGGAAAAAACCAGACAAAGCACCGAAAAAATATCGATAAACCACGACCACGCGGTATTGGTATTTCTGCCTTTGTGCAGGTCATTAAGGTAAGAAATCACCCCACGATCTGTGTTTTCATAAATAAAACTGCCTGTTTCCAGATCAATACTTAGCCAGGCATCCCCGCCGGGTTTGGGCATGCCGAGGTAGACTTCATACTCATCCCATTCGGCATAAGCATCTGGAGTGGGGATATCATGTTCATCGCTCAGCCAACGACGAACGGCCATAGGCAACGGTCCTTCCGAGCGACTCTGAACCGCACTGAGCATGCCCGGTGAGAGCTCTGCTTCGACGGTTGTGCGTTCAGGATCTGCCGGGATATCAGCGGCGTGATTGAGAGTAATACCTGTGAATGCGAACAGAATCATGCCCACCAGACACACTGCTGAACTGATCCAGTGCCACTGGCGCAATGTGCCGGGTAAAAATCGAGAAAACATGACACCATCCAAAAAAGCCCATCAGCGAACGGTGAGAATACTAACAAACGGCACGCTAATGAGAAGTATTTTTATTTGATAATGACACTTCTATGCATTATCAAAAGATGATATCCGTCCGTAAAAAAAGGGCCTTCCGGCCCTTTTCTATTCATTCTGATCTCTGATCAGAAACGTACGTTCAGACCTACCCAGAGGTTACGACGCTTGTCTTTGTTGTTGTAATCGTCTTCGAATACAACCTCGCTGACAGCACCCCGACCCGAAGCATATTCGTACTCTCCATCCCCATCGATATCGTCGTACTCAACACTGTAGGTGGTGAAGTCCTGATCCAACAGGTTGTTAATACGGCCGTACACACTGAAGTAGCTATTCACCGCATAGGTTGCGCCGAGGTGCAGTACGCGATAATCCTTGTAGTACAGAGGATCGTTATCATCATCTACGCCGCGGAAGCGAGCCGAGCGTGTCTCACTGGTCAGCTGCACATTCAACTTAGTATTCACATCCCAATCGAGAGTGACATTACTCATGTGCTCCGCCGTATTCGTCAGCGGTTGACCTTCCTGCGAACCAGAAAGCTGTCGGCTGTCGGTGTAGGTGTAGTTACCACGTACTGCCAGTGCATCAATGATCTGGAAACGACCAGCGACTTCAGCGCCGCGAATCAGAGCATCATCGATATTGATTACCTGAGCCCACGAGTCATAACCCAAATCTTCGTATTCACCAAGGTTCACACAGGGGCGTTCACCGCCAGTCTGAGCACATGTCTGTACTGAGTCACCACGGGCAATCTTATCTTCGAAGCGATTGTGGAAAATGGTCGCGTTAAAGCTGTGGCGATTCTCCATCGACTCCCAATAGATCGCGGCTTCGGTATTGCGGCTTTTCTCCGGCTCAAGATCCGGGTTCCCCGCAAAAGGAACGGTACCCTGGCCTCCAAAGCCGGTTACACCGTCGTAAAGATCAGTTGTTTTTGGAGTTTTATAACCACTGCTCACACCACCTTTCACCGTCCACTCTGACGTCAGGCTGTATACCGCGTACAAGCGAGGGCTGACATTGCTACCGAAAGCATCGTGATCGTCATAGCGAAGACCCGCAGTCAGCGTAAAATCTGGCACCATGGTCCAGCTGTCTTCAGCGAACAACGCGTATGTCGTGAAGTCTGATACCTCTCCCGACTCACCATCTTCACGTCCAAATACACCGTCAGTAAGCTCGGCATCAATATATTGACCGCCGACGATAAACAGGTGGTCACCGGCCAGATCTTCGACCGGAATTTCCAGCTTGGCATCCAGCGTATACTGGCTGCTTTCCATAGTACGGTCCGGACGCGGCAGAAAGGTCTCCTCGGCAATCGCACGGCGCTCGTCTTCACTCAGGCCCGCGTAATCACCCGTACCATCGTACATCTCCTGCAGCAATTGTCTTTCAGACACTGACAGCGGTACGGTACGGCCGTTGTTATTTGTCTCGATGTTCTGCAAAGACACCAGGCTCTTACCAAAACTCCAGCTGCCCTCGTGAGCGATTGCCCACTGGTCGCGGGTGAACTCCTGATCCTGTGCATAACCTGCACGAGGATTAACCACACCGCCCCTTGCTTGCCAGAGGGTATCAATACTGTCGACCGTCCCGAGAGGGAAACTGCCATCTTCCAGTGGTTCGTTGTCATATACCTGCTTCGATGTGTCGTAATCGAAGGTCAGGCTCTGGTTTTCTGCTACCTTCCAGTTCAGACCTACACCCACATTGTGATTGGTGTTATCTGTAGTTTTACCGCCGCTGCCGAAGCCAAGAGAGCGTGTCTGTTCAACACCGTTAGGGTCGGTGACTGAGTCGTACTCTGGCTCTGATGCATCGCGCTTATAAATACTGCCACGCAGCTCCATACCAAGAACATTTTCAATTAACGGGCCTGCCACACTGAAGTCAGCCGTGGTATCCGCACCGTACTCGTCGTACTCCTGGAAAGTGCGGCTGATACTTGCAGAACCTGTCCAGTCATCGGTCACCTTCTTGGTGATAATGTTGATTACACCGCCCAGAGCATCCGCTCCATATAGGGTAGACGCTGGTCCGCGGATAACCTCAATACGTTCGATCGCATCAATCGGCGGAATGTGGTTGAACTGATTACCACCGAAATTATTCGGATAGATATCACCATGGTTATTCTGACGACGACCATCAATCAGGATCAGAGTGTAATCTGCTCCCATACCACGGATCGAAATAGTCCCCTGGCCCGTTTTATCCCGGGTCTCACCGATATCGACACCTTCCAGTTCACGGACGGCATCCAGAAGCGTGACATAAGGACGTGAGCGCAGATCTTCCTGAGTGATTACAGAAATACTGGCTGGAGCATCCACTACTTTCTGCTCGTAACCTGCTGCTGTAACGACAAACTTATCCAGTTCAATGGTCTGCTCTTCTGCTGTTACAGAGAAAGAAGCAACAACCGCTGCAGCGAGTGCACTCAAAGGAAAAAGCTGATTTCGAAACTTCATGTTTAAGGTCCATACGGGGGAATTTGCGCGTATACTATTTTCACTTAGTTGCAAATGCAAATGTTTTTCATTTGTAACTTCACTCACAATACACTTATTAATTTTAATAAAACCGTGTATGGACAAAGGCTTCTGGACCGGAGGCCGATGCGTATTGCAGGAGTCTTACTGGTTTTGAGAGGTTTCGCTGGCGCGAAATTGAGTCGGAGATACGCCGTACCATTTTTTGAAAGCACGGGAAAATGCACTGACGTCGGAGAAGCCCAGCATAAACGCTAGCTGTGTGACTGTGGTACCGGGAAGCGCGAGGTGTCTTTCGACCAGGGTCCGGCGTGTTTTTTCCAGTACCGCCTTCCAGCTCAGGCCTTCATCGGTAAGGCGCCGCTGCAGACTTCGGACACTCATGTGAAAGCGCTCCGCAGCGTCTGTCATCGAAGGCTCCCCTTCCGGAAGCTGCCCCTCGAGCCACAACGACAACTGAATCACGAGCGAGCCTTTTTCCTGCTCAGCGAGTCGCTCATTCAGTGTTGCTTCGAGCATGGCAACCATCTGGTTGTCGCTGGAGTGAAGCTCGGCAGCTGCCTGCTTCCGGTCGAACGTCAGGCCGTAGTAATCGCTTCTGCTCGGCGCCACTCGAAAGTAGCGGGCCATCGATGCGCAATAATCATCGTCATGACATGCCACATGAACTTCGAGAGGGTTCAATGCAGGATCTACCCTGAGCCTGACCAGGCGCATCAGGCTGGACATCACGTACTGTATGCCCTGAGGGTGGGGCACATGCCCAGTTGAAGGCCGGAACTGTACGCACACGGTAGTATCTTTAACCACCAGCTCAGCTTGCACAGCATCACTGATCAGCCTCTGATAGCGAGCAAGACGTTGCAGTACACTGAGCATGCTACCACCCGCAGACAATGCCAGACCCAGCCCACCAAATGCAGAGTATTCACTGCGGCGGGCCATATTGATGCCCAGTGAGGGGTCCTGAAGACGATTTTCGGCTGCCGTCAGTAAGGCAGAAGTCGCATCGACACTGACCCAGACTTCCGGGTTAAACGTATTTTCAACCGAGACGCCATGCTCCGCAAACAAAGCCGCAGGATCATCACCATGCTGCTGCAGCAGGTTAGCCAGCGGACGCAGAAACATGGCCACCGCTTTGGGTTGCTCAGTCATTGGCGTCTCCGGTCAACTGGTTGGCGGTCAGTGCAAAGCATGGAAACAGGTTTTTCTCCAGTATGTAATCAAAGGCCTGTGTATGTCTGCCGGGCCATGAGTTTGGAGTATAAGTATGACTGATACCACGGATAAAAACAGCGAGCGCTTTCAGGCACTCCGCGCTAAAGATCGCCAGATCCAGAAAGAATTGATGCAGGTGAGCGACCAGGTTCGAGCTCGTCACCCGTTTCTGGTTAAGCACCAGAATGCCGTCGGCATGGGCATTTTTCTGGTCAGTATTGCCGGGATGATTCTGAACGGCGTACTCTGGATGGAAGGCATCATGCCAGCCTGGATGGTCATCGTATTAAGTGCGTTCTGGACATCACTGCTGCATGAGCTGGAGCACGACCTGATCCATTACATGTACTTCCGTAAGCAGCCTGTCTGGCATCACTTGATGATGGCAGGTGTCTACCTCGCACGTCCCCTTACCCAGAATCCCTGGATTCGTCGCTACCTACACCTGCATCACCACAAAGTGTCGGGCACAGAAACAGATCTGGAAGAACGCGGTATTACCAACGGCGAAAAATGGGACTGGAAGCGTTTCCTGATGGTCGGCGACAACATGCTGGCTTTTTATCTGCGCGCTGGGAAATACTTCGTCGTGCCGAAAAAGTTACTGAAGCAAGGTAAAATCAATAAAACAGACATTAAAAACTTAAGAATTATCGGTGCGCTCAGTTTTAACCCTGTCGGGTACATCTGCTACACAATCTGGCATGGCTTCGTACTATTTCATCTGGCTAATGGCATTGCCTGGGCATCAGGAACAACGATTGACTGGCCACAATGGCTACTGGCCCAGGAAGCCTGGGTAACTGCGACCGTTGTTATCCTGATTGCACCCAACGTGCTGCGTACTTTCTGTCTGCACTTTATTTCATCGAATATGCATTACTTTGGTGACAACACGCCGGGGATTATTCATGAGCAATGTCAGGTGATGAATAAGTGGTATCTAATTCCACTGCAACTGTTCTGCTTTAACTTTGGCAGCACTCACGCGATCCACCATTTTGTAGTGCGTGACCCCTTCTATATTCGCCATTTAAGCGAGAAAGAATCCCATGAAGTGCTTCGCCGTCATGGCATCCGCTTTAACGATATGGGAACCTTTAAGCGCGCGAATCGTTTGAATGAGCGTGCTGCTTAGTGAGTTATTAGCTCAGTGAGTGCTGCATGTGCGCCAGAGATGGCGCACATGCAGCTCTTCTCGCCCCTAACACGCAGCCAATGACTGTAGCGTTATCCTGACAGCCGGAAAAAATTCAGATGCCCGCCTTCCAGCCGTTTGTCACAGGATAACGACGGTCACGACCAAAGCCACGGCGAGTCACCCTGACCCCGATCGGCGCCTGACGACGCTTGTATTCATTAATATCCACCAGCCGCACTACCCGCATCACGTCTTCTCGATTATGTCCGGCCGTGATGATCTGCTCTGCACTTTCATCGTGTTCGATGTAACGCTCCAGAATATCATCCAGCACAGGGTAGGCTGGCAAGCTGTCTTCATCGACCTGATCCGGCGCAAGCTCCGCGGAAGGGGGACGGTCGATCACACGCTGAGGGATCACAGGTGAAATAGAATTCCGGTACTCGGCAAGGGCAAAGACTTTGGTTTTATACACGTCTTTTAATGCACCATAGCCACCAGCCATATCACCATAGAGCGTCGCATAACCGACTGCCATTTCACTTTTGTTGCCGGTTGTCAGAACCATGTAGCCCGTCTTATTCGATAGCGCCATTAACAACACACCGCGACAACGGGACTGAAGATTTTCTTCAGTGGTGTCGACCTTCAGGCCCTCGAAGTCCGGGGCAAGCGCAGACATAAATTCACGGTACATAGGTTCAATCGAAATGGATTGATACTTAACGCCCATGGCCTCAGCCTGCAGCGCCGCATCCTCTTTGCTCATACCAGAGGTGTAGGTAAATGGCATCATCACAGCACGCACACGTTCTGGCCCAAGCGCATCAACGGCAACGGCCAACGTCAGGGCGGAATCGATTCCACCAGAAAGGCCTAGTACAACCCCTGGAAAGCGGTTTTTATTCACATAGTCACGAACGCCAACGACCAGAGCGTTGTACAGGCTGGCAAGACCATCTTCCCGCGCTTCCCGCGATTCAGACTCAGCGCGTAACTCGCCTTGTTCGAACATCACGTACGCCTGATCCTCCCGCCAGGAGGCCATCTGAAGCACGCATTCAGACGCAGCATTCACGGCAAATGAACTGCCATCGAACACCAGCTCGTCCTGTCCACCCGACTGATTCACATAGAGAATCGGCAGTTTGTGCTGGGAAGTATGCTTTTTAATGAGGTCGATTCGTTCCTGCTGCTTACCACTGTGGAACGGAGAGGCGTTGAGGTTCAGGATGACATCCGCCCCAGCATCCGCCGCCATGGCTATCGGCGCATCAAACCAGACGTCTTCGCACACGGTAAGCCCCAGTTTAACGCCGTGTAGCTCTACTATCTGAGCGTCTTCACCGGCAGAGAAATAGCGCTTTTCATCAAAGACCTGATAGTTCGGTAGCTCCTGCTTGGCATACTCTCCAAGACAAATGCCCTCAGACCACACCCCTGCGCAGTTATAGAGACGATTATCCCTGGTGACTGGGTAACCTATCGCGATGGCAATATCATGACTGACCGCCGCGACTTCTCTCAACGCCTCGTTGATACGGGGCTCAAGACTTGGACGCATCAGCAGGTCTTCGGGCGGATAGCCCGTCAGAGCGAGTTCACTGAATACAATCAGCTGAGCACCATCGTCGGCAGCTTTCTTGGCTGCTTCTATAATTTTCGCCGTATTGCCGGGGATATCGCCGACGTGAAAGTTACATTGCGCCAACGCAATTTTCAGGGTGGCAGTCAGTGACTTGGACATGGTCTGGGGGTACTCTCTTCAGTAATGCGCGTATTGTCTGGAAATACGCATCAGGACGCAAACCGGAAGACTAATGAATCATCCAATTTCCATCGGACGGGGCAGCCGCCTGCTGTCGCTCTACAGCTACTATTCGCTGATTCTTGCGCTGTCGATCGTCGTCGTCGACGGTCTCGATTCAATGGACGTCATCGTTGGCAAAGAGGCTCCCCACCTCTTTCTCGTACTTTCATCGCTTTATGTACTTGCAGCCGCGGTCTTCGTCGCGCTAATAACCCGGACAACCGATTCGCAGGGAGCTACCACCTACCTGTTCCTGGAAACAGCGCTGCTGACCGGCATGATGTTCGCTTCGGGCGGACTCACCGCCGGTTTCTCTAGCCTGTTGCTGATACCGGTCGTCATGGCCAATCTACTCGCCCCAGGCATACTGGGGTACAGCGTTGCTGCCTGGCTCAGTCTTGCGGTCATCTATACCGAACATATCGCACCGGGCGAGTTTGGCATCAGGGATACGGCCAATACCGGTGTGTATGGGGGCATCTGCTTTGCTCTCGCCTGGTTAACTCAGCTGCTGTCGCATCGTATCGATGCCGCACTGAATCTCGCTCAGGATACCGCCCGTGATGTTCAGCGCTTACAGCGCCTGAGCCAGCAGGCGTTGATGAAACTGCCGGATGGCATCATTGCCTGTTCGAAAGAAAAACGGATTCTGTTTATTAATGACACTGCGGCATCCTGGTTTAAGCTGGAACCCGGCGCCGCGGTACCTGAGTGGCTGATAACGGCACCGGCTCAGGAAAGCCTTGCGGGAAAACTGCAGGGGCTGACAGTCACCCGTCTGGAGGCAGAAGGCCCCGATGAGGATTGTCTACTGCTTATTGAAGACGAAGCACGTCTCTCAGCAGAAGTTCAGCAAGCCAAGCTGGCATCGTTAGGTCGCCTCACCGCCAGTATTGCCCATGAAATCCGTAATCCACTTTCAGCTCTTAATCAGGCCGCACAACTGCTGGACGAATCTGAGCACCTGCCCGCTGAAGATAAAAAGCTGACCGCCATTATTGAAAACAACAGCCAACGAATTAATCGTATTATTGGGGACATCCTGCAGCTCTCACGAGGCAAGCGGCCAACAGCTACACCTCTGAAACTCCATAGCTACGTCGACAACTTTTGTCAGAACTTCCGTCAGGTCAGTGGTGAGAATTGTCTGATATTTTCCTATGATGCTGATAGCGAGTTAACCGTACTATTCGACCCGGATCATCTGAATCAGGTCCTGACCAACCTGTGTCAGAATGGTCTGCGGCATGCCCGGAAAGCACGGAAACAGGAGGCTGAAGTCGTCTTACGTATTCTTTCAGAATCCGATAGTAGTGCATCCCTTGAAATCACAGACAACGGCTTTGGCATTGCTGATAACCAGGTATCGCGGCTCTTTGAGCCCTTCAATACTACCGAACACGACGGTACAGGATTAGGACTCTATTTATGTCGCGAACTGTGTCAGGCCAACCAGGCAAGCATCGAGTTTGCTGGTAACGACCCGGGCGCACGTTTTCTTGTCAGGATGAAACGCGCATGAAACTGCGGGATATGTCACACCAGCGTCAACTCAACTCAGTAATAATATAAGGCCATGATGACAAACAGGAACTCCCCGGCAATGCTGCCCGACTTATGCGCACTGATCGTTGATGACGAGCAGGACATTCGCGAGCTGATAGGCATGGCCCTGGAACGCATCGATATAAAATGCGAACAGGCTGCCAATGTCACTGAAGCCATGGCATTACTTGAGTCGGGAAATTTCCATTTCTGTATCACCGACATGAAACTGCCTGACGGTGATGGCATTCAGTTAATCCATCACTGCAATCGCAACTACCCGGACATGCCGGTGGCTATGATCACTGCGTTTGGCAATATGGAAGTCGGCGTGAATGCCCTTAAAGCAGGCGCTTTCGATGTTGTTGCCAAACCGCTTGATATTCAGCAACTACGAAATCTGGCAACAGCTGCATTAAGACTGTCGAAAGTAACGGGAACACTCCCGGAGCAATGCACCAATCTTATTATTGGCGACTCCCCCCCGATGCAGGAACTGCGCACCACGCTGCGCAAAGTCGGACGCACTCAGGCACCGGTATTTATTCAGGGCGAATACGGCACAGGCAAAGAAGGTATTGCACGCGCTATTCACCTGCTTAGCTCACGAACTACCCACCCTTTTATTACTGTTAACTGTGACGCGCTTCAGGACGAGAACGCAGCGGAGACCCTGTTCGGCTATATGGACGATCACGGCACCCTTCATGATGGCCTCGTCCAGAATGCTCACCAGGGCACATTGTTTCTCAACAATATCGAGCACCTTGGTCTGGAGTTTCAGGCCCAGCTCCTGCAGCTTCTGACCGATAAGAAGATCCGGGCGCTGCATGACACTCACGAACATGATCTGGATATCCGTATCATCAGCGCCAGCAGTGCGGACCTGCCGGCATTGGCAAGCTCGGGTCACTTCCGTCAGGACCTGCTCTTCCGTATCCGCGTAGTACACCTGAGCGTGCCACCATTACGCACTCACCGTGAAGATATCCCGCAGCTCACCACCCACCTGCTACAGACCTATGCCAGCCAATGGGATATGCCTGAAGTATCAGTCTCTGATGAGGCATTACGGGCTATCTGTGAATACGACTTCCCTGGAAACACCCGCGAACTCGACGCCATACTTCAGCGTGCCTTTACCCTGATGGAAGGCGAAGAAATCCAGCTGAGTGACCTCAGCTTCGAACCGGAAACGCCGCAGGGTGGCTACCATTCAAACAACGAGGCCGTCGGCGACCTTGAGGGCTACCTTGAGAGGCTCGAGCGTGAAGCAATTGAAGAGGCCCTTAACGCAACACGCTGGAATAAAACCGCAGCGGCAGAACGTCTCGGCATCAGCTTCCGGGCGCTTCGATACCGCCTGAAAAAACTGGCGATCGACTAAGTAAAATCAACTGGCGATTAGACTCCCTCCGTCACCCTGCCCGAACAAGCCTTGAAAGACCGTATAAAAATACGAAAAGCGCCTGAGTGCGCTCCCTCATATGCCTGATATCGTAACTGGTTACCTATCAATCAATGAGGGTTCAGGGATGAACATCAGAAAGCAAACGCCAATTGTGCCTGCCAATGGCTTTACCCTACTGGAGCTATTAGTTGTGGTGGCGATCAGCGGAATACTCCTTGGAGTCGGGGTACCAGCGATGGGAGCACTGATCGAACGTAATCAGTTCAAGGCAGAGGTATCAGCATTGCACCGGGCCGTCGCACTCAGTCGGTCAATGGCGGTGTATCGAGGAGAGGCTGTGAGTCTGTGTCCCCTTACCAGTAGTAATGCGTGCGGCAACAACTGGACAGGCAAGCTGACGATCTTCACAGACTCCAACCAAGACGGCGCTCTAGATCCAGATGAGGCGACAATAGAGATCGTCTCGGGTTTGCCGCAGTCCAGTTCCGGGTTAGACAGACGCCATAGCCGGGCCAGTGCAATCATGTTCCGACCAAATGGCAGCGCCTTCGGCCACAACGGCACCTTGAAAGTCTGCATGGATGGAAGCACTGACCTGTCAGCAACCATCATAGTATCGGGCGCGGGCAGAATCAGACTGGGTGAAGATAGCAATAACGATGGGCTCGTTGAGGACTCTAGCGGCGACGCAGTCACATGCTCATGAACGAAGCCAAGTGTCAGGTATCAGCTGCTATAGAGTAATTTGCTACCGAAAATGTGCCAAATAACGCCACCAAAGTCCACTCACAAACGGATAATACCCGCTCGTCTGAGAGAACTCGGAACCAGTGCACGTTCAAAATACTATAAGCATGTAACAATAGCGCCCGTAGCATTTAGGACACGTGAACTTAAATATGGCACAAACTATGAAATCATCAGCATTTTCGAATGGTTTTACTCTCCTGGAGCTGATGGTCACACTGACTATTGTCGGCATCGTTGCAGCCATTGCCATTCCATCCATGAGTGGCATGGTGAACAACTCTCGCGCCGAACGTATTACCGAGCTTTTCGAGCTTGACCTGCAGTTCTCGCGGAGCCATGCCATCTCGCGTGGTGACACCGTTCGCATATCGCCTCGCAACGGAGACATAGCCAACGGGTGGCAAATTGTTGCAGAAGGGTCTGGAGACATCCTCAGGCAGCGAGGTGCTTTGGATGACGGAGTGACCATTATCAGTGCAAACGGATTGAACACAGTCGCGTTCACCCCGACCGGACAAATAGAGGCTACCGATACGATCACGGTACGCACATCAGGCTGCACAGGTAATGAAGATAAACAATTTTCCCTCCTGATATCAGGTCAAATTGCAGTAACGGAGCTCGCATGCATCCAATAAAGAATCAGTCAGGCATCGGCCTTATTGAAGTATTGGTCACCATTGTGATTACAACTATCGGTCTTCTGGGGTTGAGTGCCATGCAGATGCAATCAATCAGAACAGTGTCTGATACGGGCAACCGCACTCACGCGATCTGGGTCGCAAATGACTTGATTAATCGCATCAGAGCAAATGCAGTTGCAGTCGACAGTTACGTGACTGACAGGGAAATCAGCTGTAATGATCCACTGGGGGCAGTGAAAATGTGCGCAGCCTATTCTGCCAACGGTGCTCAGGTAGCCCCTGCAGCAGACTGTAGCAACCAGGACTTAGCCCTCTTCGATCAGTACGAAGCTCTATGTGGCATCAACACGCTGACAGGCGAGGATGGGTTCAGTAGCTCAGCGTCGTTTATCAATACACCCGGCCTTTCGATCAGCGATGAAGGTAACGGAGACTACCGCATAACCGTAAGCTGGAATTCAAGAACTGCAGGTAAAGATGCGCGGGGCAACGAAGTCTATCGATTAGAGCAAAGCACTCTTGCAGAAGATCAACGGGAAGATTACAGCTTGGTATTCAGACCATGAAAAACAGAATCTCATTACAACACGGCTTAACCCTTATCGAGCTGATGATCTCGATGACATTGAGCCTTATCGTGATTTTTGCCGTCGGCAGCATCCTCATCAGTAGCAACCAGGCGGCCTCCGTTTCCGATACATTAGCCGATTCGCAGGAAACAGGACGATTTGCCGTAGACTACATCAACCGGCAATTGCTGCGCACCGGCTACGACCCGGATGATGCAGATGTCGTAGCGTTTGGAGACCTCTGCCTCGCGGCCGGAGACATAGTTTGCATTAGTGAGTCCGCCAATGGCACTGGCGACCGATTGGCCGTTCGACGTATGGCTGAAGCGGGAGAAAGTAATGCGGTTACTTGTTATGGGAGCGCCCTTCTGGATGCTGCGGACGCAAATATTACGACCGATGTGGTGGTGACAGACGTCTACTGGGTAGCCGTGGATGATAATGGATTGAGCAATTTACGGTGCCAAACCTTCGATGAAGACGGAACCGTTCGTGCCAACCCCGGTGATAGTTTCGGCAATTCACAAGCTTTGGCGGCTGGAGTTCTAGCAATGCACGTATTGTATGGTCAAAGTAATTCAGCACCTATTGACGACACCTTAAATGTGACAACCTACTTTAACGCTGCTCAAGTAACCGACTGGGGAAATGTATACGCCATGCGCATTGGCTTTCTCACTCAGGCGTTAACGAATACGGAAGCACAGAGTTGGGAACAGAATTACATTGTCCTCGATTCACTGAACTATCAATTTGATGATCAAACAGCGAGACAGGTTTTTACTACCACTGTCACGCGTTTAAATTAAGTTTGAGGTAGCCCTATGAAAAAATTGCAACAAACAGGCAGCGCACTGATCGTCAGTTTGATCATGCTAACCTCCGTAACTTTTCTCGCCGTTCTCAGCCTTCAGAGCTCTACGACGCAGATACGCATCGTAAGCAATCTCCAGATCAAAGAAGATGTTTTCCATACATCTAAGCGAGAGCTAGGGGCACAATACCGAGCGTATAAAGATGAAATGGCTAAGATTCAAGAGTTGAGCAATGCAATGGAAAAAGCAGTCGTAACCGATGATTCAGGAACCCCAGCTCCTGAATCCCTGGATCTGGCGCCAGAAGTCGCGCTTGATAGCAAATACTACTCATCCCTGGACAGTCAACTGAGATACACAAAGACTATCCCAGTGAATCTGAACTACAACTTTGCAAAAGATAGCAGCGTTGGCTCTATGTCGTCGATGCCCTTTGAAATAGTATCTGTCACCATCGATGCAACAGAACGATTTCGTTCAACTCAACGTCTCGGTTTTAAATACAACGTGCCTTCAGCTGGCCGTTAAAAGGAGTATCAAATGAAAAAATTACTATTGCATGCTGCTTTTTTTGGCCTCGTCAGCCAGCTTGCTTATGGCGATGATACCGAAATTTTTACGGGCCTGAATAACTCCGGTGGAGGGGCAGATACTATTTTCATCCTCGACACTTCAGGGAGTATGGCCGAACTTGAAGAGCAAGAAGGGATCACTTATTCATCTAGCACGACATATCCTTCGGAAAATTATGGATTCGATTCTGCAGCTCATTATATATTCAGAAGAAACGCATTAGGTGACCTGAGCAATCTCTCATCTGCAGAAATAAATAGAATAAAAGAGTATAAGGTCGACCTGAATGGGTACAACTGCTCGCGTGCCAATACTTTAATCAGCATTGAGCAGCTAGGTTATGCAACTGGTAAGTATGCCGTTTTTGTACCTAGTATTGGCTGGCGAGGACCTGACAATAGAAGCGGAACCAACAATCAGTTATGGGAGAATGATCGCCCACAAGTCCCGTATAACAGTTCAGTCATCATTCAGTGTAAGGAAGCTGGAGATTATCGGGAATATAATTATACATACAATGGAGGGGCTTATCGTGGTCTTGCAGATGATGATGAATACGATGATACAGGCTTCCCATACACAACCAATCGCAGGTGGTGGAATCACTACCGTTGGGACGAAGGAGACGAGGACGAAGGTGTATACACTGAGATTTACTCGGGAAACTATCTGAATTTCCTACGATATGCAGCCGTAAATAATCTAGGCTCCCAGTATAAAATGCGACTCGATATCGTAGCAGATGCAGCCAAAGATGTTATCGCTGCGAACGATGACCCCTCCAAGCGTTTCGCCCTTATGCGCTTTAATTATTCAGGCAGTAATGCTCAAGGTGCTTTTGTAGATGTAGCGCTGGCCCCGTTGAGTGATATATCTGATAAACTGAACGTCGCTCTCGACTCGTACGACCCAGCTGGTGGGACGCCATTGACTGAAAGCCTGTATGAATCTCACCTCTATTTTAGTGAAAATTATGTAAATTACGGCAGCAACCCTAAAATTGCTGACCTTAATGGAATATATCGCGGAAACGATAGTGACGATGCCGAATGGACAGACCCTGCAAACCAAACATTTGCCAGTAACCCAGGAAACTATTTCTCAGTAAGTGGTTACGTAGAAGACGACGAGACTGATCCCGAAGCAACAGAAAACCAAGCGGGGAGTACATATAAACTACCTGAGAATGGCATATGTGGAGCGCCCAATCAGAATGTTATCCTATTCTCAGATGGACTACCTACAACTGACACTGGAGCGAATAACGCTATTCAGAATCTTGTGAATAGCGTACTTAAGTCTGACTACTATACTGGAGAATCTCCACCTCCAGACTGTAATAGGAATACAGATGGCGGTTGCCTTAGTGCTCTCGCTTGGTATATGTCTAATCAAGAACGTAGAGATAATGACGGTCTGCCTAGCTTAACCGTTAACACGATAGGTGGCTTTTTTGGGGCTGGTTCGAACGCTGAAACACTATTAGACGAAGTAGCAGACTATGGGAATGGACGTTACTTCGCGGTTTCTAACGAAGATGAAGTAAAGATAGCTATTGCAGAAAGCCTAAGTGAGACTGATACATCACCTTCAACCTTCACCGCCCCTGCAATTGCTGTAAGTTCTTACAACAGCCTACAAATCAGTGATGAACTCTACTACGCCGTATTTGAACCGAATGATACTGGAGCCTGGAAAGGAAACCTGAAGCGGTACCGTATTACCAATGACGGTGTAGTCGATTCAGACGACAACATAGCGGTCGGCGAAGATGGCTTTTTTAAAACCGGAGCGATTAGTTACTGGAGTGATACTGCGGATGGTGCCGATGTTAAGAAAGGCGGTGTTGCCGAACGCTTCGCGGATGTAGAAAGAAACGTAAAAATAGTAAACGCAGCGGGTAACCTTGTTAACGCCACATTGGATAATATTACAGGGCTTGCAGGTGATCCCCTAGGTCTGGAAGCTGAGGGCATCACAGACACTCTCTTTGGTACCTTGGACGATGTTACTTATGAGTTGGCAGTAGCCAATTGGATTGCTGGCAAAACACCTGACGGTTCGAGTAATCGCCTGGAAATGGAGGATGCCATTCACAGTCGTCCCGTCGTAGTGAACTACACAAGCGAGCGTCGCATAGTCTATATAGGTACTAATGGTGGTTACCTGCACGCGTTTGATACAGAAACTGGACGCGAAGTATTTTCGATATTGCCACATGAGGTACTGACTAATGCGCGTTACTACGCCGACAGTGCTGCAACCTCAGCGAACGACAAAATTTATGGTCTAGATGGCCCCATTACCTACTGGCATGACGACAAAAACCTGAACGGTATTGTTGATGGTACAGATACGGTATATCTCTTCGTTGGTATGCGACGTGGTGGTCACAGCTACTATGCGTTTAATATCACCAACCCTGACTCTCCGTCATTGCTTTGGCAAAAGCATGGAACTTACCTGAACGACGATAAAAATATTCCAACTGTTAGCAGTGGCTACGAACGCCTGGGACAAACCTGGTCTTCACTTAAACCAGCATTAGTAAACTGGAATGACACTCCGACTGTCGTACTGCTTGCGGGAGGTGGCTATGACCCCGCTGAAGACGGCAGTTCAAGCGAACGGTTGGAGCAC
>MDSV01123273.1_pt1 | contig 52867 bp, 51 predicted proteins | sample 810851 | NCBI WGS metagenome assembly MDSV01 (sample SAMN05326640, study PRJNA326480) | marine metagenome | isolation source: seawater | place: Atlantic Ocean: North East | collected 2012
ATATATTAAAGTAGATATTAAAGTATTATGAAAGAATGGTATTCCCATAAAATAAGATTGAGCTAATCCAGAAAAATTCTTTTCATACATTTCATGGGTTAACCAAGAACCAAAATTTGTTACTACAAAAAAGATAACCGAACTTGATAGACCTCCAAGCAGAATTTCTTTGAAATTGAATTTTTTGATTAAAAGTCCGATTGCAACTGCTAATATTAGAGAAGAATATGTAAATATCATAGTGCTATGGAAACCAATGACTAAATCACCAATAAACATTGAGCTAATAACTATAAATAAACTTAAAATAAAGTTTCTAAAATAAAATCCAGCAAAAACTCCTACAGCTAATATGGGAGTAAAATTAGATGGATGAGGTATCAATCTTGAAAAAGATAAAACCAAAATTAAGCCAATAGGTAATATAAAGTGTTTTAAGCTTTTAAATTTAATCATTATTTGTTTTGTACCATATTATTTTGTCTTTTATCAATCCTTCTATTGCTGATCTTTAACAAAATTTCTTTTTTATCTGAATCTGAGCTTCTGATCCAACCTATTATTTCTTCAGCTGTTCGGTTGCATCCTTTGCATAATCCACTTTTAGGGTTTAATTTACATATCCCAGTACAAGGAGATTCAATCATTAATAAGATCTTTTAATTCCAAGATTAAATGATCTCTCCATTGAAGAATAATCCAAAGAGGTTTCATACTTTTTATTTAATAGATTATTAATGTCGAAGAAAACATCATACATTCCAAATAGATCATAGTTCATAGATAAATCATGAACTGCATAACCTCCCAAGTGAACATCAAGATAAGCATTATGGCGTGGATTATTTTCATTACCATAATCTCTCGCTTTGCTAGACATTTTAGATCGTAAACTTAAATCTAGGTTTGTCTCTGGGATTTTATAATTTGTTACTAAATTAAAAAAGTGCCTTGGAACTCTGACCATTTGAGAGTTAACATAATCAGAAAGTAAATCTGGATTATCATGTTCAGCACCGTCATAAGTTGAGGTATAGGTATAATTAAAATCAAAATTTAAAGAATCATTAGTTTTCCATTTAGATAAAAATTCAATACCTTCAGCTTTGGTAGTGCTAGTCGAGTTTTGTGTACCACCCCATTTAGCGTACGTATTATTACTCGCCCAACCCTCAAGTGCGTCATAATAATTTATTCTAAAATATGTTACATCCAAATTTAAATTAATATCAGGTAATGTTTTTTCAAATCCAATATCAAAACCCTTGCTAGTTTCGGCTTTAATAGTTTCTCTAATTTTTGGATGAGATCCATAAACATAATACATTTCATATAGTGATGGAAATCTAAATGCTGTACCATATGAACTTTTTAACTTAAGGGTTTTATCATCAGACAAATGAGCTAAAGAAGTTCTATACGCATTTTCTTGTCCAGCTACAGAATGATCTTCTTGTCTGCCTCCTATCGTTAGATAAAGATTTGGAGTGACTCTTTTTTGATAGTCTGCATAAAGAGAATTGACTGTGGCTCCTTCTTTAAGAAAAGCTGTCCCTTTATAATTCATAGTCTCGAAAGATGTATCGGCTCCAAGAATTACACTACTATCTAAATCAAAATTGTAAGTACCCAAATATGATAAAGCTTTTCTATCACCTTTATAATCGTCTTGCGCGCCAGTAGATAGATTTGCTGTTCTTTTCATATTATATTTAGAAAATGTTAATTTGTTAGAAAATTGTTCGTTATAATCAAATAGCAAAGATGTATTTAATGAAAACTCATCTTGAATTTGATTTTCATCGTCTTCTAAATTCTTCACAGTAGTATCCGCTACAGTATCATAATCTGTAGCACCAACTAAGTATCTAATGTTATTTTCTATTTTAATTTTGTCAGTAAATTTATATCCGTAGCTTGCAGCTAAAGTACTATTTTCATAACCATCTTTTTCTTCATTGTCTGACATTTGAGAAATGCCTTGGGTCATAAATCTTTCTACTCCAAGATAGAAATTATTTTTTTTATCTGCTCCAGACATTGATAAGGCTAAATTATGAGTTCCATTAGATCCTGTGTTATAACTTGAATTTTTTTGAAAACCTGGTTTTCCTTTTTTTGTAATAATGTTAATTGTACCCCCCATTGCACCGCTACCATAAACTGAACTTTGGTTTCCTCTTAGAATTTCAACTCTTGATATTTGGTCTTTTAAGATATGAGAAAAATCATAATCTCCGCTAGGACTTCCAGGATCGTATTGTTTAACTCCATCAATATAAACTGTTGAATATCTTTTAGGTAAACCTCTTAGCTGAATTCCTGAAGTAGAACCATAACCACCTGTTTGAAAGTTATTTAAACTTACACTTCCGCTACCAATCACGTCTCCTAAAAAATAACTATTAGAGTTTGTAATAGTAGATTCATCGTATACTGTCACTGAAGTTCCTACTGTTGATTTAGATTGCGCTTTTTGACTTGGTGCTATAACGATTACTGGAATATCTTCAGCTATAACTGAACTTGTTAACATTGCAAAAATTATTACAAATATATTTATCTTTAGTATTCTTGGCATTAATTTCTCCTATTCCTAAAGCTTGCGCTTTAAATTTACTCAATAATGCCACTGCTAATTTCGCATTGCAGAACTAGACTTTTCCTGGCCATCGTTCGACAGGGGACTATACTGGGTGGCGCTCGGACTTAAACTTTCGTTCTAACCGTTGCAGGAACAGTGAGCGACTTTCACGCTCTTCCCCACCAAATCAGTATTGTTTAATAATGATATAGCAAAATTGATTAATAAAGCAATAACTTTTTTATAATAAAAACCTAATCGACTGCAAGGCTATTTTGTTTATATTCTTTTTTAAAAAGATTCATCAATTCAGTATATTTTTGATTTCCTTCATCTGTTTCAGCTTCTGCTAATTTAATTTCTTTCCAATAAGCTCTTGGTAACCTGGCGTACAAAACAAATGTTCTCATTAACCCTTTAATTTCTTCTTTAGATATCGATGGCATGCTTAATAAAGAGTCTTTAACGTAAATATGAGCTAAAGCTTCTTTATTTAGATATTTTTTCTTTTCACACAATCCTCTCAAAGAGGTTCCATGATAAGGGGTAAAAGTGAATGCATTCATGTCATCACATTTTAATTTTCTAGCTAATTCTATTGAGTCAAATATTAACTCTCTTGTTTCATCAGGATATCCAACAATACTATTTGATACTGTTGAAATACCAGCATCATACATAAAGTTAAATGCTTTTATTGCTAATTCATTTTTATATGCTCTACCAACAACATCTGCACGAAATTTATGATTTCCATGCTCAACACCAATGTTTACCCTATGACAATTTACTTCCTTTAGTTTTTTAGCTCGACGTTCCGTAACAGTTTCTGGTCGAGTATTCATGAAAAAAGGTAATTTAAATTCTGAATACATTTCGCAAAATTCGTCAAATTCTTTTTCCGACATTGCTAAAAATGTGTCTGTAATAAAAAAAATATATTCTATACCATGCTTTGAAACAATTTCTTTTAATTCAGTATGCAAGTGCTTCATAGTTCTTTTTCTAAAAAAACGACCGGCTTGTTGTGCATTATAAAATTCATTTTTTTCAGGAGAATTACAAAATCTGCATGTATAGGGACAGCCTCGCTGTGTTTCAACTGGTGCCATTCTATAAATTTTTCCCATCATCGGACGGTGCAAAGATATATCTTCAAAAATCGACAAATCTTGAACTGGTAGTGTATTAACGTCCAATGCTGGACGAATTGAATTTCTAGCAACTATTTTACCATTTTTTTTAACCCATAGATTTTTAATATTTGTAGGATCTTTTCCATCTTCAAGTGAATTTGCTAAATCTACTAAAGCTCCTTCCCCTTCTCCTCTGCACACATAATCTACAAAATCTAATGCAATTACTTTTTCTGGTGCTGAACTAGGAAAAACCCCACCAACAAGACAAGCTACTTTTTTTTCTTTAATAGCATTCATAAAATTAATAAAAATTGGGTAAGTATCTTCTACAACTGAAGCAAAAATTATATCAGGTTTAAATTTTTCAACTTTTTCTATAAAATCCTCATACATATCGGTTGTTTTAAGTTGAATATTTTTTTCATCAAAATTAAATGGCTGAACTTGACCAACTTTTACACGATCTTGGTCCTTGCTTAGTCCATCAGATTCATAAAAAGTTGTATCGAATAAATCAATATTATTAAAACCAGATTGTTTAAGTGTTGCTGAAAGTATTGATATAGCATTCGGCACTAAAGTACTCATATTTAGATTTGGATATAAAAATAATATTTTAAGTTTTTTGTTAGACATTTATTTTTTTACGTTAATATTTTTTAAAGTATTTTGTAATGTGTCATTTTTTGTACCAAAATTTATATATTTTCCTAAACTAATTAAATTATAAAAATATACACCATTATCATATTTTTTTGTTTTAAGATTTGGCCAAATTTCATCATTAAAATGCTGAAATAATGGATCAGAACATATGTGAATAACTTTAGTACCAGTCTCTAAAGCTTCAAAAATTGAAGCTGTTACTCCCAAAAAAATAGAAAGCTTTTCATTTGTTGGATTTAAGGAAAATCTATTTTTATAAATTTCCATAATTTTCTTTAAATTTTCTTTAAATTTGATGTGTTCCGAAGAAGTTAACATTGTAGAATGAATTTTTATATCAAGTTTTGGTAGACTATTTGGCAAAGCTTTTATTAAAAAATTTTCAAATCTATCCAGTAGTAAAGATTTTTTTTCAATAATATAAGGTAAATATATTTTATTTGATAAGTTTTTTTTATTTTCAATACGAAAACGAAATGATTTAATTAAATATAATTTATTTTCAGGCCAATCTAATTTTGATTTTAAAACTTCAAACTGAGATTCTCCATGCACTAATAGTAAATCTGGTGCTCCAGATCTATAAATAAAATCTGAAGGAACAGGAGGTAACATTGAATGCATGTAACCTACAATAAAAATTTCTTTAAACTTTTTTTTAATCTGCGAAATGGAGAATTGATTAAAAGGTTGAGCCTCATAAGGCATTATAATAGTTTCAAAATTATTTTTTTCAATTATGCCCAAAACTATTGTAGATATTTTTTCGGCAAAATGTGAATGAAATGAAAAGTAATGAATAATTTTTTTAAATGAAAATTTATAATCAACTAATAAAGAAATAAATTTTTTAATAAGAAAAAATAGATTATATTTTAAAAGAAATTTATCCTGCTTTATTATTATAATATTTTTATTTAAATTTTTAGGAAAATAACCATCTACAGAAATTAATATCCATTTTGAATTTGGTAAATCATTTGAATTTTCACAAAAGTATTTATCTTGAAATGAGCCATCGGATTTAAAATTTTCTTTTAAAGACCAACTCAAAACTAATTTGGTATATTTTATATCGGAATCTGAGTCATTATGAATTGAGTATTTAGAATGAGCAGCAATAGATATTATGTTTTTTAAAATAATATAGATAAATTGAAATAGATAAAGTTTACCATATATCCAAAATTTTATTTTAGCATATCCAGGTGTCTCCGACCACATAGGAAAGTAACAATAACTACTTAACGTTGTAATAACGTTACTTTTTTCCATTTTTTTTAAATATTCTTTTACATAATTAATTATTTCAATTTGTTTATCATTTGAAATCATCTGTTATCTTTTAATTTAATTTATTTGATTTTATTTTTTGCAAACTAGCATCATATGTGAGCTAAATTTAATGCTTGTAAGTAAATTCTGCATTTTTTTTTTATCAGATTTATTTGATAAATAAAAAAAGGTTTTCCAAAATCTATCTTTAATTAAATTTTTACTACCTTCTAAAATATCAATATCTAATTGCCCGGGTGTTGTTAAGCTGGCAATTTTAAATTTATTTTTTTTTAAGAATATTGCAATTGATTTAGGGTTAAAAAAATTTATATGATGTGGTGGAATAACTGCTCTAGATTTGTCCCATAAAGTAAGTATATCTGCACCTGAGCCTGACAATGTTGTAAATATAAATAAATCTCCTTTGCTCATTAATCTAGCTAAATTTTTCATGAATTTAGATGGATTATGTAAATGCTCAATCAATTCAAAGCAGGTAAATACTTTTTTTTTAACTGGTAAATCTTTTTTTTCAACGTTTTCTAAAAATTTTTGTATAACAGTCAGTTTTTTTTTTTTACATTCTGCAGCTAAATATTGTGAAGGTTCTATAACTATAGTTTTTTTTTTTGTTAATTTAGATATCTCCTTTGCAAAAATTCCTGTTCCACCTCCAATATCAACACAATTATAATTTTTTAACTTTTTATCTCTTAAAATTTTGAAAATTATATTTGCACGTGGTTTAAATATTTTATTTTGCCTAGCATTTTGTGTTTTTTTATACAATTTATTAGATAAAAATTTCATAGAATTTGATTTTTTATAAAAATTTTCAAAAGATTTCATTTTAGGTCTCGGATTTACGAATAAAGTTTTACATTTTAAACATTCATAATAAGAAAATTTTTGTTTTATAAAAGAAAAACTACCTTTTTCACCGCAAGCTACACAGTTAATTTTTTCTCCTGGGTCTTTAAAATATTTCTTTATATCCAGCGAAGTTAATTGTAAAAACTTATCAAATATTTTTTTAGGTCTTATTTCTTTTTCTTTCATCTTTTAGAATAATTTTACTCTCCGCCTGAAATAGTTAGTGTTTGACCAGTTATATATGAGTTACTTTCTGTCGTGAGACTTATAATGTATGCCGATATTTCTTTGGGTTCTGCCATTCTATTTATAGGAATAAGTTTAAGTCTATTTTTCATTTTTGATTTTTTCCTTCCCATCTTCTTGTGTAACTTTGTATTAGTTACACCAATACGAAGATTATTAATAAACACATTTTTTTTTGCCCAGTTTTTATAAATATTTGGAATAAATTCAAGACAGTGTTTAGAAAGTGAATAGTTATATGAGTTTATTCCTCCACCAAATTTAACTCCTATACTAGAACAGTTTAAAATTCTTCCCCATTTTTGGGATAGCATTTTTTTTACTAACATTTTTTCAATTAAAATAGGTAATAATGCATTTGCAGTTAAAGACTGTAAAATAGAATTTAAATTGGTATTTTCAAAACCTTTGTTATCAACATAACCGATTAAATTAATTACCGAATCATATTTGTTGTTAAATTTTTTTTTTATTAAATTTTCTATATTAGAAGTACTTAAATTTGAAAAATTAAGTTTTATAATTTTTAAATCTCTTGAATTTTTTTTTAGTAACTCCAGTTTTTTTTTATTTTTAAAAAAATGTGCTGTAACTTCCCACTTAAGTTTTAAAAAATTTTTAACTAACTCATTTCCTATATCAGAGCTACCTCCTAAAATTAATACTTTTCTTTTTTTATTTTTCATTTTTTTTAAACTAATACACATCGGTTACAAGGAAAAGTATCTTTTCTAAGTTTCAATTCATGTTGTTTGCGCAATTTTTTATAATTATCTGATTTCCATAAATCTGAAATATTTTTATTTTCAATATTTCCTACTGACAGCTGTGATTTATAATCTACATCACATGGGTTCACTTTTCCATCCCACCAAACAAACATACGTCTCCATAAATCTGAGCATGGAGCCTGAACACCAGAAACTTTGGATACATAAACATTTTCCCAGGGCATATAATCAACAAAAGCAACTTGATCAACAAGATCTCCCCAATATTTTTCCATATCATCAAAATTTTGTTGATTATTAATCTTAACGCCAGAAACTCGCGTAATAATTTTTGATTTTGGATATTTTTTAATTCTTATTTCTTGAAATTTTTTGATATTAGCAAGAACTGTTTCTAGTTTACCATTTACTCTAAGTTTACTATATAATTTACTATCAGCAGCATCAGCTGAAAAAACTAATGTTTTTACTCCACTTTCTAAAATTGCATGAGACATTTTTTCATCCAACAGTGAAGCATTAGTATTTATTTTTAAATTATAAAATTTATCCCTTGTGTAAGAAAGCATCTCTTTAAAATCTGGGCACAATAATGGCTCTCCTCTAGATGCTAATGAAATAAATTCAATATTTCCTTCTGCTTGATCTATTAGAAACTTAAATGTTTCTAATTTCATGTGCCCCATATGCCCATCGGAACGTTTGTTAAATTTATTATCAGTCTGATAACAAAAAACACATCTATAATTACAAATTGATGTTGGTTCAATTTGTAGATAAGGAGGGAAATCATCAAACATTCTTATTTGAGGATGAATTTCGTAACGATATCTATGTACTAAATATTTTGGTATTTGATTGAAATTAATACTTTGAATTTCCTTTACAACATTAGGGCTAAGATGAAATTTTGGTCTTTCTTTAGTGCCTGAAAAAAATAAATCTTTTTTAATATAGTCTAAAATTTCTAAATAATACTTATCTAAATTTAATAAATTTTTTTTATCTTCTAAAATTAATTTTAGATTATTTAAAAAATCATTTTTATCGTATTTTTCTTTTAATCTTAATCCGACAAAACTATTATATTTTTTATAAACTTGTTTCACAAATTATATATTTCTAAATTTATTACTTGGCATTTTTATATCCGTTTTTCTTAAGCCAGAACTCAACCATGGGTAATTGCCATTCATAATCAACATCACAACCTCCCGAAGACGGAATATTTGCAATTTTTTTACCCATCCATTTTTGAGGTAATAATCCATTTTTAATTCCTTCCAAGCACTTTGAACGTACGATAGATACTGACATATCTGCAAAATAAACATCTCCCTGCGAATCTCTATCACAATTTAATTTTTTTGGATTCCCAAATGTCTTAAATGGAACAAATGGCTTTAAAAACTTATTTTTATCAATTTTTCTTGCTCTTAGCGGACTCCACATATTATATATGGACGTAGAAACTGCAGAATCAAAATTTTTGTTTTTTCTCAAAATATTAATACCTTGATCAATTAATTTTCCAGTTACCGTAGGTGCATTAGCCATTAAAAGAACTATAAATTCAATATTTTTTGAACTTAAATTAAGCATTTTCTTAATTTCAAAATAACCATGCTCATAAACGTCTTCTCCTAATGCTTTACTATTGGTTAATCTTTTCGGTCTTTTAATGTGTATTGCTCCATATTTTTTACTACCACGAGCAATAACTGGACAATCTGTCGAAACAAAAATCTTATCAATATATTTTGATTTTTTTGAAGCAATAATTGGATATTCAAATAAACGTCTTCCTAAAACCTTTTTTATATTTTTTTTTGGAAATCCTTTGCTACCTGCTCTTCCCATCATTAATGCTATTATCATATCTATTTAGTTTTTATACTTTTTATTAAGTTAGATAAAGCAGGATAAAAATTGATTTTTGATTTAAATAATAAATTTCTTCCTATTTTACCCCTATAAGGCTTTGGAGTCCCGATATAATGTCCACTATTAGTTTTATCATTAAAAAATATTATTTTTGAATTTATTTTTAAATCTTTTGCTATAAATTTTAATAGTTCTTTAATTTTAGTTATTTTTTTTCCTGTTAAAATAACACACTTGTTTTTATATTTATTTTTTAAAACTTCTGCACAAGCTTTTGCTGCATCGAGAACATTTATATATTTTCTTACTGATTTATTATTACCCTGATAAATGATCTTTTTTCTCCAAATTGCTTGATCAATAATTTTACGTAATCCATTAGATTTGTCTGCCCTAAGTCCATAGACAGAGCCAAATCTTAATATAGTATAATTAAGTTTATATATTTTGTTAAATTCTTCCACATAATCATCTGCTGCTCTTTTGCTGCAACTATAAAAACCTCCTTGACTACTTGTTGCATATATAGAGCTGGCATGTATAAATCTTTTCACTCTATATTTCTTGCACAACTTTAAAGCTTGCACTGTCCCCAATATATTAATTCTTGCAGAAATTAATGGTTCGTGCATTGCTCTATCCAGATCAGATATTGCAGCAAAGTTATATACTATCTGATTATTTCTTATAGCTTTTGCTAATGTGCTATAGTTTAGAATATCACCAACTAACATTTTTTGATCACTCCTTAACCATTTTGATCTCTTCTTATCAAAAATTGTTACTTTATGACCTCTTTTGCTTAATTCATCAGCTACATGTGAGCCAATGAAACCACTTCCACCTAACACTGCAATTTTCATCTAATTTTTAATTTTTTTATTAAATTCTAATATTAACTTTATCATAATTTTTTACTCAATATCCATCACGCTGTTAATGCAGCTGAGACAAAGCTTTATTTAATAATCCATCACGTTTATTTAAATAATCTAGATTTAAGAAATAATTTTTCGAATATCTTTTATCACGAGTATAAAAATTTCCATCATCAAGGTATCTTTCAAGTTCAGATAAAAAATATTTTGTATTTTTAAAATAGAAAATTTCTTCTTTTAATTCTTTTTCTAAAGATTGATCAAATAGATCTTCATCTATGACAAAAATATCAGCATTGAAATATAATGCCTCAAAAAAAGTTGTGCTGATCCACGGCATAATATTTAAATCAGAAATTCTTAATAACTTGTCAACACTATGCTCATTTGAAATATATAAAATATCATTTGCATTAATATCTTTTAGAACTTTTTTCCACAAACTTTTTCGACCCGTAGGGTAATCTTTTAAAATAATATTATATTTTTTTTGATATTTTTTGAGTAGTTTAAAAACCTCATATTGAAACTCCCAAAGTGAAGTTTCAAATTTTTCTCGGTTTCTACCAAAATAAAACCTATTTCTTGGAACTAGAGCTCCCATTAAGAAAAGAATTGTTTTTTTTTCATTTGGTTTTAAAATTTTACTAAATTTTTTATTTTTATTTATATAATCTAGTTTTGTAGAACCTATAGGGAAAATATTATAATTTTCACTAAACTCCAGTTTTTTTAAAACAGATTTTTTGTCTTTTATCGAATCTATTAAAAAAGGTCCGTATGAAATATGATTTTTGCAAAATCTAAAATCAGTGATGTCGTAACCAGGCAGAGAATAGCTTACTCCATAACCTCCGTGTGTCCAAGTAACGAAAGGTATTCTAAGATCGTTACAAGCTTTTCTAAATGTTACGTTTGCTGAATAAGAAGGACTCGTAGACTGAAAAATTACACACAAAGGTTTAATTTTATTTAATATTCGATTTGCTTTATAAAATTCATTAATTAGAAAATTCCTATATTGTAACAATTTTAGTAAAACTTCATGAAATATTAATTCAAAACTTATATTTTGATGTTTTATCAAATCATAAAAATCTGTTTTATTTCTTAAATGATTTATAAAGCTATTAAAAAAGGTTAAATCATTTGAACCATTTTTATTTTTATTATTATGATGATATGTCAAAAAAAGTCCTGATTCTTTTGGATATAATTTTTTGTATTTCAAAATTTCAGAACAACCAATTGCAAGATATTGAGGTTTTAAAATATAAAAATTTATAAAAAAATTTATTTTATAATAAATATTTTTACAATTTGTTTTTATAAAATTTCTAGTATTTAAAATACTTAATTTTCTTAAATTATTTAATAATGCGTTTTTTGTTTTTTTATTTTGGTGAGAAAAAATATAACTGATTTTTATATTATTTAAATTATCACCATGTGATTTTAACAAAAATTTTATTACACTCATTTGTGATTTAATTTTAAATTCATTATCAATTAAGATTTGATTTGAGTCATCAACTACTATTTCAGATGGATTGAATTTTTCAATTAATTTAGAAATTAACTGAGAATAATAAAATAATTGGTCAAAAGAAATTTTTAAAGGGTAATGATGGTCATCAAAAAATTTCCAGTTTAAATCTCTAAATCTTTTATCTTCTTTCCACAAAACATCATCTAAAACTTTAGAAATTTTAATAGTACGATTAGTAATATCTTTGTACTTGGACCACAATTCTTGATGATTACATATATTATAGGTTTCTAAATATGAAACTTTATTAGATTTTAAAATATAACTGGACTCGGGATCTAGCGAAACTATCACATCTTTTTCAAATGCTGCTTTATTATTAATAATTTCTTTTGCCTGCCAAGAAAATTCAACTAATATTATTTTCACGATATTGAATGTAAGTTTATGTATTAAGTTGTTTTATCAAAAGCTAAAGTTGTATTTAATTTTTCTTTTTATCTACTATAAAGCTTCCTATTATTAAGCAGTCAATATTAGTACTCAAAAATGTTTCGATGGCTTCTTTTGGTTTGTTGACTATAGGCTGTCCTTTGACATTGAACGATGTATTCAAAATCACAGGAATTTTTGTTTTATCATAAAACGCATTAAGTAATTTCCAAAAATGAAGATTATTTTCTTTTCCTACTGTTTGCACACGTGAAGTACCATCAGAATGAACCGTCGAAGCAATCTTTTCTTTCTTATTATCTTTAGCCTTTACAGCCATTAACATATGGGGAGACTCCTGTTCTATATTAAAATAATCATTGGCATACTCTTTTAATACCGCAGGAGCAAATGGTCTAAATGCTTCTCTAAACTTAACTCTTTTATTTAGATAATCTTTCATTTCAGCTGGGTAAGGTTTAGTAAGAATCGAGCGGTTACCCAATGCCCTTGGACCAAATTCTGCTCCACCTTGAAACCAAGCTACAATTTTTCCATTTGCAAGTCTTTCAGCTGTATCTTTGTATAAGTTTTCTGATTTATAATAGTTTAAATCGTAATCTGAAATGGTATTTAATATTTCTTTATCGTTAAATCTAGAACCTAAATAAAAGTTATGTCTTTTTTTAGTAGAAATTTTATGGCCTAACAACTTATGACCCAAATAACAAGCACCTATAGTTGTTCCTTCGTCTCCTGATGGTGGTACGACAAAAATTTCTTCAAAAATTTTTGACGAAGATATTTTTCCATTCATAGTACAATTTAAACCTACACCTCCAGAAATGCATAATTTACTTTTTTTAAATTTTTTCTTAGCAGCTTTAAGCTGAAAAATAACCACATCTTCAATTCGTTTTTGTAATCCAGCTGCAATATTCATATGATGTTGGGTTATTTTGTCTTTTTTATCTCGTTTAACACCAAAATAATCAATAAATTTGTTACCAACCCAAACGTCACGAGCATCAAAAAAATTCATGTAATCTGGAAAGTTAAGCTCATATGTAAAGTCATCTTTAATTTCCAAAGTTTTTTCAAACACTTTAAGATAGCTTATATCTTTACCTGGTATGATAGCGTTTGGATTACCTAAGCTTGCTAAACCCATTACAATACCTTCGTCATAAGAATATTTCCAACCGAGATAATGTGTAACGGCAGCATACAGCAGTCCTAGGGAGTGTGGATATTTGTTATTATTTTCTTTTATACTTATTAATCCATTATCTCCAGTCGCTATTGTCATCGTATCTATTTCGCCTACACCATCGTAACTCACAACTAAAGCATCATCAAAACCACTTGAATAATATGTTGATGCTAGGTGACATAAATGATGATTAATATATTCAATGCGGCCATTATAATTTAATTTTTTTGGTATGATATTTTCAAGATTAAACATATTTTTAATAAGCTCTAAATCGTCAATTAAAAAAGCAAGTCTCTTGTCATTTTTTAATGCATATCTTAAATACTGTTCCCTGATTGCTAATTTTGGCATCCATGATACTGCTATCATGTCGACTTCATCGATTGATATGTGAGCTATTGATAAACAATCTTTTACTGCTTCGAGAGGAAACTTGGAACTATGTTTATCTCTAGTATATCTTTCTTGAGCACAAGCAGCCACAATTTCACCGTCAATCATTAGCGCTGCTGCTGTATCATGCCCAATCGGACTTATAGATAAAATTACCTGTCTTTTCATTAGTTAAATTTAGTAAGATTTTTTACTACTAGCCTCATATACTTCACGGGCCCAAGAGTAAATCCTAAATAATTTTCACAGCCGGGAGCATATGGTTTTGGCATAACTAAGATATTTTGTTTTTTAAAAGAATTCCAAATTTTCATTTTTAATTTTTGTGTTTTAAAATCAACAAGTAATAAATTTGTATGAGTATTGCGATAAGAAAATCCAAGTTTATTTAGGTTTTTGATTAAATATTTTTTTCCTTTATTCGTTTCTTGAAGATATTTTTTAAAAATAGTTTTATCTTTTAAAATTTCTTTTATGATCAAAACAGCAAAAGAATTTATTTCATACATAGGACGAAATTTATACAATCTTCTAGCAGTATCCTTGTTAGCAATTAAAAATCCAGCTCTACAACCCGCTAGGCCATACCCTTTTGAAAAACTTCGTGAAATTATTAAATTTGAAAATTTTTTAAGATAAGGTAGCACGGTAAAATTACAAAAACCATAATAGCATTCATCAACTAACACATAACAATTGAATTGCTTTGCTTTTTTTAAAATATTAATTATATGTTTTTTTTCAATAATAGTACCTGTTGGATTATTAGGATTTGCAAATATAATTAATTTTGTTTTGTGATCAATTTTTTTAATTAACTTATTTATATCTAGTTCAAATTTTTTATTAAAATTTATTTTAACTTGATTAGCATCAAAAATTTTAGCATATACATTAATCATTCCATATGTTGGTGATATCGTAATTATTTTATCACGTGGTCTTACTAATAATTCAAAACAATTTCTAATTGCCATATCAGACCCGGCAGACAGTACTAGCATCTCTTTGGCTATCTTAAGATTTTTAGAAAGCATATTATAGATTGGCTCAATTTCTGGGTATGCATTTAAATAATTAGAGTTTATTTTACTTTTAATTTTTTTTATAAAACTACTTTCAAAATCACTTGGTCTTTCATTTTTATCCAATCTTATTTTATTATGTCTATCTAACGTGCTACGAACTCTAAATATTTTATCAAGCTTTTTAAAATTTTTAAATTTATTTAAATAATTTAGTGATTTCATAATATATTGATGAGGTTTGTTTATAAAAACTTTTTTAAATTGTTTTCTAACTTTTGTATGTAAATTGTTGCTTCATCAATCGATCTATAATTTGTTTTAAAAAGCATACATCTTGGCTGAATTTCTTCAGTTATTGGACATTTATCTAAGTTCTTTTCATAATATCCCAATTTCTTCATAATATCTTCGCTATATACTGGGGACATCATAGCATAAAAATTATCACCACCATTATTTACATGATTTGTATAAAAATTTTTCCAATCCTTTAAATTTTTAAATGGTGATTTAACACTATAGGTAAAATAAGAATGCTTATATCCAGCTGGCACTTCTTGAGGTTCAAATTGTGGAAATTTAGAAAAAATTTTAGAATAAATATTAGCAACATCTCTTCTAATTTTTACTTTTTCTTCAACACGTTCAAATTGTGCTAGAGCTACTGCTGCACAAAATTCACTTATTCGGTAATTAAGTCCTAAATAGTCATGCCTTTTGTAGTCTGGAGATTGAAACTCTAGAGGTATTTTAGCAGCCAGTTTGCTTTTGTCTGCTGTAAGATTTTTAAATCCTCCACCAGCAAATTTTCTTGCTTTCATTGCATAATCGCTATTATTTGTTATCAATAACCCACCCTCATGAGAAGAAATATGCTTTGTTCTTTCTAGAGAAAACATCGCAAAATCTGCATCTACTCCAGCATATCTACCTTTATATTCTGCTAACATACTTTGTGCATTATCTTCTATAACAGGAATTTTATATTTTTTGCCAATCGCAACAATCTCATCAATATCACATGGTAATCCATGATAAGAAATAGGAATAATTGCTTTTGTTTTTTCATTTATTAATTCCTCAATCTTTTTTGGATCTATATTATGAGTACCATATTTAGTATCAGCAAACTTTACTTTGGCTCCCATGATTATTGCTATTGCGGCATCCCATAATACAGAAAAAGGAGAAGTTATAACCTCGTCCCCTGGCTTTAAGTCAATAGCATGCATTGCGGCATGTAAACCAGAAGCACCTGAATTTAATGCTATAGCATATTTTGCATTATACTTTTTTTTAAATGCTGCTTCTAATCTATCTGTAAAAGCATTATCTCTTACCTCTTTACTATTATCTAAAACTTGTTTTAAATATTTTAATTCATTACCACCTGTCCATTTTGGATCCATCATTATTTACCTATTTGTTAAGATATACTAAATTTTAAAATTTAAATTAATTTTTTTATTATATGCAAATCTTCTTTTTCATCAAGTTCAAAAATTGATTCTTTAGGCATTTCAAAATAAGTAATTTTTCCATGCAATCTATTTTTTGATTTTAAAAATTTTTTTCTATTAAAAATATAAAAAGAACCATTTTCAATAAATTCATTTTCTTTAATATCTTGACTTCTTGGTCTTTTTTTTAATCCATAATTTTTTGAAACAATCAGATCTTTATGTCTTTGCCAAATAAAATATTTTGATTTCACTACAGATAAGAGTGAGTCATATTTTTTTTGATTATTAACTAATTTCTTTATTGCTAAATCAATATATTTAGTTTTAATAAATAAATTTGTAGCTTGAATTAAAACTAAATAATCGCAAATGTTATTTTTTAAAAACTCCTCAACTACAATTTCTGTTGAAGCTTTTTTGGTATTGCTCTTTTTTGAACGTTTAAAAATTGAAAGTTTTCTATGTTTAATTTTTATTTTTTTACTATTGGTTGCTACAAAAACCTTTTTTATTAATTTACTTTTAAGTACTTGATGTGCAGAATGCAAATAAACTGATTTTTTTTTAATTTTAAAAAAATTTTTATTTTTTATTCTTACACTACCTGTTCTAAGTGGAATAAGTGCAAAAATTACCATTTAGTTACCAAATTGTTCTTCCACCATCCACTATAAGATTATGACCTGTTACAAACGATGAGGCATTTGAGCACAAATAAACTATCGCTCCATTTAATTCATGAGGTTTTGCCATTCTCCCAAGAGGAATTCTTTGTGATAATTGTTCAACAAATTTTCTGTCATGTTTTTTATAAACTCCAGCTGGTGAAATACAGTTTACTCTAATACCTTTTTTTGCCCAATGTGTAGCTAAATATCTCGTCATAGAAATGATGCCTGCCTTTGCGACAGAATAAGCAATTGGAGTATTAAAACTTGTGCCTTTATAATTAAACTTTTTATTTGCTTCATAAATTCTATGGTCTGGTGAAATTACGCCCACATCAGAAGCTATATTTATAATAGATCCTTTTTTTCTTTTTAACATATGATTTACAACAGATTTAGTCACATTAAATATACTTGATAAATTTCCGTTAAGGGATTTTTTCCATAATTCAAAATCATATTTTTCAAATTTTTCAAAATAATCACTGTTTGTTTTAAGCATATTTTGGCCTGTAAAACCTGCAGCATTAATCAGACAATCAATCTTTCTATGTTTTTTTATAACTAAATTAACTACTGAATTGACCTCCCTCTCGTCATCTAGGTCAACTAAGTAAAAAATACCCTTTTGCTTTTTTTTTATAAATTTTTTTTTTAAAACATTTATAGACTCTTCATTTATATCTAAAATTATAGGTATAGCTCCAATATCTGATAACATAGATGAAAATTGTGATCCTAAAAAACCCGCGCCTCCGGTTACAATAATAATTTTATTTTTTAAATTAAATAGTTTGCTAGTTTTTTCTTTCATTTTTAGTATTTAGCTTCTTAAATTAATAAAGTTTATTTAATTTCTACTCGAAGTTTTTTTCTTATAGTTTTTTCTTTATCAGTTATTTTTTTAACTCCATCACCTTTTATTAATGGTATCATTCTAATAGTATCCACAAAACTTTTAAGAGAATCGGCTTCTATTGATGCAGCTTGATCAGAGCCATACATAGATCTGTCTAGAGTAATATGACGTTCTATTGAAGTTGCTCCCAAGGCTATGGCTGTTATGCAAACTTTCACTAAAGTACTTTCATGACCAGAGTAGCCCACGTCACAATCATATCTTTTTTTTAAAGTTTGAATACACATTAAATTAGCTTCATTTTCTGGCATTGGATAAGAGCTATTGCAATGCATAATCTCAAAATCACAATTTGCATTTTTAAATATCATAACAACTTCATCTAATTCTTCTAAGGTTGACATCCCGGTTGAGATAAAAGTTTTTTTCTTTTCTGCGGCTATTTTTTTTATTAATGGTTTGTGCCCAAGCATTGGAGAAGCAAGTTTATTAAATTCACAATTAAAACTAGAAATAAATTCCTGAGAATCCAAATCCCAGGCTGAGGCAAGCCATTTAATATTTTTTTTTTTACAGTAATTATCTATTTCTTTATAATCATTTTTATTAAATTCAAGAGCATTTTTTTGGTCTCTTTGCGTTTTTCCCCATGGGCTTTCTCTAAAACTATCAAGGAAATCTTTCTTATAAACCAAATCAATATTTCTTTTTTGGAATTTGACAGCATCAAACCCTGCGTCCGCAGCATGATCTATCAATTTTTTTGCAATATTCAAATCACCATTGTGATTTATTCCAATTTCTGCAATTAAAAAAATATTCATATTAGTTTTTGTTATAATAGTACATTACAGTTTTATTTTAGTCCATTTTAATAATAATTCGACCTGCTTGACCTCCTCTTAGAGTGGAGACAGCATCATTAATATTCTCCAAAGAATATTCGTGAGTAATTAGATTATTTAGATTAATTTTTTTTGTTGATAATAATTTTATATAATTAGGTATATCAATATGTGGTTTTGAATCTCCTCCGTGTGAACCTTTTAATATTTTATTAAAATGGAGTGGAAGTGTATGTATTGAAATATTGTCTCCTTGTTTTGGCTGTCCACATAAAATTGTTTTTCCATTTGGTTTAGTAAGTTTGTAACATAGCTCTATTACTTTTGAGTTCCCGGTCACATCAACAACAACATCAGCTCCGTTCTTTCCTATAATTTTACTTATTTCATTATCTATTTTTTCAAAGTCATTAATAAGTCCATGTGTTAAACCAAACTTTTTTGCTAAATTAATTTTACTCTCATAAAGATCTACTCCTATAATAGGGTAAGCTGAAACCAAAGAAGCACCTTGGCAAATTGATAATCCCACACCCCCTAATCCAAAAATAATTATAGATTCACCAATTTTAACCTGTGCTTCATTATTTATTACCCCAAAACCTGTAGTTATAGCGCAACCAAAGAGAGGTGCTATTCTTAGATCGAAATCTTTTGAAATTTTTGTCAATCTGTTTTCTGATATTATTGCCTTATCGTTAAATGTTGTAACTCCACCTGCGCTGACTATTTTATCTCCCCACTTATATTTAGGAGTGGGACTTTCAATACCTAAGCTTCGCATATAATGTAAAACAACATGATCTCCTTTACTGACAGTTTTTACTCCTGGACCTGTATCCAAAACTAAACCGGAACCTTCATGACCAAGTAAGTGTGGAATGTTTTTATCCTTTCCTCTCGATCCATTTATTTCAGTTAATTGGGACCCACAAAAACCACTATAATAAATTTTAACCAAGACTTGACCAAACTCCAAAGTCTTTGGCATTTCTAATTCAGCAACAACTAAAGGTTTATTAATATCGGTTAAAATGGCAGCTTTCATTGTTTTAATTATTTTAGATCCTGTTTTTGCTTTTTATAAACTGTGTTTGATTTAATATTTTGTCTTAAAAAAATATTTGCACCAATTACACAATTATTTCCTATTTCAACACTTTGTTTAATAATACTTCCACTACCAACAAAGCTTCCTCTTCCTAAAGAAACCTTGCCATTTAAAATTGCACCTGTAGATACATGGCAATGGTCATAAATTGTAGTATCATGTTCGATAACACAATTGGTATTTAAAATACAGTTTTTTCCAACAATTGCATTTGCATTAATGACTGCTCCATGCATGACGATTGTCCCCTCTCCAATTTTTGCTCGAGGAGATACGTAAGCATATGGAGATATAATGGCTGGAAATTTAAATCCTGCTTCAATAGCTTTTTCATATAAGTTAATCCTTATTTTTGGAGTTTTTATTTGACCAACGCTTATAATAGCATGGCTAATTTTTTTAGATATTTTCTTTAGTTCTTTATCTGTGCCTACCAAAGGATAACCTAGTACTTTATCCATTAGTTTTTTATTTTCTGAAATTAAACCAATAATACTATATTTCTTACATTGTTCTATAACATCTATACATGCATGTGCATGACTTCCTGCTCCTATTAATACTATTTTTTTCATACTACATTATACACAATCTTTATATTAATTGATTTTCTAAATTCTCAAGTATTTTTTTCTTAATATTTTTTTTTTCACTTACAAAATAGATTGTTTTGTTCAACTTCTTTATTTCTTCTTTTAAATTACTAAAATTTGAAAATAAGATCATTCTACTTTTTTGATATAATTCATCAAAATTATAACAAATTAATTCAGATGGTAAATAATTTGAAAAAACTAAAAAAATTTTTTTCATATTATGAGTATATTCATAAAATAATACTGGAATTTCATTTATTAAACATTCGTCAGCTATAGATGTATGTTTAGCTATAACTAAATCTGCATTAGCGCATAGTCTGTAAGAAAAAGCAGGATCTTCATAATTGTTTGATATAGTTATATTTTCACTATTACTGATTTTATCTAAAATATTCTTGAAAAATTTATTTTTTATCCAAGTTATCGTTTTATATCTTAATATTATATGAGTATTTTTTAAATTTTGAGAAAGTCTCACACAATCTTCTAGAAATTTTTCTTGTGCTGTCCAATTTAAATGTGGCTCCTTGCAAGATTCATACCAATGATTTTGTGAATGATGACCTAAAATAATTAATATCTTTTTTCCATTACTTTTTGCTTTGGAAATTTCTTCTGGTATCATTCTATCTTTATATAATTCAATATAATCGCTTCTATACTGACCAACTGGAATAACTTGGTTTACATCGTTATATTTTGATTTTTTAAATTGATTTGCGGTAAATTCACTTGCGGTAAAGTAAGTGTCAAGCATAACATTAGCATAAGAATGAAAGGTTGTTATAAAACGTTCTTGGGTAGCTACAGTCTTAATATTATTTTTCTTGAATGCCAGTAATAATGTTTTTGGACATAAGTAATCAAAGTCGATTAAAGCTAATTTAAGTCTTTTGAAATTTTTTATAGCTTCACAATATTTTATGTAGGAAATATATTGTTGAATTAAGTATATCCATATTAAAAATGTTGACCAACTTCTCACTAAATAAAAGGTTTTTATGCTTGCTAAAAAAGCTTTAGAAATAATTTTTTTAGTTGAAATTTTTATTTTTTTTAAACACATCCAATGAAGATTTTTTTCTGGACTTAAATAATTAGAATAATCTAAATGCAAAATATTATATTTATTTAAGCACGAATTCTTGTCGTCAGAATAATATAGCGTCTTTTGAAAAAGCATTTCTTCAGAAGATCCATAAACAATTCCTTTATGCGTGACAAAAGCTACGCTTTTTTCCTCAGAATTGCTAATTTTCTCTTCAGAATTTTTAAAATTGTTAGATTTTAAAATTTCATTTTTTTGTTTTTTATATTGAAAAATTTTTAAAATATTGGAAAAAATATCTATTGGTATAATTATTCTAGTAATATTATCAGCAGAACTAAAATCAAAAAAATCTTTAAATCTGAAACTTATTAATATAATTTTTTCTGAAGGATATAAATTTGACCATATTTCAATTTTACCAGATGTAGATCGCTGGCCAGAGATAATATTTTGAATTAATAATCTTAATTTCTTTACATCATTTTCATCAATTGAGAAAAGGCTATTGTACTTTTTTAAAATTTTATCAGGAATCATATTTATATTTTTTTTATATGCATATTCATCAGAATCTTCTGCCATTAGAGAAAATGATTTTCTATGAATTTCTTTTTCAAATTCTAGTAGTAAAGGTGTAATATTTCTTTTCTTTAAGTGAGACGCAATCTCGTTTCTTTTAAATTCTGAATCTGATACAATGTTTAGATAATAGACGTTAAACCTAAAAAATTTAAGTAACCTAATTAACGGTATCTGCCAATAACTTATATTTCCAAAAATAATTTGCATATATTAAAAATCAGTATAGATATTTTTTAAAATTATTTACCAACTACCAAGAAATTTTATTTTGTTTTGAATAATTTTTTCTTTAATAAAAATTCGACTATTTCAAAATCTAGCTCACTATCAATATCTATAGACCTAGCTGCTGGCATTTCGTAGAAAACAGTTTTATTATTTTTAGTTTTTTCTAAAATTTCTGATTTAGAGTTCATAAGACCATTTCTATTCCAGATATAAATTGATGCATTCATATCATAAGTTGTAGGCGCATCTTGTCTCCTAAATATTTTTTTTTTTATAATTTTAACTTTTTTTAATTTTTTCTTAATAATTTCTACCATATTAAAATATGGGTTTTTCCTTGATCTTGTTACTGAAATTAGAATATCTCCCTTTTTTTTAATAAAAGTTTTATATGCATTAATTATATCATCTGTTCTTCTTAAGGGTGAAGTAACATCTAAATCAATTATATATTTAAATTTTTTATTATAAAATTTTTCTGCTTTTCTCAATGCATGCTTTATAACTGGTATCTTCGAACTTGTACTAGACGCAAGTTTTGTTGGACGCATAAACCAACCTTCAGCTCCGTAAGATTTTGCTGCAGCTAATATCTTTTTAGAATCAGTTGACACAACTATATTATCAAAAAGTTTTGATTTTATTGCCTGATTAATTGTGTAATACATTAATGGTTTATTATTAATTAATTTCATATTTTTATTTCTTACGCCTTGAGAACCACTTCTCATACATATGGTGCATAAAATTGAATTCATTAATTTTTAGATTTAAATCTGATTTGACTTACTAGAGAAACTATTTTCTTTCCTTCTGCATATGTGCAAAGCTTATCTGTATTTTTTTTTAATATAGCTAAATGTTGTTTTTTATATTCATAATTTCTTTTTAAATTCTTAAAATTATAAATTTTTTTTTTGCTTCCTTTGTAATAAATAACATTTTTTTTTATTAAATCTGCTTGTATACTTATATTTTTACCATCAATTAATATTTGTCGTGTAGGGTTTCTTGTAAAATAGTTTAAAACTATTTGAATAGATGGAACTTTTTTAGTTTTTCCAGTCAAACTTAAAAAATCATCTGTTCCAATATTTAAATTGGAAAGTTTTTTTGATTTAGAGTATTGAATTTTAATATTGCCAAATAGCCATTGCACGTAATCAAGCTCATGACTTAGATCTAACAAAACTCCACCTCCTAGTTCTTTTTTTGCACTTGCTGACTTGCTATAATCAATATTATTTCTCCAATTAGGTAAATATGAACCACAAAAAATAGTAACGTTCCAAATATTTTTTGATTTAATTTTATCTTTTAAAAAATTTATTATTGGATTAAATCTTAAATTATACCCAACATAATATTTATTTTTTTTTAAATTAATATTACTTGGCTTAGAAAATAATGGTTTTTCTATCAAAACCAATTTATTTTTAAAATTTTTTTTCTATAAATCTTACCTTGTTAATATGATCACTTGTTGGATTGCATATAACCACATAATACGGATCCAATTTATTTATTTCTCTAATTGTTTTAATTGTGCGGAAATTTGAAAGTTTCTGTTTTGTTAATATGGTTATATTTTTTCTGCCAATTATACTAGATAGAATATTCGCGTGTCTTCTTCCGATAGATCCGAAACCGCAAATCAATGCTGATCTTTTCATATTAATCGATCTACTGCCTTATGATACTCAGACCATTGCCCCACATCAATCCAAGAATCGTCATCAATGGGATATACTCCTATCTGTTTTTTTTTAATCTTTGCATGTGTTATCAAATCTGTCATGTCATAATGTTTATGTTTGGGTATCATTTTAATCAAGCTTGCGTTTAAAACATACATTCCAACATTTACAAAAAAGTCGAGCTTTGGTTTTTCTACAATTTTTTCCAGATAACCTTTTTTTGTAAGTTTGCAAGTACCATATGGAATTACATGCTCCTTAGAAGAGACTACCAAAGTAGCTTCATTTTTATTAATAAGATGAAAATGCATTAGATGATCTAAATTAATATTTATTATCGTATCACAATTAGTAACTATAAAAGGTTTCTTTAATTTATTTTCTAAAAGTTTAATTCCACCTGCAGTTCCTAAAGGTTTAGGTTCATTAACAAAAGTTAATTTAACCTTAGGTTTCATTTCTTGAAAATAGGCTTTTAGAATTTTACTTTTGTAATTTGAGGTAATAAATAAATTAGAAATCTTATTTTCAGTAAACTTTTCAATAATATGATCAATAACTGGTTTTTCATTAATTGGAACTAGAGGTTTGGGTAAAACATTTGTAAATGGTTCTAATCGTGTGCCTTTGCCACCTGCCATGATAATAACTGTTTTTGATAATCTTTTAGAATAAATTGCGTTCTTATTTTTTTTAAAAATATCTTCAAAAGTAATAACATCAATAACTTTTTTTGTTTTTTCTATAATTGGAATAATATCAATTCTCTTTTTCAAGAAAATATTTTTTGCTTGAGAGAGTGAATAATTTTCTTTTCTTAAAAAAATAGGTTTTTTTTGAAAATACTCACTAATCTTACCTTTGTTAATTTTTCCCTTAAGTATTGCCTTTCTCACATCCCCATCGCTGAGAGTACCTAAAAGTTTGTTTTTCTTATCAACCACTACTAAACATTTTTCCCCAGTTGCACTCATTTGCTTTAATGCACTTTTTAAATCAATGCTTGGTTTAATCAGTATTTTTTTCATAAATTATAAAAAGATTTTTTTAATTCTAAAGGTGCTTTTCTTTTTTTAATAATTTGATAAATTTTATCTGCACTGTTTTTATATTCGTGCGGATTTTGAGTATTTTTTAAATTATATCTAAAACTTTTGGAATAAATTTTCTTAATTGATTGTAATATTGAATTTTTTACTGGTTTACTATCTATAATACTATTTGCTTTCAACCTACCTTCTTGCCTGTCACCTATGTTTATTGTCGGAATTTTAAGGGATGGTGCCTCAAGAATCCCACTTGATGAATTGCCTAAGACGCAGTCAACATATTTAAGTATAGATAAATAGTTTAAATGACCTAATGAAATAAACTTTACAGAATTATTTTTTTTTGAAAATACAAATTTTTTAATCATATTAATAATAACTCTTCCATTAGTATCACTATTTGGATAAGTAAATATCAACTTTGTGTCTTTTAATTTTGATACTGCTAGTAAAATTTGCCTAAATTGTACTGCTGAAGTATTTTTTTCAAGTGTTACAGGATGGTAAGTTATAAGTATATTTTTCTTTTTAAATTTAAATTTCATTTTTCTTTCTATTAATTTTTTACTTAATAACTTGGTTTTTCTTAATCTATCAATACCTAGATTGCCAGTAACAAAAACTCTTTTAGGGTCTTCACCAAGTTGAATAACCCTTTTTTTACTTGATGGGCTTGATACGAAATGAAACCAAGACATTTTAGTAATTGAATGCCTAATCCACTCATCAAATGAACCTAAAGTTACATCTCCTCCTCCTATATGAACAATAGGTATGTGATGAAAATTAGCTGCTATTACTGCAGACAGTATTTCGTACCTATCTCCTAAAACAACTAAAAAATCTGGTTTAGTTTTTTCAAATATTTTAGCAAAACGTATTATCCCTCGTCCGGTTGATTTTGAAATTGCTGTTGGAGTGTCTGAAGAACTTAATATTTTAATTTTTTTTTCTATTTTAAATCCATCCTTAAGAATTTCTTTATAAGTATTTCCAAATTCAGTTGACAGATGCATGCCAGTCACAAAAATTTTCATATCAATATTCTTATCATGATTGAGTTTTTTGATTAAGATTTGCATAAGTCCATACTCAGCTCTGGAACCTGTTATTATATATATTTTTTTTTTCATACTCCTATTTATTTTCTAGTGAAATATTTTTTATAATTTTTTTAATATCTTTAAGCATTTTTAAAAATAAATTTTATTTTTTTACAAATAAAATCTTGTTGTTGTGCTGATAATTGAGAGCTACTTGGAAGGCAAAGCCTATTTTTATAAATACTGTTGACATTTTTTAATTTATAAGTTTGACAATTTTTATATGTCTTCTGTAAATGATTTGGATACCATAATGGTCTTACCTGAATATTATTTTTATAAAAATATTTAATAATTTTTGATAATTTCTTTTTGCTTAATTTTTTTTTTATTTCAAGAATATTAAGCCAATAGTTACTTGAAGCATGTTTAGGTGTAGCAGTTATAGATAAATATTTAACAATATTAATTTTTTTTTTATATCTTTCGTGAATTAATTTTTTTTTTTTTAATATATGCCGATAAAGATTCTAGTTGAGCAAGACCCAAAGCAGCTAATACATTTGGTAGACGAAAATTATAACCAACTTCATTATGTATAGAATATATTGAGTCATCTTTAGCTTGATTAGTGATATATTTTGCTTTTTGTGCTATTTTTTTATTATTCGTTAATATCATACCGCCGCCACCAGTAGTTATTATTTTATTACCATTAAATGACAAACAACCAATAGTTCCTATAGTTCCAGTATGTTTTTTTTTAAATTTATTTGAAATATAAAAACTTCCAATACTTTCAGCGGCATCTTCTACTAATGCTATATTTTTTTTTCTACATAGATCAACTAATTTTCCTATTTTTACTGCATTTCCGAAAACATGAACGATTACTATCGCTGAGATACGATTTCCTGTTTTTTTGTTAAATGTAATAGTTAAATTTTTTCCACCTATTTTTTTTTTAATAGTACGTGTTTCATTATTAAGAAAATCAAAAGTTTTATTAGTATCAATTGTATAATATTCATCACAATCCATAAAAATTGGCTTAGCGTTATTATAATGAATTGCATTAACCGCAGCTATAAAAGTCATAGATGGTACGATTACTTCATCATTTTTTCTTACACCAACTAATTTTAAAGAAATTTGTAAAGCAGATGTTCCATTAATACAGGCAACAGCATATTTTGCTCCTGTGTATTGTGATATTTTTTTTTCAAAAGTATTTACGTATTTACCTGCAGAAGAAACCCAACCTTCATCTAAACAGTTTTTTATATATTTGCGCTCATTACCTTTAAATAATGGCTCATGTAAACTAATCATATTGTTATAAAGTAGTAATTTTTTTACACATGATAAATATCATGTCTGAATAAATCTTTAAATTTTTTAAACCAATTAATTGTTATATCAAGCCCTTCATCAATTTTTACCTTTGGTTTCCATTGAGTGAGCTTTAAAATCTTTGAATTGTCACACACAAGTCTATCTACTTCGCTCTTTTTAGATCTAATGCGTTTATTATCTTTTTTAATTTTTGCTTTAGAATTAAGTTTTTTTAAAATTTTTTTTGTAATATCTTCAACTGAGTACTTATTGTTTGATCCTACATTTAAAGTATTACCAAAAAAATTTTTTAACTTCAAAATATCTAAATAAGCACTACAAGTGTCAGTAACAAAAGTAAAATCTCGAACTGGACTAATATTACCTAATTTTATTTCATTTTTTTTGTTTAAAGCTTGATTTATAATAGATGGTATAACAGCTCGACTTGATTGTCTGGGTCCATAGATATTAAAAGGTCTTATAATTTTAATTGGTTGTTGGTAAGAATTCCAATAACTAATTGCTAGATGGTCTGCTGAAATTTTTGACGCCGAATATGGTGACTGAGATGAAAAAGGATGTTTTTCATCAATAGGAATGTATTGTGCTGAACCATACACTTCACTGGTTGACGTTATTATTGTTTGTTCAACATCTAAATATTTGGCGGCTTCTAATACATTATATGTCCCTTCAATATTTGTTTTTAAATATGCAAGTGGTGAAAAGTAGGAATATGGAATTCCTATCAATGCAGCTAAGTGAAAAACTACTTTGCAACCCTTCATACCCTTTAAAACAGAATCATAATCTCTAATATCACCAAATATAAATTTTATATTTTTTTTAAACTTTGATTCTTCTAACCACCCAAGATTATAATTTGGATTATATCTATCAAAAGCAATTACATCATAACCTTTTTTTACACATAGTTCAGATAAATGAGATCCTACAAAACCAGTAGCGCCAGTAATTAATATTTTTTTCATATTTTAATTATTTCCCAGTATTTCTTTAGGATGTCCTTGCTTTATAATTTTACCACTTTCAATGCAATATATCTTATCACAATTTTCTGTTGTAGATGTTCGATGTGTAATTATTATTAATGTTTTTTCTCTTTTTAAAAATTGAACAGATTCCATTATTTTTCTTTCTGTTTTTTGATCCAACGAACTTGTTGCTTCATCTAATATTAAAATCTCAGGATCACGATAAAGAGCCCTAGCAATTCCTATTCTTTGTTGTTGTCCACCAGAAAGTTTAATTCCTTTTTCTCCGACTACTGTTTCTAATCCATCAGGGAGACTATCTAAAAAATCATTCAAGTGTGCTTTCTCTACCGCTTTTTTTATTAAATTCGCATCGATGTTATCTTCTAGTAAACCAAAAGCAATATTTTTTCTAATAGTATCATCTGTCAAATATACTGATTGTGGAACGTATCCAATTTTTTTATGCCATTCCACTAGGTTTTTGTTAATATTTGATTCATCTACTTCTACAGTTCCCTCTGAAGGATTTAAAAGTCCAATTAATAAATTTACCAATGTACTTTTTCCACTACCAGTTTTTCCTATAATGCCTACAAAATCTCCTTTTTTAATATTCATCGATATTTTTGATAATGAAAATTCTTTTCTTGTAGAGTATGAAAAAGATAAATTATTAAGATTAATTCCTTTTTCAAACTTTAAAGGTAAATATGTATCTTTTTGTAGGTGTTTAACTTGAAAAGAAGAATTATCTTTTAAGTCAAATTCCTGCAACAAAATCTTAATAGAAGGTTCAAGGAACTTTATCTGTTGAACAGCAGATAACATTTTGGATGTGCTAGGAACAATTCTAAAAGACGCAACTGCAAATATAGCTAGATATATAATAATATCTGTCATATCTCTTTTTAAATATAACATTGAGAACACAAAAGATGTAAAAGATAAAACAAGAAGTATTTCAAATAAAAATTTAGGAACTCCTCTAATAAATTCAATAATAAGATTAATTCTAGTCATTTTTAACAAATTATTATCTACTTGATAAATTAAATCTTCTTCTCTATCTAAAATTTTAATATCTTTAGCAGAAGCCATTCCTTGAAGGATATGTTTATTTAACTCACCACCAACTAAATTTCTTTCTTCGCCTAGAGAAGTTATTTTTTTTTTGGTAAAAATATAAATTAATGAAACAGTAGTAGCGCTAAAAAATAGAATAATTAATGTTCCTAAAGGATCCACATATAAAAGTATAATAACAATGCCTGTAAAAATTATAATTTCACTTAGTAAAATTAAATATTTACCTATATATGCTAAATAATTAGAAACAATGGTCGTAAGATTTCTATATAAGTATGCAGAATTTTTTTGTACAAAAAATATATAGTCCTTCTTTAAATAACGTTGAAAAAGTCTATTGGTAATTTCAAAATTAGTTGTTTGTAAAAATTTATTTTGATGCCAAAAATTATATGTAAGAAAAAAATTCTTTACTACAAAAATGATAAGAGTAATTAATAAGCCAAAATAAATTAAATTATTCCCTTCAAACTTTCCAAAAATAAAAAAGTATGAAAAAATGCTTGATTCAAGTTCTCCTTTTAGAAAAATAGAAAGTAATGGAATCATCATTCCAATACTCAAAGCCTCAAAGGACATAGCAAAAAACATCATTACAAATATAAAAATTGCATATTTTTTTTGCTTAGGAGCCAAGAGTATCCAGGCTTTTTTAAATAAAGACATGTTGAATAAAGTTAAGAACTACAAGTCACTTAATAAGATTTGAATTTTTATATGATTAATTTATAAAATTATTGATTAGATTGCAGATAAATCTTTTTGTAATTTCTTTTCTTGTCTAGCGAGCTTCTTTGCAGTGGCTCTTGCTGTTTTTTTCTTTAAATATGTATCAAAACTTCTTGTAGTATTAATTCCACTTTTATAATTTCCACTTTGGGAAAATCTATCGCCATCTGAAGAAGAGTTTTCCCAGTTAACTAAACCATCCATTACTTCACTACCTTGTATTGCTATACTTTTGCTTTTAGCTTTGTTAAATGATTTGTCGCCAGTGCCTCCTAATTGGCCCTGGCTATGTCTAAAACCTCTGAATGAAACATCTTTACTTTTATAGAGGTAATCAATTTGAGCTAAAGTACTTGTTTTTTGTTTATCATAATAATTTTTCATTAATGTTGAGTTTGCCCAACGTAAACATTCGTAATAGTCTTCATCACTTAGTTCTGTAAAATTACAACAAATTAAATCTGAGTTTAGATGTTTATTTTCATAAAAATCTTCAGCAGGGTTATTTTTATCCAATAAACCCATTTTAATAGCATCATGATAAAGGGGAGATCCAGGATATGGAGTTACAGGTCTTATTGTTCTTTTTTGTGCAAAGTCGTCATACTTTAACATGAAGTCTACTGTTGATTTAATTGTTTTTTTATTATCTCCCTTGTTGCCAAAAATAAAGTTTAGACCAGGACTTATACCTACTTTCAAAGTATCCTCGACACCTTGTATAATCATCTCAGGTCTTAATCCTTTTTTCATATTATTTAAAACTGTTTGATCCATACTCTCAATCCCATAATTTATAAAAACGCACCCCGCGTCTTTCATGAGTTGTAATAATTCTTCACTGCAATAGTTTAACCTTCCATTACAACTCCATTTAACTGGTAACTTACGTTTAAGAAATTCTAAACAAACAGCTTCTGTATGTTCAACAGATGACATTAATAGATCATCTTGAAAAGTAATGTATGTAATTCCATAGTTTTTATGAAGCATCTCTACTTCATCTAATAAAGGTTCTGGAAGTCTCATTCTGTATCCAGGGTCCATACGATAACAAAAAGTACATTTAAAAGAACAACCGCGAGCTGACATAAGCGAAAATACAAAATCTGTTGGTTTCGAGTTTGGCATTCTAAGCAATCTATAATAATCCATAGGAAAGAGTTCATACGGTACAGGAGGTAATGAATCTAGATCATGGATCAGAGGTGCTCTAGGAGTTTGTTGAAGTTTACCATCTTCTAACCAAGCCAATCCAGGAACATTTTTAAGAGCTGATTTATTTTCAATAGCTTCCATTAATTTTGAAATTGTAACTTCCCCTTCGCCCATACAAACGGCATCACAGCCTGATTTTTTTATAAAAAATTCTGGTTCCGGAGTTGGACCGTAACCACCCATAACATAAAAAGGGCGATTTTTAGAATCATTTATTGCTTTAGATAAATTTTTCATTTTTTGATATTGATAATATCCAGCTATTAAACTTAAAAGAACAACGTCAAACTTATTCTTATCAAGATAAGTTCTTAAATAATCATCTGGCCAATGATGTTGATCTTGGTTCCACACTGTAATTTCGTGACCTTCTTTTTTGAGAACTGCTGCAATTGCACCAACTCCCATAGGAAAAATGTTATCGTATGAACCGTTATCGTAAACGAGAAGTAATACTTTTAAAGCCATAATTGATAATATAGTATAGTAAATCCTTAACTAAAATAAATAATAATTAATATAATCTAAAATTTCTAGTATGTAACACTAATATTAGAGAATTAGTGAAAATGCAAAGTTTAAGCCTTATCTTAACCAATCCTTGTTTTTTCTAAGGAATTTAGTGCCAAAACTAGACCTAATTTGACCATGAATAATCAAACCTTTTAGATTTTGTGAAATTTTTTTATAGTCATAACGTTTGATATTGGATGCAAATAAACTTCTAAAAGTTCTTTGTAATTCTTCATCTTCAGGATTTAATTTTTTCTTAGATTCCAAGTTTTCAACCATTTCTATAACTAGGTCCTTTATTTCTTCTGCGGTATTTTCTATAAGTTCAATTCCCTTTTGCTCAAAAATTTTTGTTTCAAAAGCGTATGCTACACCATAAGAAAAAATTTCAGAAAGTGATAATCTTCTATTTTCTTTTTTTAAAAAATGGTGTTTCATCATAAGTAAATATTGTTCGCTCTGTGTTAATTTATCTCCTAATGGAACAGATAAATCTACAATCGGTTTTCTATAGAGTACTGGCAAACATTGAAATCCAGATCCCGTTGAAATACAAAAAGTACATTTAGCTCCAAGATACATATCCATAAAATCACTACGTAAATTTGAGTTTGCATAATCAATTATTTTAGGATTTTTTAAGTTAAAAGGTTTTTCTACAACAGCTCCCATCCTAAATACAAAATAACCCCTTTTAGTGAGCTCTTCTGATGCTAAAACAAATTTATCTATATCGGTATGTCTAAAATCATGATAAGACCAATCGCGTTCTCGTGCTTTAAACTTTTGCAGTTGATAAGCTCCATCTCTAACATAAAGCATCACGAACTTATCTTTTTTTGTTAATCCAAATTCATTTAACATTTTTTCTCCATGAATTTCCTCTTGATTAGTAAAATCTAATATTTGGCACTTATCAAATAAATTATTTACATCTCGCTCACGAACTTGCAAATTTCTTATTGTGTGTATTTTCCACCCCGGAATAAGTTTATTAACTCTACTAATTGGATCTAGCAAATAACCTGAAAAAATATTTAATTTTCTTTTCCACATTTTTTCTAACTGTCTGTTGTAAACTTTATCGTTATAGTGAATATACAATAGATCTAAAAAATTTTTTGTTGGCTGATTTATTCTTAATTTCTTTTTGCAATAATACATTGCGGTGTATTCTATAAAATTGCCAAAATTTACAGCGGGCAATCTTTCGATTCTTACAATTAACCATGGACTTATAAGTCGAATTATCACACATGGTATGACAGCTACTATATCAATTGGAATTCTTATCAAGATCTTAATTAATAGATAGAATTTTCTAAATAACTCGTTTATTCCGTACTTTTTAATATCAAGTATTTGTTTATTGATAAATTTTCTAGTCTTAATAATTATTTTCATCTGGAGGTTAAAAATATCTATCTTTTAATTAAATTTATTTTTCCAAAAAAATTGTTTTTTGTCAGGTATTTTCCAATTTTTTCCATATATTTTTTCTAAATATATCTCTGGATTAGCTGGAGACAGAAATTTTTTTCCATAAGCTTCAATAGTAATTAAATTTTCTAAATCAGTAATTGGAAAAGTGACACCATTAACTTTTTTAGGGTCGTTCTTATAAATTTCACCAACCCACATTTCTTTTTCTCCTACATTTATTTTTTTATAAACTGCCACGTCAACTAGTATACAAGGAAACAAAATTTGTATTTTTTGAATTTTCTCATCAAATTTATCATAAAACTCTTTTCTTATAAGCTTAGCACCATTTTTTATTAACAAAGGAATTGCGTTTAATAATTTTTGAAGCTGATCTTCTTTTATCCCAAAATCTATATCGATTGGTCTACCAGCAAAAGATTCTTGACGAACCGCGCCCAAAAGGCATCCCTCGAGTAAAAAAAAATCAATTTTTTGTGGTTTTAAAATTCTTAAAAATTTAGTTGTTATATGAAGTGCATAAATTTGCCTAGAAGATAATCTGTAATAAAGTGGATATCGGAATCTTAAAAAAAAAACTGCTAAATAAAAATATAAATAAAATCCACTTTTGTTCATTATAAATCTAATTTTATTTTTATAAGGTAAGAACTTTTTTGGGAAAACCTTTAACAAAAATTTTAAAAATAATTTTTGTATTATTTCTCTTAGTAAACTTTTGGGTTTATCGTATAATTTCTTAATTTGTGGCATACAAAGTATCTCTATAAAAAACTAAGCAACTTTATAGTTTGTATTCTTAATTTTTCTACAATTTCTGAGAATGATATTTTTTGTAGTAGAAATTTTAAAATTAAAGTAATTTTTTATTTTACTATTTGAAATAATAAATGAATTTTTTTTTGAATTTTTTACCATGATTTTAGAATTTGATTTAAATATTTTTTTAATTAAATTAACAACATTTATAAATTTTATAGGTCTTGATGCACAAAAATTATAATAATCACTTCTATTTAAATCTATTTTGATAGCTTTGTTTATAAATTTTGCTATTTCTTGTGGATCAATAATATTGTTAAAGTGTTTATTAAAATTATAAATATCTATATTTTCATTTTTTAATATTTTTTTTAATATATTGACAATAAGTGGTTGTCTTTTTCTTGATATATTCACTGTGAAAACACCTGGTATTCTAAGACATACTGCTTTAAATTTATTTTTTCTATTGCAAAATAATTTTTCGGATAAGAATTTTGATTTACCATATAAACTAGGTTTTATTTTTTTCTGACTCTCAAAGACAATTTTTTTATGGACAGAACCATATATATCCATAGAAGACAAAAAAATAATTTTTTTTACATTAGTTTTATTTGCAAACTCAATTAAATTTTTAGTCATTTTAATATTTTTTTGATAAATAGTTTTCATTTTTCTATCTGTGTTAGATAATGGATTTTTTGAAGCACAATGAACAATGGTGTCCATTTTTAAATTAAAAACCAATGGTTTTGTTAAATCTTGTTTTAATACTGTGAATTTATCTTTTTTATTTTTGATTTTAATTTTAGAATTACTTAATAAAAAAATCTTATATTTTTCATTTTTTTTTAGTTGATGTGCTAACTCTTTCCCTACTATACCACTAGCTCCAGTTATCATAATTTTCATATTATTTTATTGTTTTTGGACAACTTGAGAGCGTTTGTTTAATTAACCATATATCTTCAACTTTTTTAGCTTCTTTTGGTGTAGTAATTTTTAAGCCTTCAACAGAAAAATGTATTTCTTTTTTCATCTTTATAATTTCTTTATAAATTTTTAATCTAGATTTTTTATCTTCTGGGAGTTGAAATAAACTATATGCAACTATTCCATCTACTTTTTTTGATTTTAATTCAACTAAAACCTTCTTCAACATTAGATGAGAATTTTCCATTCCATATTCGGTTGCGCTTAATAAATATGAAAGCTTTTTCTTTTTGCAATAATCTCTAATGACTATATTCTGAACATGTTGAGGGGCTCTTTCCCCCATAAACGATCTGCAAAATATATATCCTCTAACTTTTTTAATTTTCATCTTGGAAATTTATAAGAAATTCCTTTTTTTGAAGCTGCTTTTAAAGTTATTGGTTCATAAAACTCACCAATTTTTTTATCAGCATAAGGAGTGAATATACTTTTAAATCTACAATTCATTGACCACCTAGTTTCGTTTTCTTTATTTATCATATTTCCATGTGGTAAAGATTGGTCAAATATTACAACTTGTCCGTATTTAACATTCAGCCAAATTAAATCCTTCTTTACTTTTTCGAAAATATCCTCACTAGTTTTTATTTTTTTATTCAAAAAAAATTTCTTTATCTTTTTGCTTTTTTTAGGAGGTAATAAGTACATTGATTTCGTTTTATAACAATCAACAAGAGGTAGCCATATGACTGTTTCAAAAGGTGAGACTCCTGACCAAGTATCTGCATGAATTGGTAGTAAAGAACTATCGTCTTTAGGAAGTTGAATGCTTAAATTTACTCTTAGTTGCATTGCTATTTCATTGCCTACAATTATATCTACTAAAGATTTGGAAATTTTGTAAAAGTTTTCTCTAAACTTTTCGTTAGAATTAATTTTATTAAAAATATCTAGTCTGAATTTATTTAAATCTGATACTTTGATATATTTATGAACGTTATCTAAAATATATTTTTTTTTTTCTTTTTTTGATCTAGGTATAGTCGAATTAATAATTTTACAAAAATAATCTCTTATCCAGTTCAAAGAATCCATGTTATCAATATTTTTAATAACATAACCATTTTTTAAATATTCCTGACTAATTTTTTTTTCTAATTTTGATAAAAACATTATTTACCTTGGTAATCTTATTATATTTTTTTTAAATATAATCCGTAATAATTTTTAGCTTTATAAAAACACTTTATTAAATTAATATTTGTTCTAGCAAACTGTCTTCTTTGCAAATATTTATCATTTAAAACTTCACTTAATATAACACAGCACCATTTAATTCTATGGATATTTATAACTGCTTTAAACCTTTTCTCTATTTGTTTTTTGTTATTAAATATTTTTAAAATATTTTTATAAAAAAAATTTCTTTGCGTGTTATTTATTTTATAATCTGGTTGACAGATATAATCGCAAATAAGTTTTACAGGGTCATCTACTCCTGAATATTCAAAATCAAAAAAATATAACTTCTGTTTTTTTTTTACTATATTATGAAAACCAAAATCTGAGGGTGATAAAATTAAATCTTTTTTTTTAAGCTTCATATATATTTGCTTTTTCGTATATAATTTTTGAATATTTCTTTTAACAATCTTTAATGTCGTTTTTAAATCTTTATTTATAAATATTTTGGCTTTTTTATAAATTCCATAATCTTTTGAAAATCTTGACAACATTAAGATTCTTCTTTCAGCTGTTTTAATGTGGTCAGCTATAGAAACGCAAGCTTCTGTAGCCATTTTGAAATTTAAAAGTTCTTTTTTAGATATTTTTGAATTAATTTTTTTAATAAAACTAATGCATTGTAAAATATCTTTTTTTCTTATTACATTTATTTTGCTTCCTTTAATAAAATTAAATAAATTTTCTTGATTATTGGAATCTGTTGCTAAAATTTTTGGAAGATTTTTTATATTTTTATTTGATAATAAATTTATAAAAGAAGTTTCGCTCTTGTATCTTGAATAATTGATTCCATTGGCATCATTTTTTAGATATTTTTTATATATAAATATTTTTTTTTTATAATAAACTTTTTCAACCAAATTATTTTTCCCGGCTTTAATTGCTTCAATTCTCATTATATTACTAACACTTTTAATTCTTTTTCAATTAAATTTTTAATTTTGTATTCCTTAAATTTTTTGTTTTTAAATAATATTCCAATAGTATTACTTGGTAACAGATCAATTATCTCTTTAAGGTCATCAATAAAATGTGTAATTTTTAATTTTTTTATTCTTTCAATTTTTTTTTTTATTGAAGTTTCAAAATAAAATTTACATTTATTCAATTTATTTTTTTTATTAAAAATATTTTTATTTAACCAACTTCTAGAAATTTTATGAAGATCTACTTTTTCTCCATAATATGGATACTTAGTTTTATGACTTACTATATAAAACTTAATTTTTTTCTTTTTAAGAAATTGTAAAATTTTAATTATTTTATGATTAGGTTCAGCTTTATGAATCTCTTGACTGTATACTGTGCTCTGCAATTTTATCCACTCTTTTATATTTTTTTTTTTAATTAATAAACTTTTTATGCTTTCTTTACTCTTTTTGACTTTTTTATTAATAAGTTTCTTTTTAAGGGCAATATTATAAAAAACTTTATCGTAGTTAATAATAGTATTATCAAAATCAAAGCCGAAAATCATTTGTTCTTAATAACTTTGATTATCCTTTTAAAAATTTTTTCTGAACTCAAGCCTAATTTTTCTCTTGCAGCTGTTTGATTTCCTGAAGAATGAACAAATTTATTTTTGACTCCAAATAAATAAATTTTGCTTGTATTAAATCCATTTTTGTTAGCCCATTCAATAATTGCACTTCCTGCTCCACCTGAAGCAAAATGTTCTTCTATTACAAAAATTCTTTTGAAATTTTTTAAGGCTTTTTTAAGAACTTTTTCATCTAGTGGTTTTATATATCTGAGATCAATTACAGAATTATCCACTCTATTTTTTTTTAATTTTTTACTAGTTTCTATTGCTTCCTTCAAAATATTACCAACACTAATAATCAAATTAGTTCTTCCACTAACAATAACATCTGAATTACCTAATCTTCTTCTATGATTTATCACAGGTTCATTTTTTTTTCCTAATCTCAAATAAACTGGACATTTCATCTTAATTGCATCTCTAAGAAGTTTTTTTACTTCCATCGGATCAGATGGACACAAAATATTTAGGTTTGGTATCGTTCTCAAAAAAGCTATGTCTTCTAATGAATGATGTGTAGAACCTAATGATGCATATGACAAACCAGCTCCAGTACCAACTATAATAACTGGTAAATCAGGGTAACAAATATCTAATTTTATTTGTTCAAGACACCTTATGGTATTAAACGTTGCAATCGTATAAGTAATCGGTCGTAAACCAAGATGAGCCATACCCGATGAAATACCTGTCATTGAGGCTTCAGCTATTCCACAATTATAAAATCTTTTTGGAAATTTATTTCTAAACTTATCAAACAATCTGTTCCCTATATCTCCTGATAAAAGAACTATTTTTTTATCTTTTTCCGCTATAGCTGTTATTTCTTGCGCAAAAGCATTTCTCATTTTTCTATACCAAGTTCTTTTTTTGCTTTTCTAACTTCTTCAATTGTTGGAATTCGATAATGCCAGTTATTATCATCTTCCATAAAAGAAACTCCTTTGCCCTTTATTGTGTTGGCTATAATGACTGTTGGTTTTAAGTATTTTTTTTTTAAATTTTTATATAACTGATTGTGATTATGTCCATTAATAACCTTTACATTCCACCCAAAACTTTTCCATTTATCTGCAAATGGACTTAAGTTTAAAATTGATTTTGTTTTTCCTATTCCTTGCCAACCATTAAAATCAACAATTGCCACAAGATTATTAAGTTTTTTTGAAGAAGCAAATAACATTGATTCCCAAACAGTTCCTTCATTACATTCACCATCACCAAGTAAAACGAAAGTTTTAAAATTTAAATTAAGTATTTTAGCAGACAACGCCATTCCGCAGGCTATAGGCAAACCATGTCCTAAAGAACCTGTAGGAGCTTCAACACCATTTAACTTAGGATTAGGATGCTCTTCTAAAAGGGAATCTTTAGTAGCATATGTGAGAAGTTTATTTTTATTAAAAAAACCTTTGTGTGCAAGAGTTGCATATAATGCTCCAGCAGCATGCCCTTTGCTCAATATGAATCTATCTCTTTTTTGATCTCTCTTTTTAGGATTAATTTTTAATATTTTTTCATATAAAACTGTCAAAATATCTATGCAAGATAAAGAAGATGCCAAATGTGCAGCTTTAGATCTGTGAGACATTTGAATTGCGGTATATCTTAAATATGCAGCTGTTTTAATAGTATTCATTTTTATTATAATCTTTTATAAACCTGTAAATAGCCTTTTCTGAAGATAACGTAGGTAAATATTTACCTAACTTTTTATTAGAAATTGTATAAAAATTTTCTTTTTTTTTTAAATTAATTATTTTTGATTTTGAGTTCAATAATTTTTTCATTAAAAAAACTATTTTTTTTGAACTAGCAGCCTTTGAGCAAGAAATATTAAATTGATTTGTAATATAAAATTTTTTTTTGAAAAAAAAATTAATAATATTAAAAATATCACTTATATGAATAAAATTATTAATTTTCGTATTCACCATTTTAATTTTTTTACCTAATAATAACTTTTTATATATACTTAATATCCATCCAGGTGCTCCTTTTGCTAAAACAGTAGAAAGTCTAAGAGATATTGTGTTTCCTGCTTCTTCTAAAATTTTTTCACCAAGTAATTTTGTTTTTCCATAAACATTAGGATTTAGTATATTTGTTGTTTCTTTCAAGATATTAGCTTTCACATCTCCATAAATACTTCTTGAAGAAGTGTATATCGTTAATTTTGGTTTAAATTTTTTAATCATTTTTTGAACATTAAAAGTAACAATAATATTACTATTTATATATTCTCTAGTTTTTTGTCTTGCACTCATTCTTCTGCCGGCAACATGAATAAAAAAATCTATTTTTTTATTTAATTTTAAAATTGGGGATTGGCTTAAATCATGTTTAATAAATTTAAAATTTTTGTTTTTTATTTTTGGATCTTTTCTGCTTGTCCCTATTACATAATCACCTTGATTAGCAAATGAAATAGCTAGGTATTTTCCTATATAACTTGTGCAGCCAGTTAAAAAAATATTCATTTTTATTGAAAATTGAAGAAATTATTTTTTATAACCATTTTGGATAAATTATGCCACCATCTCTAATAAATGGGCCGTTTTTATCTTCATGATAAATAGCTAATTTTGAAATTATTTTATAACTATGAAATATTTTACCTGGCACTCTAAATATAAAATTTTTATATTTATCCATGATAACTGTTTTAATTAATTTGCCTCTTTTATTAAATAAAGCTACTTTTAGTTTGCCTTCTATTATATGAATAGTTTCTCCTCCTATAGGATGTTTATGAGGAGGTACATATGTGCCGTATCTTTGAAAAATAATCATATCATGATAATTGGACTTTTGTGATTTGTGAAGATTAATTCTTAGGTTCTTTTTTAAAAAATTTGAAATTATTTTACCTTTGTTAATTAAATTTTTATCTAAAATTGTACTTTCAGGTTTTCCTTTAAAAAAAAATGTTAAAGATCTAGCATTCTTATTTTCTATAAATTTATTTTTTTTAAAATATTTTATGGATTTAATATATTGATTATATTTATTCATAACTAATGTTACTCAAAAAAAATGAATTCATAATCTCCTGAATAATTAAAATCTTTATATATCCAGAGCCATTCATCTACACTAAAGAAACTTTCGCAAGTTAAAGCCCAACATTGAAGGTTGAAAAGTTCTTTTTCATTTCTATAACTCTCAACAACAATATAAGCCTGTTTTGATACTCTGTTAATTTCAAAAATTGTTTTTTTCAAATTATATAACTCTAAATTATGCAGAGTATTGATAGATAAAACTAAATCTATTTCTTTATCTTTATACTTAAAAGGTTCTTGCGCTTTTTGCTTATATACAAATGGTTTCATAATATCAGTAGTATGTTTTAATGCATATTCAGATATATCAAATCCAAAAATATTTAATTTTGGATTTAATATTTTCATCTCGTGAAGTAAAAAAGATTTACCACAACCAACATCTAGAATTTTTGAATTATCTTTTAAATTATAATCCTTAATAAGTTTTTTGGCCATGTCCTTCCAATATCCCTCTTTATATTTATATCCTCCATACCCAGTGTTTCTACTTCCGTCCCAGTAATCAAAATCATATTTTTTTGCTATTTTCATACATTTTATTTTATCATTTTGCATACGATTCAAATAATCTCTTTTTGTTGATTTATGTATAGACGTTATATAATTTTTTAATTTTTTCATTGAAGAGAATTTAAAATGTTATTTTAATTTATATTTTAGAATTAAATAATTTTGAATTGATAATTATTTAAAGCTCTGGAGATTTTAAATAACCACATCTATTGCAACCATTTATTGTCCCACCTTTTTTTATGGCATTTCTAAACTTCTGTGATTCTTCAGAAAAAACTATATCTTTAAGTTTGTCTTTTTTAACATTTCCCAATGATACGGCCATACATGGAAACAGGTGTCCATCAGCATTTATATAAACACATCCCCATGGTGCATAACAAGTAGAAAAGTTTTTAGGTTCATGTTTTTTGTTATTTAAATATATTAAATCCTTTACCTCAAATTTTTTTCCGTCATTAAAATTTAAAAGGCTTGGATGCAAGTAAGATTTATAACCATGCTTATAATCAAATTCTTTTATCAAATTTAATTGATTGACCATTTCATCAAATTTTTTGTATTGGTAAGCTTCATACTCTTTATCTATAGCTTCAAAATCTTGCATTACATCATTATGTTGAATATTTGCTCCCTTTAATAATTGTAGACTATGAGTGTCAGCTTTAAGTTTTTCCATTGTAAATTTATGAATGTTAAAAAGATCCTGAATGTTTTCTTCCAATATTACTGTTTTAATATCAAGAGCAGTTTTGCTTCCCTTTTTATCTCTCAATTTGACAAATTCATTAACTTGTTTTGTTAAAAAATCCCATTGTCCTTTTTTAAAATCTCTATTAACATTTCCGATAGTATCAACAGATATAGCTAAAACCTTAAAATTTTTTTCTTTTATAAGTTGTTCAATTTTTTCGTTATATAAAAGTAAACCATTTGAAATTATATTAGTTTCACAAAATTCATTTGCTTTTTCAAAAATTTCATTAAAATTTTTAAACACCATAGGTTCTCCGCCTGTCATTGTTATCCGAGAATTTTTTGGTATTTGCTGAATGACATTTAACCACTCATTGCCTTTCATAAAATTTTCTTTTTTCTTTCTTTCTTGGACGCAAAACCAACAAGCTAAATTACATAAGTTTGTTAAAATTAAAACATATCTCCTTGGCATTAAATTATTTTTTTCAAATGCTAATTTTGCATAATCATTCTGCCTTTTATAATACGCATTAGCTTCTAAAGAATTTCCCATAACTATTTAAAGTTTATTTTAAATTATAAATTTAACTCCTTCATCCGTTCAACAGTATAGCATTTCTTATTTTCAGTAAACTGCTTAGTCTCGTATTTTTTTTTTAGTTCTATGATAGCGTCTTCTACACTAAATTTTTTTACAAACCCTGTAGATATAAGCTTGTTTGAATTTTGACGATAAGATCTTAGGTCTTTGTTTTTTTTAATTATTATATTTGCAGGTATAATTTTTGTAACTTTTCTAGCTATATCAATAATTTTCAAATTTTCAAATCCAGCATTATAAAAACCTGAAGGTAAACTTGGATTTGAAATGAAATGTTTATATACATTCGTTAAATCCTTAATATGAATATTAGGTCTAATTTGCTGTCCACCAAAAATAGAAATAGATTTAAATTTTAGAGCCTGAAAAGCAAACATATTTACACTCACATCCAGACGCATTCTAGGTGAAAATCCACATACTGTTGCAGGTCTTATACAATGAAGCTTTATTTTGTTTTCATAACTTTGCAAAACTCTTTCCGCAATCATTTTAGTTTTATTATAGGTTGAAATTGGAACTAAAGGTAAATCTTCGGTTACTTCTTTTTCCTTTTTAATTCCATAAACACTTCCTGAACTTGCAAATATAAAATGTTTAACTTTATTTTTAATCGCATTTTCTATTAATTTTTGAGTTGCTAAAACGTTTACTTCCCAAGAAATTTTAGAATTTAATTCTACACTGGGATCATTCGCAATGTTTGCTAAATGTACAACTGTATCTATATTTTTTAAAGGAACTTTGTCATGATTTCTAATATCAAGCTTAATTATTTTCAAATTTTTATTTGGAACTAAATAATTACCAAACCATTGAGTATCAACAACTGTTAATTTGTGACCCTTATTAATTAAATCATTTGTAAGAAGTGTGCCTGTATAACCACAACCTCCTGTAATTAATATATTCATTACTTGATCAAATTTTCCAAAGTTTTGAGAATTTTTATTTTATTTACAGAGTTTTTATTACCTATAGTTTCTGTTGACTGTGCAGCCGCTAACGAACCTAACAATAAAGTTAATTCATCAGAAAATTTATTTTTTAAACATAAAGAAGCAATCGAAAGCATAGCATCTCCAGCACCAATTTTGTCTACTGCAGTCTCTGCAAAGGCTGCGCATGAATTAAATTTATTATCTTTTTTATTGTAAATTAAAGCTCCCTTTTTGCCTCGGGTAACAATCATATTTTTTATTTTTTGTTGAAGAGAAAGTTTTTTCATTAAGAATTCAGTTTTATTATTTCTATCTCTCATCTCATGTTGGATTTCTCTTTCATTAACAATGACACAATCTACATTCTTATAATTTCTCATGCCATGGTAACCAACATTTGTCGCATTTATTTGAGCATTTAATGCTAAATATTTTGACTCCTTGCATATTAAATTTGCAGCTCTCTTCGAAATAAGTCCATGTCCATAATCAGAAACAATAACCAAATCATATTTTGGTAACATTCTTTTCAGAGTATCATGAACTAATTTGTCTTGTTTATTATTTAAAATGTCATCATTTATTGTGTAAACCCCCAATACTTTGTTATTATTAACATAATCTAAAAATCTTCTTTTCAATATTGTTGGTGAATTTTTTTTTCTTATATATTTAAAGTTTACATTAGATGGTAATTTTTTTTTTATTTGACCAAGATATTCTGCTTTTTCGCCCAACATGGAAAATAAAGTAATTTTGTTACAAAATGGCGATAAATGCCTTGATATTGCGGCAGCCCCACCCAAATACTCTTCTGTCTTTATATCCTTTAAAACTAAAATTGATTCTTTTCCTGATTTTCCAAGGGCCTCACAAAAAATATATTGATCTATAATTGTTTCTCCAATAATTAAAACTTTTAAATTAAAAAAACTTTCAATTAATTTTCTTATAATTGGGAAAGAGTATTGTTTTTTTATTTTTGACATTATAGCTTTTTGCTCTAGGGATAAAGTAGAACTAAATTTATTTAATAAATTTCCCGAACTAAAAGTTATTCCTCCCGTGTAAAAGATTTTGCCACCAACTTTTTTTAAAGCATTTATTTCATTTTTTATTTCACCAGAAATATCATTTTGATATGATTTATATTCTTTGCCTTTGCAATATATGTTTGGTTTTAATTCTCCTATTATTTGGACTGCTGTTGGGAATTTATTTAGTACAATAAAATCAATAGTGCTAATTGCTGAAAGAGCCTCCATTCTATATTGTTCATTAAATGCAGGTCTGTTTGGGCCCTTTTTAACATATTTGTCCGGAGTAATACTGACCACTAAGATATCGCCACAATTTTTAGCTTCTTTAAAATGATTTATGTGACCTAAATGAAGCAGATCAAATACGCCATGACACAAAACTATTCTTTTATTTTTGATTTTTAATTTAGAAATTCTCTTTTTTAGATTTTCAATTGAAATTATTTTTTTAAACATATCATTCTACAAAGTTAATATTTTTTAAGAGATTAAGTAAATTTTTATTTAGTAATTTCATTCCAAATTTTAGCTAAACCATCCTTAAATAGAACTTTTGGTTTCCATTTAAGCTGACGTTTTATTTTGCCTATATTGGCGCAAGAATGTTTGGTTTCTCCTAATCTATTTTGAACAAAAACTTTTTTACCTCCAATTAAATTTGCAAGAAAATTAACTGATTGAGAGTTACCAGCGCCAACATTATAGATTGTTCCAACAATTGAGGTTTTAGCTGCTGCTAAAAAAGCCTCTGCAATATCTGTGACATAAATAAAATCTCTTGTTTGCTTTCCGTCTCCTACAATAGTTAGAGGTACCTTTTTTAGTTTTTGTTTAAAAAAAACACCAATTACTGCACTATATGAGCCAGTTGTTTTATTACGAGTTCCGTATGCATTAAATATTCTAATTGAATTTGCTGGTAAGCCATAAACTTTGCTCCAATTAAAAACTACTTTCTCACCAAGATATTTGCTTAGAGCATATGGATTTTGTAGATTAATTTTGGAACTTTCTTTTGTTCTTTTTGAATTCATTCCATAGCAGGAAGCTGATGCAGCATAAATAAATTTTTTTACCTTTGCGTGACGAGCAGCTTCTAAAACTCTAACTGTGCCTTGAACATTAATCATCATGTAATTATCTGGTTTTTTAATTGATGGAACAACGTCTCCAACACCGGCAAAATGGAAAACATAAGTCGCGTTTTTAAATAATTTATTATTTGGTTTTAATTTACAAATATCAATTTTTTTAAATTTTAGTAAAGGATTATTATAATGATGTGCTAAATTTTTCTTGTGGCCACCTGAAAGGTTATCAATAACGTGCACTCTATATTTTTTTGCCAATAACAAGTCGACCATATGACTACCAATAAAACCAGCTCCACCGGTTACTACAGCAATCTTTTTTTTATTTAACATTTTTATAAGTTATTTCTTTAGCTATAATAGTCTACAAAATCAATTAAGTTTACTGTAAATGTTTTTAGTTAAATAACACTCTTTCTATTCTCTTAATAAGTCTATGATGTTTACCTAATTGACCCATGTATCCATGAATTTTAAAATTAGGTAGCTTTGAAAGTTGATAACCATAATAAAAATTTATTAATGCTGATTCAAAATGAAGTTTTGCCCCGCCATCATTTTTAAACTTATACAAAATAAAAATAAGTTGCCAAAAACTCATATTTTCTGGAGAAGAATCTAAGTAATAATCCCAGCCATATACATTAATTTTTTCTGCAAAAAACGACAAAGAACAAAGAAATGGTAAAAATGAATTAGTTGGAGCAAACTGAGAATACGGTGTCAATAATGGAGCTTTATAAACCTTCTCAACTAAAACTATAAGTTTGCATTGATCGTGGTCAAATAGATTAAGATATGATGGAGTTATACAATCTTCATTTAGTGGGTAATAATTTTCTTCCTTATCCGTTGTATATACATTTATGCTAAGAACCTTGTAACCTATTTCCTTTAATTTTTTGATAAACGGTTTACGTGATTGCCCGTATATTATGTTATCATTTTTATATTCTTTATTTGTCTGATCATTAAATAATTGCTCAAAACTTCTGTATACACCTTTTTTATCTGTGACATGGTGTCTATAAAATATTTTATTGTTCTTATCTAGTCTTAATGGGCCCCACGCAGGGGTAAGAAATACTGGTCCTTCTAAATTTTTTATATTATTCATATCAAAACTTGAACCTAATCCAACAAGATTAATTTCTTTCATAGCTTTTATATTACTACTTTTAGATTTTAATAAATCGTACGGAATAATTGGTCGTGAATTTTTAGAAAATCTATTTTTTTTACTAGGTAATACTTTTCTAGTTGAAAATCTATAAGTTTGTTCTGGCCACACCAAAAATAATATCATCATCATAAAAACATCCTTCTCTCTAGAAAGTGGTAAAAGAAAAGAATCTTTAAACCATCTAAGAAATTTCCAAAGATAAGGAAATTTTTTAATAATTTTTTTTAAGCTGATGTAAAACATTAATTATTTTTGGATCTAGTGAAAATTTTATCACACTTTGTTATTATTATATTTTAGATTTAGTCAACGCTCCGCACTCTATGCTTTTTGCATTTTAGGGTCTTAAAACATAAACTAATTTATTTTAAATTGGTCGATATAAATAATTAGTTGTATTAGGTATCGTAGTAACAATATCGCCAAGTAAAATTTTTAATTTATTTTTTTGTTTTTCAAGAATTTCAAAAATTATGTTAGTGAATGGACCTGATACAAATTTTGCCCTTTTGATAACTAAAGTTTTGAAAAAAGATTGTGTTAGATACCCTTCTTCGTTTTCAAATGATTTACAATATTCTATAAATTTTGATATTTGACTTTGATTCTGATTATATCCTTCTAAAAAATATTCCAATCCCCTTAAAAACTTAATTTTATTAACATAATTAGATTTTTTAAATTTTTCATGATAACAAAATATATAATTTTCTAGAATGAATTTTTCAAATTTTTTTACTTTATTACCAAGATATTTACTATACTCTAATTTTGGATGATAAAATTTAACATCATTGCCCATTTTTTCAGTCAAATCTTTTTTAAAAGTATTTAAATTTTTAATTTTAATTTTAGCAACTATCCACATAATTAATTATCTATCTCTTTTTTTAATTCATCATATTCTTTCATTTTTCTTTTCATGAAATTTATTGTAAGTTTGGTTTTTTCTGCAATTCCTTTGGGTGTAAGGACATAAATATAATTTATTTTATTAGGGTTTTTTTCAAAGTTTTTCATTTTTATGAGACCCTTCATTTTGAGTGCTTTTAAACAATAGTTTAATTTACCTAAACTAAAACCAAGCTCTTCAGCCAACTCTCTTTGAGTTGAGTTAGATTTGCTATTAATTTTTCTTAGTACGTTAAAATGATCTTGATTATCGTTCATAAATATGTTCAATTATTGAACATTTATATCGTTCAATAATTGAACAGTAAAGTAAGTTTTTTTAGTATCTTAATAGGGTGTACTCTATTATGTATTTATTGTTGTTACACAACTACATGTAGTAAATGAATTTTTTAGAAAATTAGATGAAATCATAATGAAAGCAATTTGTAAGGCGCAAAATTTTGGACTAAGCACGACAACATCAGGTATTTTAAAAGTAATAAATAATTATTCTGATATCCAAAATTTTAAAAAAAACAGCATTGCTTTATTTAACAAAAATTTTCTTACATCGGATAGTTTAATAATAATATCCAATTTATTACAAAAAGGTGCCGTTGGATTTATTAGTTTTAATTCAACAAAATCTGACCATGGATGTATTGCTGCTAAAGAAATGGGTATGAATTTTTATAGCATATCAAACAAATCAAATAAAATACTATCATATGAAGGCAAAAATATAACTTTAAAGAATGATAAAATATTTGAAGGAATCAAAAAAAAATTAAAAAATATAAAAAATGATTATATAAAAAAAATATCTACAAAACATAAGGTAAAAATTAATTTAGGTTTTCCTGGCCTAATAGTTTCTAATAAAAAAGTTATCGATCTATGCGATGGTGTTGGGTTTTCCCGAATTGAGTTTTTATTATCTCAAATTTTACAAAATATTCATCCAAAAAAATATTTAGAAATGCATGGTTCAAAAAAATTTGCTGTAAATATAGCTAATTCACTTAGACCTGCCGTAAAAGCTTTTTTCAAAAAAAATAAAGAATATTGGATTAGAACTGACGACTTGTCAGTTGAACAACTAATAAATATGGAATTTGGTAAAATATATGAGATAAAAGAAAGAAATGTTTCTTCTGGCCTAAGAGGTATAAGAAGATCTATAAGAGATAAAGAGTTTATTATACCTCAGTTTAAAGCAATCAAAATTCTTCTTGATGAAGGTTTTGATAATATTGGTATTTTTCCTCCGATGACTAATTCAGTAAAAGAGTATAAACAGTGGTTAAAAATAGCTGAAGAGTGTGGAGTTAGAAAAATAAAAAAAGGTCTTATGGTTGAGACCCCTAGAGCAGCTATAATGATAGATGAATTTTTAAAACATATTAGTTTTGTAGTTTTTGGAACAAATGACTTAACCTCTTTTTTGTTATCAGTAGATAGAAATAACCCAAGAATTCAAAATATATTTAATGAAAAAGATGATGTAGTTATAAAAGTTATGAAAGAAACAATTATTAAATGTAAAAATAATTCAGTGGAAACTTATGTTGGAGGCCAAATAGCTGATAACGAAAAATTTATAAAAGAACTTACCTCAATTGGTTTGACTGGTGTATCGGTAAATCCTGATTTAAAAACAATTTATAAGATAAGAAAATTTTATTCTAACTTAGAAAAATAAAAAATGTGCGGCTTCTTTGGCTTATTAAATCTTAAAGGCAATATTTCTCAAAATGATATAAGAGAAATAAAAAAAGGAACAGAGTGTATAAGATATAGAGGTCCCGATGATCATAACGAATATTATGACAACAATTTTATTGTATCTTTTAACCGCTTAAGCATTTTGGATGTAAAAGCTCCTTCACAACCTTTAGTCAGTGAAGATAAAAACTTTATATTAGTTTGTAATGGGGAAATTTATAATTACCAAGAATTAAAAAATGAACTAAAAAAAAAATACTCTTTTAAAACAAATTTAGATACAGAGGTTTTAATACCTGGGTATCAAGAGTGGGGCGAAGAATTATGGAAAAAATTAAATGGTATGTTTTCTATAGTGCTTTGGGATAAAAAAAACAAAAAATTAAGCATGGTAAGAGATCATGTTGGAATAAAACCACTTCATTACTTCGTTTATCAAAATAAATTGTACTTTTCTTCAGATTATAATTCATTTTTTTATCAAAGTTCACAAAAAATGAAGCTTCATAATGATTCCATATTAAGTTATTTGTCTTTTCGATACGTAATTGGAAAAAAGACGTTCTTAGAAAATGTTTATGATGTTTTGCCTGGAGAAAAAATTACCGCTAGCAATAGAGGCATTAAAAAGGAAATTTATTGGGATGCAAATTTAGAAAATAAAATTGATAAAGGAGAAAATTTTTTTATAAAAAGTTTAGATTTTGAAATTGAATCTGCGGTTAAAAGACAACTTATTAGCGATGTGCCAGTTGGCGCCTTTGTTTCAGGAGGACTGGATTCAAGTTTAATACTATTTCATATGTCAAAGCATTTAAAAAATATTAGTGCTTACGCAACAGGTTTGGATGAAAAAAATTATGATGAGCTTGAGTACGTAGATATTGTAACAAATGAACTAAATTTAAATGTAGATAAAACAATTATAAATGAAAATATTTTTATTGATAATTTAAAAGAAATAATAAAATTTAGAGGCGAACCTACTGCGATACCCCATGAAACTGCATTTTATATAATGTCGCAAAAAATGAAAAATAAAATTAAGGTTGTTCTATCAGGTGAGGGTGCGGATGAATTATTTGGAGGCTATGGTCGAATTTTTAAAAGTCCAATAGATTTTTATCAAAAAAAAATTGCAAATCCTTTCTATTCTCAAATTGATCACTTCCTTGATAGATATTCTTGGTTTAGCAAAATGGATAAAGAGAAATTTCTTAATCAGGATACTTTTGGTTTTAAAAATTTTGATGATTACTCTATGGAATATCTGAACGAAATTTTTAGAAATTCTAAGCATTTAAATTATTTTGATAAAATGTATTATATAATGTTAAAAATCCATTTAGTAAATATGCTGAACCGTCTAGATAGAATGACTATGTCATCTTCAATAGAAGCTAGAGTGCCATTCTTGGATAAAAAACTAGTAGAATTTATTTTTAAAATACCTAATAAATATAAAATTAAGTGGAAAGATAAAATCTCTTTAACTAAATCATTATTCTCTAATAGTGAAAATATAAGTGAAAAATACGATATACCTAAATATATTTTAAAAAAAATATCTGAAGGAAAAGTTAATAAAAAAATTATTAATAGAAAAAAATTTCCATTTCCTTTTCCTGTAAACAAATGGTTATCAGGAAAATTAGGAGATTTTGTTAAAGATACTCTTTTAAGCAAAAACACAAAATCAGACTTTATAATCAATAAACAAAATGTAAGTAAATTTCTAAATAAAAAAAATTATAGTACTAAAGAAGACTTGGATGGTAAAAAAATTTGGATGCTGCTAAATATTGAATTATGGCTTCAAGAGAAAAATTTTTAACTTTCTTTTATTTTTTTTATTAAACCTTGAGCAACATTAAGATCATTTTGATCGTCAATTTCTATCCATCCTTTTCCTTCAGTGCTAACTGAGAATATGTCAGTCTTTTTTAATATATTTCTTACTGCATATGTAAATAATTGCTTAGTTATTGATTTTGATACCAAATCATCAAGTTCATTTATTAAAATTTTTAGACTTTCACCTGAAAATTTATAAATACCTATGGCATCACCATTAGTTTTTTCTGCAGATATTTTTTTACTTACATCGACAATTTTTTTATTTTCTATAGTTGCTTTCATTGCTTCTTCAGGTAAAGGAATAGAAATTGTATCGTCTATTGCTAGCGCCGCCTCATATTCTGAATTTATTAAATTTTCTAAAATTTTTTTATTAAAAAGAGTATCTGCATTAATTATAGCTATTTTTTCTTTTAAAAATTTTTTTGCTAACCATAGGGAATATAGACTATTTGTCTCTCCATGTTTTGGGTTATCTACATACTTTATAGGAATGCCTTTGTATTCATTTTTTAGATAATTCATGACGACACTTTTACTGTGCCCAACTGTAATTAAAATTTCGTTTATTAAATTTATATCAATAGAATCTAGTATGTGATCAATAATTGGAACTTCTTGAACTTTAAGCATAGTTTTCGGTAAACTTTTTGTCAAAGGCAAAAGTCTTCGTCCTTGTCCAGCAGCTAGTATTACAATTTGAGTTTTTGTCACAATATTTAATTTTTTTTTTCAAGTTTACTATCATTTAAAACTAGGATATTAAACCTAAAAAAGATGATAATTTGGATAACTGGCCTATCTGGAGCTGGAAAAACAACACTAGCAAAAGCTTTATACAGTAAAGTAAAAAAGAAATTTTCTAATACTATTTGGATAGACGGAGATATATTAAGAAAACATTTCCAAAACACAAAAAAATATGACCAAAAATCTAGGGTAGACCAATATAAAAAAATGGTAGATCTAGCGAAGTTCTGTTATGACCAAAAAATTAATGTAATAATATCAGTTCTATATTTTAACAGCTTTATACTTAATAATAACAAAAGAATATTCAAAAATTATTTTCAAATATATTTAAAGTCTAATATTAAAGATTTAATTAAAAGAGATAGTAAAAAGGTTTATTCAAAAAACCTTAGAAAGAAAAAACCTTTCTTAGTAGGTGTTGATATAAAATGGAACGAACCGAGGAAATCTAACCTAATAATTAAAGATTTTTTTAACAAAAAAATTAATTCAACATCAATTAGTATTTTCAACAAAATTAGAAAAAAATTAATTTAAATATTTAAATTTTTTTCAGTGCATAAATCAAGCCATTTGAGCTATTAGTACTGGTCAGCTACACGCGTTACCGCGCTTCCACATCCAGCCTATCAACGTGGTGGTCTACCACGGCTCTA
>MDSV01234298.1_pt1 | contig 52782 bp, 47 predicted proteins | sample 810851 | NCBI WGS metagenome assembly MDSV01 (sample SAMN05326640, study PRJNA326480) | marine metagenome | isolation source: seawater | place: Atlantic Ocean: North East | collected 2012
ATACGACCTTAACAGTTCAAAAACAATAGTTGCAAACAACAACAACCACTTCGAACAGCGCTTAGCCGCTTAGTAGGGAGGTCGATTAGAGCCTTCTATCCAATCTAATCAAAACAACAGATAAGTTGTAAAAATCAAAAAACTTATCGCAACAGGATGGTAAGCGGTATTTTAAAACCATCTATCTTTGTCAGTTTGTGATAGAAACTGAATAAGCTTGTGAATGACTATAAATGAATTTATTCTGGACGTGGGTTCGACTCCCACCGCCTCCACCATTTAGAAGGATAATATTATGTTTAATTGGCTCAAAAAACAAAAACAAGAAGTACCTGAACAGCAACTCGAACATGAAGATGTGATTGAAGAAGCGCTTTGGGAAATTAAAGAAGAATTTGATCTTAAAACTGAAGAAGTAGAACGTACAGTTATTGATAAAAGACAAAATATCGAATACATGAGAAAAACATTAAAACGCAATCTCTAGTTATAATGTGCGTGGCGAAGATAAAGACTACTTTCAATTTGAAACTGGCGATATTGTTATTGAAGACAATATACTTGTTTTTTGGGATGATGAACCTTTAATTGGAATTATAATAGATATTAAAAGACATGTTTATTTTCTTGGTCAAGCTGATTTTGAAATTTATCAAGACCAATTGACTATTTTTTGGTTTAAAATTGCCAAGATTGAACATGTACCTTCAGATTTAGTTAATTTATTTTCAAGATGAATTGAATTATGTTATAATTAAAAATAGGAGTTTAATTTGGCGGTATGATTATAAAAGTTGCTTTTTACAAGGCCCAAGGCGATTACGTCAATAAAATTGTTCGTTGGTGGACAAAAAGCAAATATAGTCATGCAGAGCTAATAATGCCTGATAACTTAACTTGGATTGGTATTAGTCCATTTAAAGGTTCTACATTAAAAGCAAAACAAAAAAAATATTTTAGCGAATTAGAATGGGACTTCATAGAATTAGAAGTTACGGATGAACAGTTAAAAGTTATAAATGAATTTTATGAATCTACAAAAGGATGTTCTTATGATTGGATTGGTATGCTGTTATCACAATGTTTACCTTTCAACATTAAACAAAAACAAAAATGGTACTGTAGTGAGTGGATAGCTTACGCACTTAGAATAAGCTGTGTAATTGATTGGAGACTAATTAAAATTTACGATAGAGCTGATTTATCACCAGCTGTATTGCATGAAATTATAATGGCCTCTAAAAATGAAAAAATACAAAGCCGATGATTGGGTATATTATTGCTTACTGCCTGACGTTGAATATTTTAAAAACGATAGGTCACGCTGTCTTATACTAGCCGTTTTACATGATGATGTATTTTACGATTATAAAATTTACATTGAAGAAACCGGAAAAATAAAAAAAGTTAGAGAGTCACACCTTTTTCCTATACCTGAACCTACGTATTAATAGGGACGGCACTTAATATGCTCAAAAAGTTTTTGCTTTTGTTGGCAACTTTTGTTGTAGGATGCACACAGGATTATGCTGTTGTCACCGGTAAAACTGAGACTATAGTTGTTACCGAAACAGTAACTGAAACAGTAACCGAGACAGTAACAGAAGAAGTTGAGATACCAGTATATGTTGAGGTAGAAGTACCTGTTAACGAAGGAGTGGTGTGGGTTGATTCTTTTACTCAACCAATGTCAGTTGATGGAATTGATATTCTTTGGGTAATTGATAAGTCTGGTTCAATGATGCGTTATAACGATGAGCTTTTAGCTGGTGTTGAAGCTATGTTGTTAGCTCTTCCGACATCTGATTGGCGTTTGGTTATGATCAATGCAGACTCAAGCCACGCAATTACAAGCACTGAATTCCCATTGGTTCCGGGCGATGATATATTCGATGCTGAAGACATGTTAAATACATTAAGAAGCGCCCATCGTGAAGAAGGCTTCAATGCAACATATGAATATATTGTAAATAATCCATATTCTTCTACATGGATGAGACCAGATGCAGGTCTTTTGGTTGTTTTTGTATCAGACGAAGAAGAGCAAAGTAACTTTGAATATCCTGCAGTATCTGACTTTTTAAGTTGGTATCAGAGCCAGCGAATGGGCTCTGTTTTTATTGCAAGTATTGTCAATGTAGAAGCTTCAGAAAGTTTGTGCACTTGGCCACCAAGTCCTTTAGATATCGGTGATAGATATATGGAAGCCGCTAATCTTTTAGGCGGAACTATAGTAGATATATGTGATGAAGACTGGTCACCCGGTGTTACCGATGCAACTCATTCAATCGAGCCATACGAAAAAATTCAATTAACGCATAAAGCAGAAATTGATTCCATAAGAGTTTTTATCAATGGTTCTTTAAATCACGACTGGTTATACATAGAATCAGAAAATACTGTACACTTTACTGTAACACCATCCGCTGGTGAGCTTGTAGAAGTAGGTTATAGATATGTTGAAACTAGTTCTTACACGCCCACACTTGATACCGGTTTATAATAAAATAATAATTGACATCAAAACTTTTTTGTGTTATATTTAATGCACACAAAAGGAGTTATTGTGATTGTACACAATAAAATGTTTGATAAAAGTTCTGAGAATGAGCGACCAACTATTATGGTATCTGGCGGCTTTGATCCAGTACATGCCGGTCACATAAGGATGATTAGATCAGCCGCAAAATATGGTGATGTTATTGTCATAGCAAATTCTGATGCGTGGCTGCACAATAAAAAAGGTTTTGTTTTTATGGATTTTCACCAACGTTCTGAAATACTAAATGCTATTAAAGGTGTTATTCTGGTTGATTCAGTAGATGATTCAGATGGAACCGTGTGTGAAGCAATTAAAAGGCTTCGTCCTACATACTTTGCTAATGGTGGAGATCGCGGTAAACATAACACTCCAGAACAAGATGTTTGTGATGAATTAGGTATAGAAATGCTATGGAGTATTGGTGGTGATGAAAAAGTTGCTGCATCCTCTGATTTGGTTAAAAGCGTAGTAAATAAGTTTTCTGAACAACAATAGACGTAACCCACATTTACTATTTAAAAATATTAATGGAACTAGGAGGTAGAATGTCCATTTATACAAAGCTGCAGAGCTTAAACCTGCCGGAAGATGCTAAGGTTAGTCTTCGATTTAGTGAAGGAACAGATGTATTCGTTCACAATGAAACAGAAGTTGAGACTGCGTTGTCTGATACGGATGTAGTTGATAGGTTTAGTGAACTTGTCTCTACTAGAGGGCTAGATGCTCAAACTAGATGGGGCAACAGCATTATGAAAGAAATGAGAGAGCAAGGAATGTTAGATGATTACGAACGTGATGATACTTTTTCTGACTTTATTACTGAAATGATGCATGATAATTTTTATGAATTTGATTTTATTGAAGCATCAACTGAAAAATACGATCACAAACGAGGGTTTTGCACATTGTCCGCAGAAATTGAGGTGCCTTTCGCGAATTTAATACAAGTACAACCTGATTTATTAGGATGGGATGTTGTTGTTGAAACACCGCTCGGTATCTTAACTGTTGATGCTTAGAGATCTACTTATTAAAGGAGGACTTAACCATGAATAAATGTGAATGCTGCAGCTGCTCTTGCTGCTAATAAAATACAACTTGGGGTGAAGCGCCATTGGCAGGTGCACCGGGTTGTTACCCCGGCCGTTGTTGGTTCGAATCCAACTGCCCCAGTATTTTTTTATTTAAAGCTATAGTTACTCATGTGGTAGAAACGATAGCAGAATTATTAATTTTGGCCATGGCTATGTTTTTGGCAGCTTTTTTTTGTTTAAGAGTGTTATTGCTGCCAGATGTGACAATTACCACAATAGAAAAAATTTATGAAGTCGAAGAGACAATACACCAAAAACGATAAAGTTTTGGTTAAATCATTTGCAGGTCCTGACGTATGTGTTATATTAAAAAGAAGATACTTAGTCCGTCAATCAAAAAGTAAATTAGGGGTTGATGGTTGGGAAGCACAAATTATTAATCAAAAAGAAGTTGACAAACTACGCAAACGTGGTGTACCATATACTAAAGGTGAAAAGCCAATGGTTTGGGTTTTTGATTGGGAAATAATAAAAAAATGTCGACAATGAGACTACTTACAGCAGGGCTAATTAATTATATATGGCTAAGAAAAACTATGTTTTAGATACCAGCGTATTTCTTACGGACGCTGATTCAATATTTAAATTTTCAAATAATGATATTTTTGTGCCCCTAAAGGTTTTAGAAGAAATCGATGGACATAAAAAGAGACAAGATTCGGTTGGAATCAATGCGAGAAAAATCATTCGTATTTTCGACGACTTGAGAAACAAAGGAAGCCTTCAGAAAGGCGTAAGAATTACAAAAGGCGCCGGGATTGTAAAAGTTATCTCCTATGAAGCGCTAAAAAATGTAATTTTCCCACCTGACTTAGATCTTAGACATCCAGATCACATGATCATTGCAACTGCTGTGTCCTTGAGGCAAATTACTCCTGACAGCCGCAAAACAGTTATTGTCTCCAGAGACATTAATATGAGAGTAATTGCAGATTCGGTAGGATTGCTTTCTGAAGACTACATTTCTGAAAGCGCTGTCACCTCGTCAGAAGAATTATATGAAGGATTTACTGTTTTTTCTGTTGATGATCAGATTATTGACAGATTCTATGGTGATGAACCAATTATGATTGCTAGGGATGAAGTAGATGAAGAGTGGATGCCGAATCAGTATCTCTTACTAGTTTCCAATGCCAATGACAAGAAAAGCGCATTAGCACGCTTTAAAGACCACTTCCAGCCTCTTCAAAAGGTTGTGCATGACAAACTACCAGATTGGCGTATAATTGCAAGGAACAAGGAGCAGGCGTTTGCTATTGATTTGCTTATGGACCCGACAGTCAAAGTTGTTTCTTTAGTTGGCCGCGCTGGTTCTGGTAAAACTTTGTGTGCTATAGCGGCTGGTCTTCAGCAAACAATCGGACTTCGCGGAGAAAACGTTTATGATAGGGTAATAGTCTCTCGTCCTGTACAACCTTTAGGAAAAGATATTGGTTATTTGCCCGGAACTATGGAAGAAAAAATGTTACCATGGTTGATGCCTATTCAAGATAACTTACAATTTTTATTAGGCGGCGACAAAAATGCTTTACAGATGTATATGGATAAAGGCAAAATTGAAATCGAGGCCCTAACGTATATAAGAGGTCGCTCAATATCCAATACATTTATGATTATTGATGAAGCACAAAATCTTACAGCTCACGAAATTAAAACGATTATTACTCGCGTTGGTGAAGGGACAAAAATTATTTTAACTGGAGACATCGAGCAAATTGACAATGTTTATGTTAATGAGACAACTAATGGATTAGCACACGCTGTAGAGAAATTCAAACTATATCCAATCGCTGGTCATATAATGTTTAAAAAAGGCGAGCGTTCTGAAGTCGCAAGTTTAGCGGCTAAAGTACTATAAATTTAAAATTTTTATTGTATAATCTACCAAAGGAGTTAAAATGGATAACGATAATAACAATAAAGTTCTTTCTGAAGAACAAGCACATACCAATCCAGTTTTAGCGATGCGTGTTGAAGCGGATTCTAAACTTAAAGAATACTTAGTTGAGTATGTCGGCACTAAATTAGATAGTGAAGAAGTCACAGTTAATATGGTTGCTGAAGTGTTAGCTACTGATTTTCCTGAGTTTGCTTTCGCATATGCAGAAGAAAATTTTTTACGTGGCTATCAACAAGGATTAGAAGATGCTCAAGGATTACATCATAGCTTCTCAGAAGCAGATAATGGAACAAGTAAGTAATTTTTATACCGGCAATGGCATTCAAGTATATTTTAAAGATCAAATGCTTGATGATAAAATTGACGTAGAAAAAATTATTTCTGATTTTGAAAGAGTTATGCCCTCTCATCTGTTAGCAGAAGTTGAAATGATTATTATTGGACACTTTGAAGAATTTGAAGAACGAGATTTAACAGCATTTTACAAAGATGGCGCTCTTCACCTCTCTAATATACAAATGGACGATAAAGGCATGTTATTAGATATGATACATGAAACTGCGCACGCATGTGAAACTGCTTACGGTCAAGAAATATACGCTGATGGTAAAATTAAAGATGAGTTTATTAGAAAAAGACAACACTTGTACGATATTTTGTGGAAAATGGATTTTAAGGCGCCCCGTAGCATATTTTTAGATGTTGAGTACGATCAAGAGTTTGATGAGTTTTTGTTTAAGGATGTGGGATATGATACGTTAGGCAACGCTATTAATGGATTATTTATTAATGCATATGCCCCAACATCATTGAGAGAATACTTTGCTACTGGGTTTGCAGAGTTTTATCAGCATCCAAATGATCACAAAATACTTAAACAAATAAGTCCCGAGTTGTATAAAAAAATCATATTATTGCACAATCTAGATAAAAGTTATTGACAAGTTTACATATTGTGTTATAATAACAATGTATAGGAAAAATAATGTCTCATATATCTTTTTCTGAACTTAAAGATTGGAAGTTTTGTGCTTTCTACCACAAGCTTACACGTGTCGATGGAATTGACGGCTTTACAGGAAATGAGTACACTGCTTTTGGTTCTGCTATTCACTCTGTCTGTGAGAAAAAACTTTTACAACAAGATATGAATGAAGATTTTTTTGTTAAAGAGTTAAAAAAGAATATTTCTGAACTTGATGAAGAGCACGAAATAAATAAAAAATTAGTTCTTGATATGATTGGTCAAGGTAAAAGAATTATTCCTGAAATCGAAGATGCACTAAATGAATACTTCCCAGAATTTGAAGTTATGGCCGTTGAGATGCCCTTGTTTGAGCCTATAACTGATGAGGATGATTACAATTTTAAGGGTTATATTGACGCTGTAGTTGCTACTCCGGATGGCAAAATTCACATTTTTGATTGGAAGACATGTTCATGGGGCTGGAATGCCAAAAAACGCTCCGAACCAATGGTCACTTACCAACTTACACTTTACAAACATTATTTTTGCCAGAAAATGAATATTGATCCCAAAGATGTAGAAACTCATTTTGCACTACTTAAAAGAACTGCTAGTAAAAATAGAGTTGAGTTTTTTCGTGTCACTAGCGGACCCAAAAAAACTGAAAATGCGCTAAAACTTTTGAATACAGCACTATACAATATTCAAAAAAAGCGTTATATTAAAAACAAGCTGTCCTGCACCGGTGGGTATGGCTGCAAATTTTACAATACTGAACATTGTCCATGAGGTATAAATGACAAAAAAGAAAATTTTGGTCTTATCTGACCACCCGCTCTCACCTTCTGGTGTTGGCACACAAACAAAATATATGATTGAGGCACTTTTAAAGACTGGTAGATACCAGTTTATCTGTTTGGGAGGTGCGATCAAACATCACGATTATAACCCTGTCAGAGTTGAAGGATGGGGGAACGACTGGGTTATTTACCCTGTTGACGGATATGGCTCCCATGAAATTCTACGTTCTTTAGTTCAAAAAGAAAAGCCAGATGCACTTTGGTTTATGACTGATCCTCGTTTTTATGAGTGGCTTTGGGAAATTGAAAACGAAATCAGAGCTAACGTCCCAATGATTTATTATCATGTATGGGATAATTTTCCTTACCCATACTTTAATGGTAAGTTTTACAATTCTAATGATAAAGTAGTGTGTATATCAAAAGTTACACATGAGATACTTCAGAATGTTGCTCCTGACACAGAAAGCTGCTATCTCCCTCACGCAGTACATTCTAATATTTTCAAACCGCCTAGCGGCACAGAAGAATTGGCTGCAATAAAGAAACTGCGAGAACAAATTTTCGATCACTGTAGTATTAAAAATCCTAATAAAAAAATATTCTTTTGGAATAATAGAAATGCACGCCGAAAGCAATCCGGTACCGTATTATGGTGGTTCAAAGAGTGGCTTGATAAGGTTGGTCACGATAAAGCAATGTTAGTTATGCATACTGACCCCCGTGACCCACACGGCCAAGACCTGCCGCATTTAATTACAAAATTAGGTCTTGAAGGTCAAATATTATTATCTACAAATAAAATTTCGCCTGAAGAGCTAGCTAGGTTTTATAAAACTATTGATTATACAATCAATATCTCTGACGCTGAAGGTTTTGGATTAGCAACATTAGAATCCTTAGCATGCGGTTCTCCAATTATTGTCAATATGACAGGTGGATTGCAAGAGCAGGTTACAGATGGCACTAATTGGTTTGGCTGGGGTATACAACCTTCTAGCAAGTCCATAATTGGTTCGCTTCAAGTTCCCTATATTTATGAAGATAGAATTAATCAACAGGATTTCGAGGATTGTATGACTAAAGCTCTTAAGCTTACAAAAAAACGATACAATGCAATGTCAAAGGCTGGTCGCGAGCATGTTTTGAAAAATTATAACTTTGATGATTATGAAAAACAATGGGTTAGCATTATGGATGATTTTATTGAAAAAAATGGTTCTTGGGAAACTAGAAAGAATTATAAATCATGGGTTTTAATGGAGGTAGCATGAAAAAGAAAGTAATTTTAAAAGGTCCTGTTTTAACAAGAAGTGGTTATGGCGAACAATCTAGATTTGCCCTTAGATCACTGCGAAGCCGACCTGATGAGTTTGATATTTATATTCAACCTTTATCATGGGGAAAAACGTCTTGGATGTATGAGCAGAACGAAGAAAGACAATTTATTGACAATTGTATTGAAAAGACCATCGGGTTCATTCAACAAGGTGGTAAATTTGATATGTCTATTCAGTGTACCATACCTAACGAATTTGAAAACATGGCCACGGTTAACATTGGTTATACTGCTGGTATTGAGGCCACCGCGGTTTCGCCTTTGTGGCTACAGAAAACTAACGAACTTGTTGATCGCCTAATTGTGGTGTCTAGTTTTTCAATTGATGCATTTAAAAGAACAGAATACTCAGGTGAATTTAATGGACAACCTGCAGTCTTAAATTTGCAAAAACCAATAGATTTTGTTAATTATCCTGTTAAACGTTTTGAAAATTTACCAGATGTCGATTTAAAACTAGATTATGATTTTAATTTCATATCAGTTGCACAATGGGGCCCCCGAAAAAATTTACTAAACACAATACACTGGTTTATAGATGAATTTCATGATGATGAAGTCGGACTTGTTTTGAAAACAAATTTAATGAAAAATTGTATTTTAGATCGTCAAGCTTTATTTGGTAAAGTTAAAGAAGAATTAGCCAATAAATATCCAGATAGAACGTGTAAAATTTATCTTTTACATGGAGACATGTCTGAAGAAGAAATCCACTCCCTTTACTTACACCCTAAAATAAAAGCTGGCTTGTTTTTACCACACGGTGAAGGTTTTGGCTTACCTATATTCGAAGCAGCTTATAGTGGGCTACCAATTGTAGCTACCGGGTGGTCCGGTCATTTAGACTTTTTAGTAGATGAAGAACGTACAGAACATTTTTACAACGTAGCTTTTGATATTAACAACATACCAAATGAAGTAATCTGGGAAGATGTTTTAATCAAAGAAGCTAAATGGGCATACCCTCGTGATGCTTCTGCTAAAGAAAAAATGCGAGAATGTTATGATGATATTATGTCTGGAAATAAAAAGAATACATGTGACTATGCTTTACAATTAAGAGATAGATTTAGTGCTAATAACATGTACTCTAAGTTTGCTGATCTTGTGTTAGAAAGCGCTCCCGAAACAACAGTTGTAAATGAAATGGATGAAATTGAAAAACTATTTTCCGAGGCTTTGTAGTGGTTATATTTGTTTCAGATTTATTTGTTAAGGATTACATTGGTGGAGGTGAATTATCAACACAAGCCCTTATTGAGTCTTGTCTTTTGCCTTCAGCACAGATTAATTCGAGATTTTTAACACCTGAGATAATGGAACAACATAAAGATGCATTCTGGGTTTTTACTAATTTTAGTGAATTAAGTTTACAGTGCATCGTATACGCAATTAAAAATTTATATTATTCTGTAGTTGAATATGATTATAAATATTGCAAATACCGCTCACCTGAAAAACATATAGAAGAAGAGGGCAAATGTGATTGTGAGAATTCGCAAATGGCCAAAGTTGTTACAATGTTTTTTGCTCACTCTAAGACTACATTTTGGATGAGTCATAATCAAAAACAAAAATATATAGATAAATTCGCATTTTTAGATAATGACAATAACAAAGTACTGAGTTCAATATTTTCAGATGAAACTTTAAACTATATCTCAAGCCTCGAATATAGCAAGAAAAATGAGAAATATTTAATTTTAAACTCTAATTCGTGGATTAAGGGTGCTATTGATTGTCGCGAGTATGCTGAATCAAATAATCTTGAATACGAAATGGTTTGGAATCTTGAATACAAAGAGTTACTGCAAAAATTAGCAGAATCAAAAGGAATAATTTTCTTACCTAAAGGTGGCGACACATGCCCTAGATTTACAATTGAAGCTAAATTATTAGGGTGTGATTTAATTTTAAATGATAACGTTCAACATAAAGATGAAGAATGGTTTTCAACGCGAGAAAGCTGTTTAGATTATTTGCGAACTCGCGCACAAACTTTCTGGAATCATATAGAAGATATATGGAATCAAGAAACACCAAACACACAAGAACAACAACCATCTCAGACTTTTAGAATTATAACGCCTTTTTATAATGTAGAAGGTTTTATTAGCCGCTGCATTTACAGTCTTAAGAGACAAGAAAACACTAACTTTAAGTGCTATTTGGTTGATGATATTTCAGACGATAAGAGTGCCACAATTGCTGGACTTTCATCTATAGAAGATGAACGTTTTGAACTTACACAAAATTTAGAAAAAAAGTATGCTTTAGGCAATATTGCTGACACTATAGCATCCATAAGCGACATTAATGATGAGGATGTGATAATTTTATTAGACGGTGACGATTGGTTACCATCATCTAAAACATTGAGTCATCTTGAAAAAGTTTACAATCAAGAAAATTGTTTAATGACGTATGGCAGCTACGTATATGCTCCATCGGGAGAAAAAGGCGTAGAACCGTCCGAATATCCTCAAGAAGTAATTGAGAACAATTCATATCGACAAGATCAATGGAGAGCTTCACATCTAAGGACTTTTAAATATAAGCTTTGGAAGCAACTAGATCAAAGTGATTTGCAAAACGAGGAAGGATACTATAAGGTTGCTTACGATCAAGCGATCATGTTGCCGCTTCTGGAAATGGCCGGTAACAAAGCAGCTTATATCTCTGAAGTCATGCACGTTTATAATAGAATTAATCCTTTAAATGTTGATAAAACAAAACAACAAGAACAATTTCAAACTGCTCAAGAAGTAAGAGCAAAAAAACCATATCAGAGACTAGCTTGAAACTTATTTTAGAAAATGTTAATTTAAATTCGAACTCTGGACCAAATTCGTTTGGACAGAAGCTGTTTAAGTATATGCCGTCTTTAGGGGTCACGTTTAGTGAAGACCCTGAGCCAAATGCCTACCTGTGTTTTATTGAGTCCGGTAGAGCTGCATACAACGCCCCCCTATACCAAAGGCTCGACGGCATATACTTTAACAGCGCTTTTGATTATACAACGCAAAATTCAAATATTAAAAGAACGTACGATATGTCAACTGGGGTGATATTTCAATCTAACTTCAACAAAGAGTTGACATTTAAATATTTTGGACCACATAGTAATTATGCTGTAATTCATAATGGTGCGGATATTAATTTAATTAATTCAGTAGAAGATATAAAGATTGACAAATATGAAAATATATGGTCATGCGCATCTACATGGCGCCCTCATAAAAGATTAGATGAAAACATTAGATATTTTTTAGAGCATTCAGGACCAAATGATGGACTAATAGTTGCCGGCTCTGTTCCAGAACGTACAAAGTATGACAGAGTTCATTATGTTGGAGATTTGCCTACTGAAAAATTGTTTTCTCTTTATAAAGCTTCTAAATATTTTTTACATTTAGCATGGCTTGATCATTGCCCTAATGTGGTGGTAGATGCTATGGCTTGTGGTTGCACTGTAATATGTTCTAGTGCGGGCGGCACCAAGGAAATAGCTGGAAATAACGCTATTATTGTTGAAGAAGATGAGTGGAATTATGAACCTGTTGACTTGTATAATCCCCCATCGATGAATTTTGAAAATAAATTAAATAATATATGGCACAAAAACAACGAATATGACATGGCCTCGGTGTCAAAAAAATATTACAATTTTATAAGTGGTGAGATTAATGGATGAAATTAAATTACTTGATTTAACAAGACAATATGAGATTATTAAAGATGAAGTGGTTCCTGTAGTTATGGATATCATAGAATCACAAAGTTTTGTTAACGGACCAGTTGTTGATAACTTTGAGAACGCCTTTGCAGAATTTTGTGGCACTAAATATGCAGTAGGTTGTAGTTCTGGCACTGACGCGCTACTTATGTCATTGATTGCTATGAACATTGGCTGTGGGGATGAGGTTATTACTGTACCGTTCACATTTTTTGCCACTGTTGAAGGTATCATAAGACTTGGTGGAACTCCTGTGTTTGTTGACATTGACGAAAAAACTTTTAATATTGATACAACTCAAATTGAAAATGCTATTACTGAAAAAACTAAAGCAATAATTCCTGTTCATTTATTTGGGCAATGTGCTAACATGGATGAGATTAATCGAATTGCTAAAAAATATAACTTAAAAGTGATTGAGGATTGTGCTCAAGCGGTTGGTGCTGAATGGAATAAACAACGCGCAGGTTCAATGGGTGATGCCGGCTGCTTCAGCTTCTTCCCAGCAAAAAATTTAGGTGCTTTTGGCGATGGAGGCATGGTTACCACCAATGACGAAGAATTATACCATAAGATGATTAGAACAAGACAACACGGTATTGATATGAAAAATCCTTATCATTATGATCACATTGGTGGAAATTTCAGGTTAGATGCATTGCAAGCTGGAGTTTTACATGTTAAATTAAGATATATTGAATCGTGGGCCAGACAACGAAATAATAATGCTCAAATTTATAATTCTTGTTTTCAAAACAAAAATAATATTTTTATTGATGATTTGGTAGTTCCACATATACTTCCTGAATGTTATCATGTATTTAATCAATATGTTATTAGAAGTAGAAAAAGAGACACTTTAAAAAGAAAATTGGATATTGCTAATATTGGCTGCAATATATATTATCCATACCCAATACATACCCAAGAGTGTATTTCTGCTTTTGGTTATAAAAAAGGTGATTTTCCAATTACGGAAAAGACATGCAAAGAAGTTTTAGCTTTACCAATATACCCTGAGCTTATGAATGACGAAATTCATAGAGTTGTCGACGTAATTCAGGGTAGATAAATTCTATAAATCTGTCAATAAATTTGATATAATTACAAACAAGGAGAATAAAGGATTATTATGAATAATGAAAAAATGAAAAAGTATTTAGTTACCGGCGGTGCAGGCTTTATTGGTTCGCATTTGTGTAAAAGATTGTTAGATGCCGGTCATCATGTAACATGTGTAGACAATTTTTACAATGGAAATCTTAATAATATAAGAGGCTTATTTAATAGCAAGAATTTTTATTTTGTTGAAGAAGATATCTTAAACTTCAACAATATCAAAGAATTAGCAAAAAATTGTGATCATATTTATCATCTTGCGGCACAAATTCATGTTGAAAAATCAATTATCAGACCCGACGAAACTATGGAAATTAATTTGCAAGGAACGCGAAATTTACTAGAAATATGCACTCAAAACAAGAATATATCTATGACCCTCGCATCGTCTGCTGAAGTCTACGGTGAATCTCCGGGATCTCATTCAGAAACATCTGCACTAAACCCACAATCACCATATGCTGCTTCTAAGGTGGCAGCTGAGGCATTGTGTATATCATATTATTATACTTATGGCTCTAATGTCAGAGTCATCAGAAATTTTAATACGTTTGGACCAAGACAGAAATCTTCAGGGTATGGTTCAGTAATTTCAATTTTCTGCCGACGTGCTCTTGATAACAAGCCTTTAATTATTTACGGCGACGGAGAACAAACCAGAGATTACCAATATATTGACGACGCTATTGAAGGGTATTTGCTTTCTGAAAGCTTGCCGGCCGGCGAAATTGTAAACACAGGCTTCGGCGTCGACCATAAAATTATTGATATCGGCAAGACTATTATTGATATCTGTGGTTCAAAATCAAACATAGTGTTTGCTGACCCCCGCCCGGGTGAAGTTCACAAGTTAAGAAGCAATATTGATAAACTTAAAAGCTTTGGTTTTATGCCTGAATATAGCCTAAGAACTGGATTAGAGAAGTATATTGAGTGGCTGCAGAAATACGATCTAGATAGCTTAGGAGTTATGAAGTGAGCAAGCTTAAAGCCTGTATTAATATCCTGTCATCTAGAAAAAGATGTATTAAACCTTGTATTGAATCACTCTGGGAGCACTGGAATCATAAACATGATTATCCCGTTTATGTATATTATTTTGATGATATATACGATGATAAAGAATTCCAACAAGAAATTAGAGATGCTACAAGTCCAAATGTTCATTTCCGTTCTATACCTTATGAAACACCAAAACATGTGCCAGAGGCTGAACTTTTCTACAATCGTGACGACTTATGGTATTCAAGAACTCAGTTTTCTATAGCAAGAAAAGGATATTTGCATATGTGTCATTTTATGACTAATTTCTATAAATATCCAAATACAGATTTTCATGAATTTGATTACGTTTTAAGTATTGATGATGAGTCGTGTTTTTTGAAAGAAGTTCCATATGATTTTTTTGATGTTATGGAAGGTCGAGATGAAAAAATAGGTGCTATTAAAGTTGTCGATCAACATGTAAAGGTACCACATCAAGGCAATTTCGATACTAGGTTTAATTTGTGGAATTTTATTCAAGTTTATTTAAAACATTATAATATTACACCGAAATCTCAATGGATGAGAGATTTGTTGAATGATCCAAACAGTAATCATAATTTTCACTTTTTTCCGTCTGGAGATTCTTACGTTTTTAAAATGGAATTATTTGAATCACCTGAATGGAAACAATGGATGAATGCAATAAATAAGTACGGCGGTATTTACAAATATCGATGGGGAGATAATATCCTAAACAGTTTGTTTGTCAAGATTCATTGTGATTATGATATCTATGATTTTAAAACTGTTGACGAGGGTTATCACGACCAAGGCGGCCTCCGACATTTACAGGATTATGCCCCGGGAGTTAAGGATAATTCAAGATGAAAATTCTTTATATAGATTATGGAAACGTGGTAAGCGACAACCATACTTACCAGTATTATGGTGATCTATATAGAGAATTAAAGCTTCTCAGCAAGATTTATTTGTTACAGGGTGTACCATCAAATATTAACGATATATTGTCTCAAATTGACGGAGGCGTTGACTGCATAATATTTGGACTTGGATATTTTGCACAAAGTCATCCTGATTTTTTTAGCACAATAAAAGGTTTAAATACGCTTGATATTCCTGTTGTATGTATGATTCATAAACCACAGACAATGTTGAGAAATAAACTAGATTTTTGCGAGTTCAATAAAGTTGATTTAATTGTTGATTCTCAGTCTACGTACAAAGAACACCAAGCATTAACAGGAATTAAGTCAATTAGGCTTCCGTTTACAGCAACTTCAAAATTGTTTTATCCACGTAAAGTGGAGAAAAAGTATGATATAGGGTTTAGTGGAGCTTTACATGGCAAGGAACCTAATGGTAAACAAAAAATATTTGGACCTACAGCTAATTTACGTGAAAGAGTTTATGATAAACTAGTTGAAAAAGAACGAAATATTTTTTGGAATTCTAGCAATACTATGGAATATAGAATTAATTCAGTGGAAGAATATGCTACTAAGATTAACGAATGCCGTATGTGGCTTGGCACCACCGGACCTGTTTTGGATGTAAGCCCTCGTTATTTTGAAGTTATGTTATCTAAAACTCTGTTGTTGTGCAACAATATGCCTCTTCAATACGAAGAATACTTTACAGATGGTGTGAACTGTGTTATGTTTAATAATGATCTAAGCGACTTTGATGAAAAAATAGATTATTATTTGAATAATAAAAACGAAATGAATCGGGTCATTGAAACAGCCTATGATACAGCCATTAATAATTACACGTGGCACCATATGGCCAAGAATCTTATAGAACAAATTAAGGAGTTGCAATGTCATTCCAGGTAATCGCTGATTTTGAAAAAGAAGTCGCAGATTTTTTTGGTGCACCATATGCAGTAGCAGTCGATTGCTGTACACATGGTTTAGAATTGTGTTTAAGACACAAGGGTGCTACTAAGATTACCGTACCAAAGCATACATATCTTTCTGTGCCTATGCTGGCAGAAAAACTAAATCTAGAAATTGAGTGGACCGATGATAAGTGGCAAGATTTTTATTATATGACTGATTCAATTGTTGACGCAGCAGTATATTGGCAATCTAACAGTTACATCCCCGGCACTTATATGTGTGTAAGTTTTCAATTTAGAAAGCATTTGAGCTTAGGCCGTGGCGGTATTATTTTGTTTGACAATAAAGATGATTATGATGTTTTAAAGAAAATGTCTTACGATGGGCGAAGCCCTGATGAGTCTTGGTCTGTGCAAAATATACAAACGATTGGTTACCACTATTATATGACCCCAGAAACAGCCGAGTTGGGATTGCAAAAGCTTCCCGCTGCTATTGAAACGCCACCAAAGAAGTGGATTCACACCGATTGGGTTGATTTAACAACTCTAGATGTTTTTAAACAGGGTAGGTTTAAAGTAGAATGATAGGCCGAGCCCTGTTTATTGGTTTTGAAGACTGCGAATACTGTCAAAAAGCTAATAACTTTTTGAAGGTGTGTGGTTTTGATGTTGAATGGCTCAAGGCTTCTAAAAATAGAAGAGAAAAACTACCACAAGAATACGATAGTTGGCAAGGAGATTATATATTTCATATGAAATCATATTATATTCTACCAAAATGTCTTATCGACAATGCTAAAATTGCAGCTATTAACTTTCACCCGGGCTCACCAGAATACCCGGGGTCTGGTTGTGTAAACTGGGCACTTTACAATAACGAAAAAACAACAGGCGTTACTGTTCACTTTTTAAATGAACATATTGATAACGGTGATATAATTAAGGTATTTAGAATTCCTATTTTTCCAAACGACGATATTGAAACATTATTACCTAGAGTACACATGAAACAATTAGCTGCGTTTTATGACCTAGTTACAACTATAACAAAATATGGTGCAGAAATATTAGACAAATTTGTGGAAAACAATTCAAAAACACAGTGGTCTGCCAAAGTTGGTAGAATTAGACAAATTGACAAACTACAGTTAATTGAGCAAAATATATCACAAGAAGAATTACAAAAAATTATACGAGCAACTGCAATTGGTAAATTTGGACCAAGATTAAAGTTGCATGGACATGAATTTAGATATTATAAGGAGAAATAATGAAAGTACTCGTATTAGGAGCCACAGGCTTCATAGGCAAAAATTTAATTAGTCATCTTGAAAATTATACAACATGGGATGGGACAGAATCACATTCATTCCCCGCGTTTCCTGACGCTATAGGTATTGAAAAAAGCCCTCTTATTTTGTCTGGCGCATCTCTTTCGACCGGTGTTGATTTAAGAGATTACCAGCAGACATATGATTGCATTACTAGTTTTAAGCCTGAATTGATTTATAATTTAGCTTCGCATGGCGGTAGCTTACATTATGTTAAAGAAAAAGCGGCCGATGTAATTGCTGATAATATTCAAATGACACTTAATGTATATAAAGCAATTAAAGAATCAGGACAGGGAACCAAGGTAATTCAGCCTTTTTCTAATTGTTCATATCCGGGTGATAGTATCGTGCAAAAAGAAAAAGAATGGTTGGATGGTGATGTGCATGAATCTATTTTTTCTTTTGGTAATTCTAAAAGAGCAATTTATTATATATCTAAATGCTATCAAATGCAATTTGGAATTGACACAGTTAACCTTTTACTACCTAACACTTATGGGCCCGGAGACTCAACAGATCCAAACCATACTCACGCACTGAACGGAATGGTAATTCGTATGTTGCAGGCTAAAAAAGCTGGAGATTCTGAATTTGTTTGTTGGGGCACTGGAAAACCCCGCCGTGAATGGTGTTATGTAGACGACTTTTCTAAAGCTTTAATAGAAGCAAACAGCTTTAGAAATCTTATTGAGCCTGTCAATATTGGACAAAACAAAGGCAACACAATTGCTGAATCTGCTGATTTAATAAAAAGAGCATGTGGCTATGAAGGGGAAGTTATTTTTGATTCTTCATATGCTGATGGAGCCCCTATCAAAATTTTAAATGATGAGGTAACTAAATCTATGTTTCCGCGATTTAAGTTTTTTGACCATGAAGAAGGTATCATCAATACGGTTAAGTATTACGAAGACAAAGTTTAACTTGACAAAACAATTAAATGAGATTATAATAATAAACAGGAGTATTTAAAAATTATGAAAAAAGTGTTTATCACTGGTGGTGCTGGATATATTGGATGCACACTGGTGCCCATGTTGTTGGAAAATGGTTATGAAGTGACTGTGTACGATAGTTTGATGTACGGTGGACATGGATTAATACATAATTTTTCACATAAAAACTTTACCTTTATTAAAGGTGACATCTTAAATAAAGATTTTCTACATCAGTCTATGAAGGATCACGATGTGGTTGTTCATCTAGCAGCCATTGTGGGCTACACAGCCTGCCGTCTTGACGAACAAAATTCTTATAGAGTGAATCACGAAGGAACAATGAATGTCGTTACAGGCATGGATGGCAAGCAAATGCTCCTTTATGGATCTACAGGGTCTAATTATGGAACCGTTGATGGTGTCTGCACCGAAGAAACACCGCTTAATCCGTTAAGCATCTATGGACGTAGCAAAACTCTTGGCGAAGAAGAAGTAATGAAATATCCAAATGGTATTGCCTTTAGATTTGCGACCGCATTTGGGGTAAGTCCGCGTTTGCGGTTGGATTTGCTTGTAAATGATTTATCTTACTCGGCACACAATCAAAAGTACATCGCAGTATACGAATCACATTTCATGAGGACGTTTATTCACGTTAAGGATATTGCCAAAGTGTTTATGTTTGCTATTGAACACCCAGAAGAGATGTCCGGTGAAGTATATAACGTCGGCTCTAATTCAATGAATCACTCTAAGGGTGACGTTTGCAAATTGATACAAGAAAAAACCGATTGTTATGTGCATTATGCAGACTTTGACGGTGATGCTGATAAACGCGACTACGTTGTCTCGTATGACAAGATTAATGAGTTAGGCTATGATACCACTATTAGTGTTGATGAAGGCATTGATGAGCTTTTAAGAGTATTTCCTATCGTACATATGAATAATAGGTTGTATAAAAATGGCTAACATATTATTAATTGGCGGCTGCGGATATATCGGCAGCAGATTATTCCAAGTTTTAAATGAAGAGCACGCAGTCGACTCTGTTGACATTGAATGGTATGGTAATCATATCAACCGATTTAATATTGTCAAAGATTTTACAAACTTAACAAAAGAAGAGATAGAGTTTTATGATGTTGTTATTTTATTGGCCGGTCACTCAAGTGTCAAGATGTGTGATAACAACATGGTGCCAACTGTAAAAAATAATGTTTTAAACTTTGCCAAACTGATAGAATTGATTGGACCTGAACAAACATTTATTTACGCAAGCTCATCTTCCGTTTATGGTGATACAAAAAGTTACGTTGTAAACGAGGGATACAATCGCTTCGAGCCAAATAACTACTATGATTTATCAAAACATGAAATCGACTCATATGCCAAACTATCAGGTAAAAGATTCTTTGGCTTGCGCTTTGGGACTGTAAATGGAGCATCGCCTAATCTTAGAAATGATATTATGATCAATGCTATGACATTTAATGCTTTGCAAAATGGCAAAGTATTTTGCTTTAATCCAGAAGTACATCGCCCTATTCTTGGAATCGAAGATTTATGCCGCGCCATGCAGACTGTTATCAAGCATGGCACAGATGACAATTGTGGAATTTACAATCTTGCTTCATTTAATTCTACAGCTAAAACTATCTCTTTAGCGGTTGCTGAACATACAGGCGCTCAACTTGAAATTGTTGATACATTGCCTGAGACAATAACAAATGTAAAATTGCAGACTAAGGCATATGATTTCTTGATTGATTCAAGCAAATTTGAAGAAGTTTTCGATTTTGAGTTTAAAGAAACACCAACTACAATTGTAAAATCAATTGTCGCACAATTTGATACAATACATAAAGGAAATAGATCAGATGCAAAATTATATTGAACTTAATGAGTGTCGTGTTTGTTCAAGTAAAAAACTGATAGAAGTTTTAGATTTAAATAATCAGCCTTTAGCTAACAGTTACCATAATAACGATAAAGAGCAAGAACAATACCCTCTAAAAATTAACGTTTGCAGTAAGTGCTTCCATGTTCAACTTAGTGTCGTAGTTAATCCAGATTTGATGTTTAAAGATTATTTATATGTTAGCGGTACTAGTAAGACACTGCATTCATATTTTGAAGACTTTGCAGATATGTGCGCGCAGTATTCAAAGGGTCGAAAAACCGTTTTAGACATAGCATGTAATGATGGCACACAACTGGATAAATTTAAATCTTTAGGCTGGAAAACGTTTGGTGTTGATCCGGCCCAAAATTTATATCCTTTAAGTAGTAAAAATCATGAAATAGTTTGTGATTATTGGTCAGAATCAGTTTCTAATGAATTCTATAAAAAATTCGATGCCATTATCGCACAAAATGTTTTTGCGCATACAAACAATATACATGAGTTTTTAAGAGCATGTCAGAATGTGAGTGATGAAAACACAAATATTTTCATACAAACATCACAAGCTAACATGATCGTTAATAATGAGTTCGACACCATTTATCACGAACACCTTTCATTTTTTAACACCAAATCAATGAAAAAGTGTGCTAATTTAAATGGTTACTCGCTTGTAGATGTGTTTTCTGCTGATATTCATGGCGGAAGTTATGTGTTTGTTTTACGTTTAGGCGAACATGACGAAACAATAGCAAAACGAAGGATAAAAGATGAAAAAGAACAAGGCTTATATAATCTTGAAACATACGTGGAATATGCTAAAAAATGTATTAAAGTCACGCAAGATTTCAACGACGAACTGAAGAATTTTAAAGATAAGGGTTATAAAACAGTTGGATATGGCGCCGCCGCCAAAGGAAATACTTTTCTAAATTTTGCACAAGCAGATTTAGATTATATTGTTGACGACAATGAATTAAAATGGGAACTTCATACACCCGGTCGAAATATATCAATTAAAAATCCTGCTGTATTAGCTGAAGAAGACTCTGAAAAACTTTTAGTGGTTCCCTTAGCATGGAATTTTTTTGATGAAATTAGTGCCCGGGCAAACGACATAACAAATGCTAAATTGTCGTTTATTAGATATTTTCCAGAGGTCAGAGTAACGTGAAAGTTGCCGTTTTAATTACAGGTCAATTAAGAGATTATAAAATTAATGTTTTAAATCAAATCAAACATTTAATTGAGCCTAATAACGCAGATGTTTTTGTATATGCTTGCACTAAAAACACTTTACATACATGTGGTACGAATATAACACAAAAATATAATATTACTACCGAAAGAAAAACAAATGAACTTATTGATGAGATTAAGGAACAGTACGGGGATTTACTTAAAGCTGTTGAAATTAACAATAATGAACCACTACCAGATGGTAATTTTGGAACTCTTGGGTATTTTAGACAAAGAATGCAAAATCAAATGGATAATATACGCAAAGGATTTCTTATGGCCCAAAAATATGCTGAAGAAAATAACTTTGAATACGACGTGATAGTTAGGTCTCGACCTGATAATTCTATGTATCCTAAATTAATTAATTTTTCAGAAATGAATATTCAAGAGGGCATTTTAGGCTCTACACAATATTACACTGGGCATAGAGATCCGTGGTTTTTTTCTTTTGCGAAGCCTGAAACTTTTGATAAATATTGTGCTTTCAAATACCTACCTGATGAGGATGCATCTCGAACTGATAATGATTTTCTCTGTCCTGAGCACGCAATGGAGAGATTTTTGCCATCTATTGGTATTAGAATACAATATTATATTGATATTTGTTTAACCTTTACTGGTTATGATAAGACACAACCCGTCGTCGAATTCCCATACAGACAAAAAACTGAAAAATTGATAGATTCAAATGGTAACTATGTGGAACAAGTAGAATGATATACATACAATTAACAAACGGTTTTGGCAATAATCTGTTTCAGTATATAGCTGGGCGACTTTTGGCTACGTTTCATGAGCAAGAAGTTGTTGTAATGCCGCCAACTCAAGATTACTATGGCATTAGTGAGTTTAAAAAAATTGGCATCAATGTTCAAAATGCCGAAGTGCCTAAATGTGAGAATGTCAATGATATAAATTATACACATTATTTTAACCCGAAATATAAAAACAATGACTTTCTTGTTAGCGGATATTTTGAAAACTACAAGTATTTTAAAAACAATATCGATTTAATCAAGACATGGTTTCCAGAAATTACAAGCAGAAATGAAAATGATTTAATATTACATTTTAGAGCAGGTGATCGCTTGTTTTACGCTAATGAACATAATGGTAAACCTCAAGCGCAAAACTTTATTGAAGCCATCCAGAAATTTGACTTTGAAAAACTGTATATCGTCACTGATATGCCGGCTTGGGCGCCAATCACGATTCAACAACTTGAACAAATGAAATTTCATGTTGATGTGCCTGAAGATAAAAGAATATCTGCGCAACAATCAATTGATTATTTTAATTCTATTGTTGAGGGGCTATCACAATTTGAACCTATTCATAACAGAAATTCAGTAGCGGAAGATTTTAGTCTTATTAGGTGTTTTGATAATATACTTTTCCAGCATGGAACTTTGTGTTGGTGGGCCGCAGCTTTAAGTGATGCTAAGAAAGTGGGTGTTTATGGACCATGGAGACCGTGGAAAGGTACATCAAACAAAAATTTGAGCGATGTCAATTTAGAAGGATGGTTTAAATGGATTTAAAAGAATATTATGAATTTTACTTGACCCTGCATCAAAATAAGTATTGTAGAGCACTACACTTTTTAGGTCAATGTGTTACAATAGGTTATGTAAGTGCAGTTATATATAGCAAAATATGGTTACTGCTGTTAGCAGCACCATTTGTTATTTATCCGTTTGCATGGTCAGGACATTTTCTTTTTGAAAAAAATGAACCTGCAGCATTTTCAGCGCCAATAAAAGCAAAAATTTGTGACTGGATAATGTTTAAAGACATATTAATTGGTAAGATTAAAATATGGTGATTAAGAAAATTCTCATAACCGGCGGTACCGGCATGGTTGGTCGAAGTTTTAATAACTTGCAGACAGACTATGAATTTATATCTGTTGGCTCTAATCAATATAATTTGTGTCATGCACATGAAGTTGATTCTATGATTTTAAATCACAATCCTGATGCTATCATACATTTAGCCGCTCGGGTTGGTGGAGTTAAGAGTAATACAGAATTTGTTGCAGATTTTTTTAGAGATAATATATTAATGAATACTAATGTACTCGATGCGTCTATGAGACTTGGGGTTAAAAAAGTAGTTTCTCTTTTATCTACTTGTGTATACCCTGATGAAGCACAGTATCCCTTAACACCGGAGCAATTTCACGATGGGCCGCCCCACCAAAGTAATTTTGGATATGCGTACGCTAAAAGAATGATTGATGTGTATTCTACAGCACTCAGGCAGCAGCATGGGTGTAATTTCATATGTGCTGTACCAAATAATTTATATGGTCTGCATGATAACTTTGACTTAGAGAATGGACATGTAATTCCTGCTATAATTAGAAAAATTCACGATGCTAAATTAACTAAAAAATCTCCTACTTTTTGGGGAACTGGTGAAAACTTAAGAGAATTCACGTTTGCGTCTGACATATCTAAAATATTATTGTTTTTATTAGAAACTTACAATGAGCCATTACCTGTTAATATTGGCACTGTTGAAGAGAGAAGTATCAAGTCTGTGGTTGACTCGGTTTGTCAACATATGAGGTACACTGGTACTGTTAAATGGGATAACTCAAAACCAAGTGGACAATTTAGAAAACCAAGTTCCAATAGCAAGCTACAAAGTCTTGGTTGGAAAAAAGATAGGTATACAAATTTTGAAGAGGGATTAAAAATGACTTGTGATTGGTATGAGCAAAACTACCCAAATGTTAGAGGTGTTGAATGAAGAGAGCGTTAATTACCGGCATCACCGGACAAGATGGATCGTATTTAGCCGATTTACTATTCAGTAAAGGTTATCATGTTATAGGTGTGAAAAGACGTACATCTATTTTGGCGACAGATCGTATTGACCATGTATTTGATGATGTCGATAAAATTGTTGATTTTAATTTAGTTTATGGTAATATGAATGATTCTGGACAACTTCATCGATTACTTGCAGAGTATAAGCCAGATGAGGTCTACAACTTAGCTGCACAGTCACACGTTCGTGTTTCTTTTGATACACCACAAGAGACCGCTGAAGCTGTTGGTATGGGTACATTAAAGCTTTTAGAAGCTATTCGTAATATCAATCCCAAGATTAAGTTATACCAAGCATCGTCTTCTGAAATGTTTGGAGATAATCCAAATGTTCCTTTCAATGAAGAGTCTGTATTTATGCCTGCTTCCCCATACGCTTGTTCTAAGGTGTTCGCACACAATTTAGTTAGAAATTATCGACAGAGTTATGGTCTTCATGCATCATGTGGCATTTTGTTTAATCACGAGTCACCAAGAAGAGGTGAAACTTTCGTAACTAGAAAAATCACGATGGCCGCTGCAAAAATTAAATTAGGACTTCAAGATAAAATTAATCTCGGCAATCTTCATGCTAAAAGAGATTGGGGTTTTGCCGGTGATTACGTCGAAGCCATGTGGCTGATGCTACAACAAGAGAATCCAGATGATTATGTTATTGCAACTGGCGAAACACACACTGTTGAAGAGTTTTTGCATGAAGTTTTTGATTATGCTGGGCTTAGTGTTAAAAAGCACCTTCAAACCGACAAAAGACTCTACAGACCCCATGAGGTGCCACTTTTGTTAGGTGATGCTACAAAAGCGAAAAAGAAACTTGACTGGGAACCTAAAGTTAAATTTAAAGAACTGGCTAGAATGATGTATGATGAAGATCTAAGGAGTCTTTTCAATGTCGGCAAAAGTGGGTGATTTAGTGAAATGGTATGAATTATATGCCGATGATACGATCGTTAAAGACGCTGGTACTGGCATTGTTATGAAAATCAAAAATATGAATTATTACGGCGGTGACGGAACTCATAAAAATAAATTGTACGATGTCTATCGTTTTAAACATGGAGATACACACAGTTTTATAGATTATAATATCGAAGCATTAACAGAGAGATACAAGTAAATGTCATATCAAAATTTAACAAAACCTATAATGCAGTTTTTGAGCTTATTTGAGTTCCCTATGGTTTTAGAGATTGGTATAGATAATGGACAAACAGCCATCCCGTTGTGTCACAATATAACGCATTTAGATAGATCATGGGTGTACGAAGGTGTTGACATTGATGTAAAACTAGATGTTATTTCTCAGTTATCTGTAATGAATAAAGTTTACTGTCATGGTACGTCAATGGGTTCAGAAAATCAATTTCCGACAAATGTTTTTCTTTATGAAATGAATAGTTTTGAATTTTTAAAAATAGCAATTGAGAACAAAAGAAAATACAACCTCATTCTCATCGATGGCGATCATAACTATTTGACAGTTAAAAAAGAATTGCCTCTTGCAGAACAGTTAGCTAATCCATCAACACTTATTATTTGTGATGATTACAATACTGCACATGCTCACACAGATTTTTATTATGGTGAAAGAGAGGATTATGCGGACAATAAGCTAGCCAACAAAAGACAAAAAACAGAAAAAACAGGTGTACGTCCTGCTGTTGATGAATTTGTTGAAAACTCACAAGGTAAATGGGGGATTGTTCCCGGACTAGGAAATCCTACTGATTATTGTATACTTTATCAAAAAGAAAATGTTTTAGATATGAATTTATATCAACCTAAAGACGCGAAGTTAGCATCGTCTGGTGTGCTTGAAGTTTATTTTAATATTGATAAGTGTCCAAAAGTAAAGGAATCCGCGCTTGTTAATTTAGACCACAACTACGAGAGAGCTGGACCACGGGTTGCATTTAATCTAGACCTGCTCCAAGGAGAATCAGTGAGGGAAAAAGAATGAATAATTTATTAGATTTAGCTATCAAATACAAAGCTGATAAGCAGGGCCGTCTACACCACGGTCGCGACGGCACCGTTGCACCCGCCGGTGGTAGAGATTATGTTAGAGAAATATATGCCCCACTTTTTGCTGATTTTAAGGATAAACCAATTCATTTATTAGAAATTGGAGTTGGTAAACATGGTGCTTCCCTTAAAATGTGGAAGGAGTATTTTGTTAAAGGTAACATATACTGCTTTGATGGCTTTTTTTGCTATGACCATGAAGTGAAACCTGAAGAATTAAATAAACTTGGTATACACACCCTTAAAGGAAACCAACTTGTGAGAGAAGACTTGCTCGAAATGGCTGCTCTTGCACCTCCTGACGGATTCGATATTATAATTGACGATGCATCACATGCTCCCGATGCAATCCAAATTACTATGGCAACATTATTTCCTTATCTTAGAGATGGTGGATTGTTTATTGTAGAAGATTTAGATTGTTGCATCCGCGGCGCTGGTAATTCCAACCCGGATATTCTTAATCGATGGCTTGATTCTAATACAACTTTAGCCGATAATTTACCACGGCATAGAAAAGACTATGACTTAGAGGTGGCATTAAAGCGCCTAAGCGAAACAGGTGAGTGGATCTCAGAAACGCTAACTAAGTCTGAGCGTCAATATTTGGCCAACAACATTAAAGAATGGAAGTGGGGTACAAGTTGGCAACCTGAAAGTATATGTGTTATAATAAAAGGAGAACGGAATGGCTAGATGTTTGGTTACAGGACACAAGGGATATATCGGCTCAAAATTGTATGATAGGTTGAAAAAGCAAGGTCATGAAGTTATGGGCATAGATTTAAATGATGATATACCGCACGATATTATAAAGTATTTACGTGAAGATAGTGACGGCAAATTTCACCCGCACTATTATAACTTTCAACCAGAATATATTTTTCATATGGCTTGCTGGCCGCGTGTTAGCTATAGTGTTGAAAAGCCAGTAGAAACTGGTGAAAACAATATTTTATCCGGCACAATATTACTTAATTTTGCTCGAAAGGTTGGTTCAGTAAAAAGGGTTATATACTCTAGCTCATCATCAGTCATGGGCAACGGTAATGGACCTGAAAGCCCGTACGGACTTCAAAAGTTTGTTACAGAGATGGAGACAACCATATATTCTAAGCTGTATGGTCTCGATACTGTAAGCTTAAGATATTTTAATGTCTACTCTCATGATCAAAAAGTCAGTGGACCATATGCAACAGCAATTTCAAACTGGATGCATTCTTTGCGCACTTCTGTACAACCTTATATAGAGGGTGATGGTGAACAACGTCGAGATATGGTAAATGTAGAAGACGTTGTTGGTGCTAATATTTTTTGTATGGAACAAGATATCGATTTTAATGGAGCGGTTTTTGAAGTTGGAACCGGTACAAATATTTCTTTAAATCAAATTAAGAAAATTGTTAATAAACATTTCCCCGACGTAGAGTTTGAATATAGAGAGCCCCGCCCGGGCGATATTAAAGAAACAAAAGCTAACATCGCGCCACTAAAGAATGTTGGGTGGACAGCTAAAATAGATATTTTTGAAGGTATCGAAGATTGTTTTAGGAGAGTCAAGGATGATCAATAATATTGGAATTATCGGACAAGGTTTTGTAGGAACAGCAACCCGTGAGGGACTTAAAGATCATTTTGAGGTTTACACATACGATAAATTTTTACACGAAAAGTCAAACTGTCCAGATATAAGAGAGGTTTGTCATTGTACAAAGATTGTATTTGTTTGTTTGCCTACACCAATGAAAAAAGATGGCTCATGTGATTTATCTATTTTGGAACAAGTTGTCTATGAGATTGACAGTTATAATTTAGATAATATAGTGGTTATAAAATCTACAATTCCCCCGGGAACGACAGCAAAGTTTAACGAAAAATGTGAGAACATCCAAGTAGTGTTTAATCCTGAATTTTTAACAGAGGCTAATTATATTGATGATTTTAAAAATCAAAACAGAATCATTATTGGTGGACCGAGACCTGCATCAACTTTGGTTAAAAACATGTTTAGGAAAGTTTTTCAAGAAGTACCAATAATCAAAACTGGTTCTAACACAGCTGAGTCGGTCAAGTATTTTATTAATACATTTTTGGCCACCAAAGTTAGTTTTTCAAATGAATTTAAACAAATCTGTGATAATGTTGATGTTGATTATGATAAGGTCGTTGAATACGCGCTTTATGATGAACGCTTGGGCAAATCACATTTTTCTACACCTGGCCCGGATGGTCGTTCCGGCTTTGGAGGCTCCTGTTTTCCAAAAGATATCAACGCGTTAATTTACTTCGCATACGCATTGGGAGTCAAAACACCTGTATTGTCAGCAGTATGGGAGAAGAATCTAGAAGTACGCCCAGAGAAAGACTGGGAACAATTAAAAGGTAGAGCAATTTCGGAGGATAATTAAAATGAATACACCTACACTTAAACTTTCAAACCAAGCACTAGGGGCTGTCATGATGGCCCTTCAAGAATCACTTCTTAACGAATTGGATATTGTTCCAATTTTGAAGTCATTTGAACTTGTTCAAGGTGATGAAGGATTGGTCGTCGCAAACCCACCTACTGTGAGAGTTTCGAACGATGCACCGATTACAGAAGATGATTTATTAAAAATGGTTAAATAATGCCAAGATATAGATATGCCTGCAGTACTTGTGAAGAACAATTCTGTGTTTTTCATCATTGGGAAGAAAAGCACGAAACATGCACAGAGTGTGGAAGTAGCGACATATCAAAAATTATTTCAAAGCCATTGCGGGCTATTACAAAAAAAGCAGAAAAAACAGGTCAGTTAACTGACGAATATATAAAAGCTAACAAGGAAATATTAAAAGATTTAAAAAACGAATCTAAAAGTGAGAATTATGAACCGTCTTGAAACAGTAATAACATTGGTGCTAATAGTATCGTTAATGGCGAATGTGGGATTTTTTATCTACACACGCTCTATACTATCAAGACTATTATTTGTCTCAGAAGAATTAGGAGACTTACAAGATATGGTTAATAATTTTTCTAGACATCTTAGAAATGTTTATAATCTCGATATGTTTTATGGCGATCAAACTCTTGGAGCTTTGATGGAACATGCAATATCTTTTAATGAACAACTTGAGACATTTGAATTTATATATTCACTAACGACTGAAGATAACGCTAATAAGGAAACACAACTGAATGAGTCAAACACAGACAACGAAGAAGACTACGAAGACGAAGAAGAAGAAAGCGGCTAAAAAATATTATTTTACAAAAGAGCATGAAGATGCAGTAATCAAATATTGTAAAACTAACTCAGTTAGAGTTAGAACCGAGTTATACATTAAATATTTAGAACCAGCTTTTGATGAGATGGTTGATAAAATTGTATTTACTTATAAGTTTACAACTTTACCAAACATTGATTATCTAAGAGATGAGTGTAAAGTCTGGCTTATGACTATTTTAGATAAATATGACCCTGATAAGGGCTATAAAGCATTTTCTTATTTTAGTGTCATAACAAAGAATTGGTTTATTCATAAGGTTAAGAAACAGCAAAAAAGAAATAAAAGAGAAGTTGACTTTGATGCAGTGCCAAAAAATTATGAAGAGGAATATTTATCAACTCAACAATCTTGGCTCACTGACAAATTAGAGAAAGAATTTTGGGATTCATTCTACGAACAATTGAGAACTTGGGATGTTACTAAAATGAGAGCTAACGATCAAAAGGTCCACAAAGCGATTATTATTCTTTTTGAGTCAAAAGATGATATAGAAATTTTTAACAAAAAAGCTATTTATCTTTACCTGCGTGAAATAACTGGTTTAAATACCAAACAAGTGGTAAGTTCATTGAACAAATTTCGTGTGTTATATCGAGGATTTAAAAAAGATTGGGAGAACGGCGGAGTATGAGCGAACAAGATTTGGATAATTTGGTTAATGAAGCTTTGGATAACATTCGGAATGATCGAAAGTTGGCCCGAGAGTTTCTTAATGAATTAGCAAATCAGATTGCTATTGATCCGGATAATAATCGCTCTCTGTCGCCTGTTGCTGCTAAACATGTAGAAACAATGCAACGCTCGAACGAGCAGCTTGTGAAGATAATTAATATTAAACAAAAACAAACAACACAAGATGTTGGACTTAGCGATGATGACAAAGCAAGTCTTTTTGATATGATCCAAGGAGAAAGCTAATGGCTGTCACAAAACATGGTCTAGATTTTTCAGATTTTCAAACCGAAGCTCAAGCTAATAAACTTAGATCTGATTCAATACGTAAAACATATGTTTATGATAAGTATGCAGGCAAAAGTTCATTTATTGCTTTGGTGCTGACTACGCCGGTACCCATGACCGCTGGAGATGCATCTATAGAGGCTGGTGCACCCCAACCAATCCTGCCAGATGAATCTAAAGAGCCTATAAGTGACGAAAGTACAACCAGAAAAATAGGCAAATATGGATTTAGAGCTAGGATTATGGGACCGGACTCACCACACACATTCGTTCCAAATCCTTGTGGTTCTAGAGAGTTCACTAAGTCCACTTTGGGAGATAAATTTAGTTCTGTTAGGGATAAATTGGTCGCTATGCATACAATGTTTTACACAGATAAAGACTTCTCTTTAAACCCCGGAGACCTACTACCGTCAGAAGGGGATTATGTAGAGGTGTTTTTATCAAAAGGTGATCATGGCTTTAATTTACAAAAAGGGCTTTATAAAGGTACAATTGTTAACAAAAATGATATTAAACAGACACTTTCTAATTTAGAGATTGCATATGCTAAAAGTGATGGCTCAGCGCAAGATGCATATAAGAAAGATCCTATTGAAAGCGGACCTCTTGCGCTGGAAATGCTTGGCAAAGTTGCATATCCATTAGAAAAAGGTAAGGCATGGTACGAAGGTGGTCCGACCGGCGCCCAAGGTGTTGGAAAAGTCAACTCTAATTGGGGCCCTCCAAGTTCAGTCCGTAGTGGAGCGAACCTCCGCACAGGACGACACGGTGGTACTGATATGCGCTGCCGCCCCGGAGAAAAAGTTTATGCTGTAGCAGATGGTACCGTAATAAAAGCAGGCTGGAATGCGGGACTTGGCAGGGAGATAACAGTTGTCCACGATGAAAACTCTTACGCTGCTGATCCAACTAAGAGCGTTTACACAAGATACGCGCATTTAAAGAGTATTTCAGTAAGCTCAGGTAAAGTCAAGGCTGGACAAGTAATCGGCATATCTGGAGATTCTTTCATCAGAAAAGGAAAGAAAACAGAAGGAAAAGCACGTGCCCAAGGCGGCATGGACCCACATTTACATATTGAATTATGGGTTGGGGGATACGGAGGTTCTTACGGTATTCCTGATGGTTATGCGGATGGACCTACCAAAAAATTTACAATTGACTTTATGGTTTGGTTAGCAGAGCAACAAGCAAAAGCGAATATGCCGGGTGAATTGATTGCTCGCACTCGGTTGGAAGGAAGCGAAGGGCCTCCAGCATCCTCTGTGGGTGTTGAATCTGATTCTCAAATCGGAGATTTAGAAGAAGATCTGAATGCTTTGGATGATTCGGAGGCTGCACAAACATCCCGCGATCGTGCAGATGTGGAAGCCGACTTCGAAGCCCAGATTGAGGACATGGAAGCTATGGGAGAAACACGCAGAATTACGTCGGATACGTATCCGAGTTGATTATAAGATAAGAATATGGCAAAGAAAAGATATTTCCCTGATGGGACTCCAATACAAAATGCAATAGATCAAGGTGTAGATGTTGAAAAAGCATCCGGTGGTATTTTTAATACTGATTCCGGCGCCCCTTGTAAAGAACAATATAAATTAGCTGAAGGCGAGCGGGCTATCACAGGACCGGGCTGCGGCGGAATTTTTATTGGACGCGATAGACCAGATTCACCAGCTTCTGGTTACGGCGGTGATGGTTTAACCGGTGTTGCATCACCCGGGTCAGGAAGAGTTGATATTGTAGTTGGTCGGATGGCATCAGTCAGAGATGGAAAGGGTGTAAAGCCCGGTACTTTTGTTGACAACTCTTTTGCTGCAGATGCTGCAAGAATTTATGTTTGCGAAACAACAGATATTGATAAAAACTTTGGCTTAGTGGATGGTCTTGTTGGAAATGCTGTTGCCAAATCTGCTGTAGCTGTAAAGGGTGATCATGCCAGAATTATCGGCCGCGAAGGTGTCAAAATTGTAACCGGCAAAATGAACAACGTTAAAGGTTATGGACTTAAAGGAGAGCCTAACTCAAAGGGAGGCAAACTACCTGTCGCTCCCGGCATTGATCTTATTGCTGGCAACAACACTTCTCCGTATACGGTACGTGGACCGAACCTCCTTCCAGAAACTATTGAAAGATTACAACCTGTTGTAGTTGGCTACAATATGCGCGATTGTTTATTGGAGCTTGATGGAATATTAGATGATATTATGTCTAGTATACAGCACTTAGGATTTTCAATGACTCAAGTATGTACCACTTCAGCGGCCGCTTTTGCTGCAATAGCTGCTGTACCTGTTATTGGGGTACCATGTGGTGTTGCTTCAACAATTTTAGGATTGCATGCTGGACTGACGCCGGCTAGAGTTCTAAACCCAATCCACCAAACTAGAAGCACTAAGTTGGCTTGGAGAGCTGATTATTTGCAACGGTTTGGATATAAGTTTATTGGCAGTCGTGCGGTAAACGTAACATATTAAAAAGGTAATATTATGGCAGATTCTGAAATTTTAAAATTCCAAGACACAAACGGTGATGGTTTGATTGACATTTGTGATGTTGCGCTTCCACGCGATGAGCAGCGTTGTTTAGAGTGTAAACCAAATCCGTCTGCAATCGTTCCGCGTTGGCGCAATACAACTAATCCGTTTTTGAATGAAAAAATATGTAAATTTCAATATACGTATACTACTCCCTATACCACAACTGGCGGAGAAGATGCGAAAAATCCAACGGAAGCTGATGAAATACTTCAGCAAAGATCTAAAGAATTCCAAGCAATCGTAGTTGATGAATTTATTACATACTATAATAAAGAATTAAACCCAGATACTGTGTCTCAAGTGTTGGCTAATTTAGAATACACAGAATATGATTTAGCAGCAACTGCATCATCGCATCTTAAATTTCTATATTCAGTACCGTTTGATATATTAAATAATTTGGAATCCGCTGAAGACGATTCTGAAGAAGAAGAAGAAATTCCCGGTGAAGACATAAGTGTTACATATATTCCTAATATTTTACAAAGAGATATGATCCGCGTTCGTAAAGGGCTGCACTTATACAATAGTAATCTAAAAGTTTATAGAGCTATGGATGGAAAAAACTTATTATTTGAAGATGGCGGCGTTTTTAATTTAGGAAATTATGGAGACTTTGTATTGTTTGGTGAATCAACAATGGCCAGAATTGTACCTGAGTTGGGTGATTTTTTTAGACAATTTGATTTCACTTTAGGTAATGCAAGTCCATTTTTTCCGGCTAGAGAAGCAATCTACAAGTTTGAATGCACTTTTAGTCCTGAATATGAAATTAAGAAAATAAAAGTCTGGACAGAAGCATGTAAAGAAAAGCCATACCAAATTGGCAAGCGTAAGCTTAAGTCTCTTAATAGAAAACAAGCTTTTAAAGACCCAACCGCTATGGCTTATTTTGCTCGTATCAGTAAAATGGAAAGAGATTTGACTGCTCGTCGACCGAAACCGTGGGTTGATTTCTTAGTCGAATACACATACCCGCAAATTTATGACACTGCTACAAGACCACCACAAGAATTATCAGCTATGGGCGAAGCATTGAGTTGCGTTGGTGAAAATTTGCAAAATGAAATGAAGCAACTTGGACAAGACTTAATGGATGAAGTTTTTGGAATCGGTGATGCAATCGCTGCACAATTTCATAAGATGATTTGTGATGAAGAATACCAAGATGTGCTTCTTAATGAATATATCATGGGCAAACACGATACTAAAACTGAGCGCGAAGAGAAAAAAGCTAATAATAGAAAACGAAGAAAAAATGTTAGAGCTAAGGCATTAGAACAAGCGCTTGGGGATCTTGAAGATAAAGATATAATTATGACAAATCTCTGCGCGCGCCTTCTTGTAGCTTGTGGCGGCCCGGGCTCACAAAGAAAAATTGATTCTTTGTGGTCTTTTACCTTAGATCCTTTGCGACTTTGCGGTCTGTTCGATTTGATGACCGATCTTTTGCAATGTTTGATGAAGGGTATGACCTTCGAGCAGCTTCTAGCTAGTGTTATTAGATCGGCTCTTAAAGCTATGTCAATTGAAAATTTTGGAGATTTATTTATCGGTTTGCCGCCTGAAAAGCAAGCTGAACTTGATGCTCTTGTTAAAAGAAAATTGGAATCTGGCGATATCTCAGGTCCCGGGAGAGCATTAGACAATACCTCGAATGCAATTGAGAGTGGTGCTGGTCCTTCTAACCCTCCATTTTTTGGTAAAGTGAAAATTGATAAACCATGGAACAACCCTGAAATTGTTGAAAGACAAAAAACTGAAATGTCAGTAGAAGGTGGTTACGATAATATGACCCCCACTGGTATTCCTCCAAAGGGTGGCTCAGAATCACAGCTCTCGAAAGCTACGTACGCCGCTCAGTTTGCTGATGCAGATGCTGGTCTTAGTCCTAATGTAATTATGGAAGCTTACATGATTGCGTTAATCGATGTTTATTCAGACAACCTGATGGCGCTCTTAGAAGAACTTAACAAGTTTCCCGGTGCTGAAATGATTGCCAAGGTTATAGCTACATTGGACTGCCCACGGCCGCCATTATTTGATCCTAGTTTGATGGATTTTTTGAAAGATTTAGAACTTCCATTTTGTAGAAATGCACAGCATATTGGCTTACCTAGAATGGATAATCCCTTTGCGTATCTACCAAAAATCTGGGACATTTTTAGAATATTATTTTGGATTGCAATTCAAATGCTACACGATTTAGTCATTAGACTAATTTGTAAGTTAATGATCTTTATATGTGAAAAAATATCAGATGCAATTTGTAAAGCGCTAGAATTAGCCGGTTCACTAGCAGCCGCGGCAGTTTCTGGAGGGAGAACGACTTTTGCTGACGCTATTAGAGATACACTTTGTGGCCCCGGCGCTGATCAAGATCAAGTCGAAAATACGATTGAAGACTTGTTTAAACAAATTGGACAAGGTGGCGCCCAAGCTGCCGGTGATAGACAAAGTCTCATGAACTTTGTAGAAGATTTGTCAGCTACTACTTCACGCTTAGAATTAACAAATGCAATATTAGGAGAGCCATCCTCTACGTTTTTAGATATGGTTGATGGTTTGGTTGAATTTGAACATCCTGCTTTCCGTACAATGTTTCCAAATGGGGATCAAGCTGCATCGTTCTTCACAAACGTTGGAAATTTAATGCCCGTTGAAGCACGCGCAGCAATGAGAGATTTAGTAGATAGATTGCCAGAGGACGATGAAATGCCTGCAAACCCAACGTTGTGTGCTAGCGAAGAAGATTTGGACAATTTTTGCGCTGTCCGCGCTTCAATTTTAGAAGGTCGGGCTTCATCTGAACAAATTAAAGAACTTTGTGATAACACGCGAGACACATTCACTGATGATTTTGAACAAGTGGCAGACTTGTTTCAAGGCGGTATACCAAAATATTTTGAAGATAATATGCCACCTATAATGTCTTCTGGTCCAAATTGCGATGATGGGCTTGTTCCCTATGAACCAAGTGAAATTGCCAAAGCCCAGACATCAGCTTTGGGAGGTAGCTTAGAAATTTTAGAAATTGCATATGCACAGGATATGTTAGGCAACGGACCCGGTCGAAACAATTGGGGGTTTGTAAATATGGTCTTAGCGGACACTATGGGTAATCCTTATACTACACATATTAGAAAGTCTTTTAATTCAGGTGGATTTTTATCAAAGAAAAAGTTTGTCGATTTTTATGTTGATACCGATGAAGCTGACGAAGCGGATGATGCCAACTATGCAAAAACCAGAAGGCAGCGTGGAGCGCTCCCATCAAAAGTAGCAGGATACCTACAAACACAATTAGAAACTCTTGCAGATTCATCCACTTATGAATTGAACAACAGCAAAAAGAGTGACAAAAAATTCACAAAAACTTTTAAAGATTTAGACCTTGGGGGCTTGTTTGACGATGTTGATTTAACAGAGTTACCAAACTTTGGTTATAATGTTGATGTTAATACTGATTATGATGCAAAAATTATTACGTTTACTCGAAAAGCGCGCAAAGCTGATGCAGATTTAAAGTTAACTTACCAAGATCGCGCTGCAGGACGCTTAAAATCTTCAGGCAATCCAAACTTTTTGTATGGTTTTGATATTGAAATGTTTTTGACAGATGTTTTTAAAGATGATGAAGATGGCAGTTATTACAACAGACCTGATGACAATGCTAGAATTATTATTAGGAAAAAAATAAACACTAAATATAAAGGCCCCGGTGCTGGAGAATACGACAATGATGAAGAAAAAGCAGATGAAAAATCAGACAATTCCGGAGCAAAAGTTTTAAAATATGCAGCTTATGAGTTTATTTCTACTGATAATGGACTTAATTTAGATTCTAATCTTTTTGAAAACAACGACTACGCTTTATTCTTACAAACTCTCCAAGCACCAGTTTCAGATACTCCGCCACAGTTAGTATTACTTTCTGATATGATTGCAGTCGAAAATGGCACCACGCCCGGCGCAGCAGCTTTGAAATCAACACATAACAGTTTTATGAAATCTCTTTTGAAACTTTTTGCATCTGAAATTGCTAATAACAATAACGCTTTTAATTATGGAGCTGTTTTTGATAATATTACAGAAGAACAAATGGAATATGGAGTCAGCGAAGGAGCATCCTTTACACCAATGAAAGATTACTTAGACAATAACGACTTAAGCGCCCGTGATGCTCCGTTTGGAATGAGTCGAATGCAGCATGACAACCCGGAAACAAATCAAGTATTTTACTTAAATCCAACATCTTATGGTGGAACTAACTTAAACCCTCCTGTTTACTTAAAGCCAGCTGACAAAAATGGATGGCTGTCTATAGTTGATGCGATGTTTCCAGAATTAAGTCCGTGTAAGCCTAGCAAAACTAACTTGGTAGATTTTGGACAAATCCAAGATATGATTGATGAAACTTACAATAAAATTCCTGAAGATAAAAGACTAAAATCAGATCCAGACTGTGTTAAAGAAAAGCCATACAATAGAATACTTGAAAGAAGCTCAAAAGCTGGTATTGAGGGGCTTATTCACGCAGCCTGTCGAATATTTGTAAGCCAAAACTTTCTTAAATCTTTGGCCACGTTTACAAAATTTTATCCTGATTTTAGAAACAGTTTTAGTTCTATTTATGCATCTTATATTGTTGAAATTATGGAAGAAGAACTTAAAGAAGCTCAAGCTAATGCTTTATTCGCTGCTTTTAATCCTTTCAAAGATGATGAATTTTGGTATGCATTTTTAGAGCAATCCGTTCAGACATACGCTAGAAAAGTGGCAGATGGAGATATCGAAAATCCACCGGCAGACGTTGTACGCGCATTGACGTATTTAGAGGAATTCGAGAAAAACTATAGATACCCTTATAGGAAGCGTTTGAGAACCGCAAAAGATACAAAAGAAACAGGGCCTTTTAAGACTTTGAGAAACTATCGTTATGAAAGAAATCTTGAAGCAATTAAAGAATCAGAAGACTACGCCAAATTAGTATTAAAAGAATTTGTTATTCAAGAAATGGAATATATGGCGTCAATTTTTATGAGAAATCTTGAGGAAATTAATTTGGTTAAACCATCAACTATGGTTAAGAATTTAGATTATTATATTTTACAGAACCTTTCTGTCAATAACAGTCTTGATTTACAAAAAGAGATTAAAGAGGTACCGGGTGGAAGTATTTCTGATAGAGAAGAAGGTATACCATATTATACATCTGGACAAGAATTCACCATCGAATCGAGTGGTGAACAGTATACTGGATGGTATCATATGCATGTTGATGAAATGGGTGATCCTGTTTTTATGGTAGGTGAATTTCATTCTGAAGAGCCGCATGAAAAGTTACGTCCGTTTGCTAACAAACTGATAGTTCCAATTGGAGACATTATGCCAATCGGTACCGCATCGGGAACAGCTGAAAAGCCGTTTGTTACAGAAACTTACATAAAAGTTGATGGAACGTATTACACACCTAGCGCGGCACTGTCGATAATAATGGCAAATGATGGTGCAACTAATTTGCATTCCATATATCCGGGAACTATGACAGTCATTGCTGACCCCGAAACTGATGAGCCGGTTGGTATTGAAGGTGAAATGGGTGTTAGATACGGCTTAAGACTTTCAATTACTGCTGCTGGTTCTAAACACACTTTGATTGAAACGGAGGTCGATGCATTAGACTTGCCAATTTCCGAATTTGCTCCACTTGAAGCGAATAGTAAATTATTATTTTGTTTACTTAATAACCTTGTAGATGATGAGAAATTTAAAATGTTGACATCGTACATTTTTCCAGCAAATAAAATTCTATCTCTTTTAGCAATCTATAATGATATGGGTTTTTTACCTTCAATTGGTGAAAATACTACAACTCTTACCCCCGGTGGCTGGACTGAAACACCCGACGTTGATCAGAAGCCGGGTATGTACGCAGAAATTGACGAAGATGGAGTAGTCACACTCAAAAGCGGTGGCGAAGATGAAGAAGACTCTGGACCTGGACCATGGGCATTGGCTGAAGAAAGATGGCCTGGACCTTTTAGGGGTAACGGATTATTTGGTCTTCATTTTGATAAATGGGATCGTAGAGTACTTCCACGCTCAAAAACAAGATTAAAAAAATTATTTAAAAATTATTATAACCAAAGAGAATTTCAAGATCCAAGCGGTGAGAAAGTAGGGCGCTCTGCAGCCACTGCTTTGGCTGAAGCATTTAAATTTTCACCCGGTGAAAGGCACTTTCCTTGGTTTAAGAAACGTCTTTTGCGCTCAAATCCATTTGATAAGAACGGAAACATGTGCAAAAAATGATATTATTGAGTATTTAATAAGAGGTATAAGATATGTCTTCATTTGGTGTAGCACTTCCAATAAATTATGATTCAGTCGATGGATTTATGATGTTGAAAAAAATTAAAGATGTTATAAAGCAAAATTTCAAGATGCTTCTTCTCACTAATCCGGGTGAAAGAGTAATGGAACCTACTTTTGGTGTAGGACTAAAGCAATATCTATTTGAAAATTATGGACATGGAACATTTCAATCAATAGATACGAATATTAGAAAACAAACAGCTCAGTATATACCGGTGATTAGCATAACTGAAATTAATTTTGGACAATCTGGTATAGATGAAAGTATATTAGCCATAAGTATTCTTTATTCAATCCCGGCAATAGCAGAATCAGATTTCATCGAATTTACTATTTAAATAACAAAAGGAAAGTTCTTTAAATGCCCAGCAAACAGAAAAAAGTAATACCAATAAATTATACAAATAGAGAATTTACCTCTCTTCGTAATGATTTGCTGGAAATAGCTGAAAGATATTACCCTGATAATTTTCAAGATTTTAGCGAAGCTTCTTTTGGCTCACTAATGATAGACGCTGTTGCATATGTCGGTGATCAATTGTCTTTTTACCTAGATTATAATGTCAACGAATCTTTTCTAGATACCGCCTATCAGTATAACAATATTGTGAGGCACGGACGCATTCTAGGTTATAAGTCTACCGGCCGCCCATCGACATATGGTCAAGTTACTCTTTACGTATTGGTACCAGCATCTGCTGTAACAATAGGTCCTAATAAAGATTATCTACCAATTTTAAAAAGAGGCGCCAGATTCAGCACAACTACTGGACTTAATTTCTTGTTGACTGAAAATGTTAACTTTGCAAATCCTAAAAATAGAGTTGTAGTTGCTCGTACGGATTCATCGACAGGTGCACCCACATTTTACGCGGTTAGAGCTTTTGGTAACGTTGTTTCTGGAGTTTTTGAGCAAGAGCAAATAGAAGTAGATTCGTATGAAAGATTCAGAAAAGTCGAAGTTAGAAATTCAAATATTTCTGAAATTATATCTGTTGTTGATTCTCAAGGTAATGAATATTATGAGGTTGAATTTTTGGCCCAAGATATGATATTCTCAGAAATAGGTAACCGTAATTTTAAAAACGATAACGTTCCTTCTGTGCTACAACCAAGACTTGTATCTAGAAAATTTGTCACTCAGTTTGAAAGAGATTCAGTATTTCTTCAATTTGGTGGCGGCAATGACGCAGAGGATGGAGTGTTAGTTGATCCACAAACTGTGGCAATTGATGTATTTGGAAAAAATTATGTTAGTGATAAAACGTTTGATCCAACCAGATTAAGTTCTAATGAGAATTATGGTATATCGCCATCTAATACAACCTTAACTATTGTTTATCGAACTAGCAACCCGGTAAGTTCTAATGTTGCCACGGGCGAATTAAACTCCGTTTCTAACGCACAATTTGAGTACTACGATAGAATGACTTTAACTAATTCTACAGTGCAAACTGTTAATAACTCACTTGAAGTGAGCAACGAAAAGCCCATTGTTGGAGATATATCCTACCCAAATTCAGATGAAGTAAAACAAAGGATTTATGATACTTTTCCAACGCAGAATAGAGCAGTTACTCAGATTGATTATGAAAGCTTGTGTTATCGAATGCCGGGCAAGTTTGGTTCTGTCAAAAGAGTATCCGCACAAAGAGATCCCGATTCGCAGAAAAGAAATATCAATATGTATGTAATTTCAGAAGATAAATTCGGAAAGTTGATTAAAACAAATAATACTATAAAAAATAATTTAAAAACTTGGCTAAATGATTATAGAATGATAAGCGATACGGTAGATATTTTAGATCCTTATATATTAAATTTAGGTATTAATTTTATGATTATGGTAAAACCCGGCGCTAATAAATTTGTAACATTAGATCAGGGTATTAATGCTTTGAAGAAATATTACGAAAACACTTATTACATTGGACAAAAATTTTCAGTCAGTGACATATACTCAACTCTTAAAGATGTGCCTAACATATTAGATGTACTTGACGTTCGCGTCATTTCAAAAACTGGGGTGGGTTATAGCCAAGCACAAATTGAAATAAACGAAAACACCTCACCACAAGGAGACAGTATAATCATTCCTCGAAATGCAATCGTTGAGATTAAGTTCCCTAATGTTGATATTGTAGGGAAAATTAAATAATGGCCATTAAAAAATATAACGCAACTGCTGATAACACGATTACTAACGCTTGGTTGACCGACTTAACTACTAGAGCTACTGGCTCCAATGCCGGCGCTGCCGACATTTTAGAGATTTACTCAATTTATGATAGAGCGTACTCATCTTCAGCTGAAGGGCTCGATAAGCAAGTTGAATTATCAAGAGGCTTAATAAAATTTCCGATAGATACAATATTTTCAGATCGCTCATCTGGAACTATACCAGATAGTGGAAGCGTTAGTTTTTATTTAAAACTTTATAATGCAGAAACAAGCAAAACAGTACCTAGTGCATTTACGTTAACTGTTAAACCAGTTCAACAATCTTGGCAAGAAGGCACCGGACTTGACCTTACAACATATTTAGATTACACTGCTGGTAACACTGGTTCAAACTGGACCCAGTGCCGTAGAAACGCTAACGGAACAGTAACAGACTGGTCGTCTTCTGGTGGGGATTATTTGACAGCTTCAAACTATGATCAATATTTTGAAGGCGGATTAGAAGATCTTGAAATTGATGTTACAATATTAATGGAAGAATGGTTGCGCGCTGACTCAAGCGGTGATGCGGATCCGGTTTATCACAATTACGGTTTTGGAATTATGCTTTCTTCGTCTCAAGAACCCAGCGCCTCTTACAATTTAACAGGAGCCGTAACTTCGTACTATACAAAAAGATTTTTCTCTAGAAGCACACAATACTTTTTTAAGCAGCCGGCCCTCGAAGCTAGATGGAACTCAAGTACTAAAGATGATAGAGGCAACTTTTATTATAGTAGTTCATTATCTACTGGAGAAGAAAATCTTAACACTCTTTACTTTTATAACTATGTCAGAGGTAAATTGCAAAATATTCCGAACCTTACAGATGGACTTTTGAGAGTAGCTTTTTATTCCGGCTCGGTCGACAACACGGGGCCTTCAGGGAGTGCTTTAACATTTTGTCATGACGGTGGCGGCGACCGAGGCAGCAACACCCATGCTGAAGCTGGGTATGTCTCAACGGGTATTTACAGTTGCAGTTTGGCGATAACTGGTGCCGCCCGATCTTCAGACAGATTAACAGATTTATTCGATGTGTGGTATACAGGAAGCACTCACAGTCATGGACCAGACCACGCTGATAACACTCGTTTTTTTACTGGATCTTTGAATCCAAAAGGGCTTGAGGGACAAAGACTGTCATCACGTCCATCGCATTATTTAAACATTACAAATCTTAAAGACAAATATCGCGACAAAGAAAATGCCAGATTTAATGTTTATGTGCGTGAGAAAAATTGGTCACCTACGATTTATACAAAAGCAAACACAAAAATCGAAACAAAAACAATTGAAAGTGCATCGTTTAGAGTTTATCGTGTTATCGATGGATATGACGCTATTCCACATGGCACTGGGAGTGATTTACACACCGTACTTTCTCATGATATATCTGGTAATTATTTTGATCTTGATATGTCTCTTTTGGATCCCGGCTATGAATATGCAATAAGACTTGCTTTTTATGATTCAGCATTATCAGCTTGGACTGAACAAGATGAAACGTTTAGGTTTAGAGTAGAGAGTTATGAGTATTAAAAAACTATTTGGACACACTGACGAAAATACAAATTATTTAGCCGATACAAATGAAAAAAATCTTTTCAAATCGGTTGAGTCTGCAAAAAATGCTCATGCGCTATTGAATAAGCAACAAGAGTTTAATCCGCAAATCAATTATTCGAAACCTGAAAGTTTTGCAAGATATGGGTCCGCTCGATTATATTATAGTGGCGCTGTCGGACGCCTATTGGATTATTATCCTTATGATGGTTCTGAAGCAGAACTGACCGAGTTTTATAATAAATCTTTAGGAGTCGAGAGATACGTATTTGATAATTTGTGGCCAAGAGCAAATGGCTATGCTAACTTTAATTCTGCCTCTTATATAGATTTTAGAGGCGGACCACATACAATCACCAGTAGCACAACTGCAGGTTTATTTAAAGATGAAGAAACTGCACGTCGAAGCTTTGCTAATGTTTATGATGAAAACATATATCTAACAGAAGGTTTGCCAAATAGTTATGGAACCGGCTCCCGAGAGTCAAATCTTAGAGCAAATTTTGACAGTGGTGTTACTGTAGAATTTTGGCTGAAAAGCAAAGATATTGCTTCTAATGCAAACTCAGTAATTTTTGACATGTGGAACAACAATGCGTCTGGTTCAATAGATATGGGACGTATGACGATTGAAATTTTAAGTGCATCTTCTGCATCCCCTTTTGTGTTTACAGTTCAATCTGGTACAATGACATCGGGCGGTAAAGGATCTGGCTCAATTTTTCAACAATCAATTGGTCAAAATATCTTATCCACTGGGCTTGATGACTGGAAACATTATGCGTTTGTATTTAAAAACTCTGGCAACGATTTCGTTACTGAATTGTATATAAATGGTTACCAAAATCACACCGTAACTAACTCGTCTTTAAAGATTGGTGAATTACCATCTAAAGACATGCTTGCGCGCATCGGCTCATTTGTTACTGCTGATTTTAAAGGCGATGGTACAGCTTCTTCGCGCGCCGCAGGCACACACACGTTCACAGGCTCTATAGATGAGTTTAGATACTGGAAAGAAGCGAGAAACGCTGAAGATATTGGTAAAAATTGGTGGCATCAAGTCAGAGGTGGTGCTAACTCGGATATTTCAAATGCAACATTAGGTGTTTATTATAAATTTAATGAAGGGACTTCAAATATAAGTTCTTTAGATTCCAGTGTTCTAGATTATTCCGGTCGAATCTCTAATGGTGTTTGGACCGGAACGCCTTCAAGAACATTAAGTTCAGCAATGATTGAAGCGTCAGCTAGTACATTTGAATATAAAGATCCAATCATATATGCTTTGCACCCAAGTGTTGTGCAACTTAAACAAAACCTTCATAATTCAGGCTCATATCACGATCGTCAAAATAATACCAATTTTTATAGTTATATCCCAAGTTGGATTGCGGAAGAACACGACCAGATAGGCAATGAAAACCCAGAAATCATATCTCATATAATGGGAACATATTTTGATAAAGCCTATGCTATGATATCATCAATGCCGACTTTTAAAGGTTTGCAAAATACAAGCGCTTCTTACGATCCATTGTCGTTCGCTCAGCATTTACCAGAATCTCTTGGGCTAAACACGCCAGAACTTTTTATTGAATCAGATGTATTAAATACTTTTTTAAATATGACTGAAGATTTTGAGTTTAGTGGTGATTTAGCAAAAACCAAAAACTTAATATATCAAAATCTTTATAATAACTTAGCTCACATCTATAAAAGCAAAGGTACTGAAAAAGCCATTAAAAATGTATTAAGATGTTTTTACTTAGATGACTCATTAATCAAATTTAAAACATATGCTGATAACACAGTATACGATCTTAATACGAACTCAGTACAAATATTAAAAAATAAAAATATGCTGCAGTTTAACACAGGTAGCAATATTGGCGCCGTGTGTTATCTACGGCAAGATCCAGACGATTCTTCCAACTCAAGAGGATTTATATCCGGCTCTGGAGATTCATCTGCTGGAGGGTTTAGTTATGAAAACGGATACGGATTCACGGCCGAAGCAAATGTGAGAGTTCCTAGATTCGATATTGCTACTGACTCAGTGCCCAGATCTCAAATACCAAAAAGTTCAATTTTTGGTATTTATTCTGCCAGTGTTGAAAGCAAGGGTAATACTAAATGGATGTTTGATAATGGGGGCGCCGATTTTCAAGTCTACCTAAACAGATCTGCTGGCGGTTCAAAAAGTGCATATTACTCTTTAACTTCATCATTTTTGCCAACTTATGAACTTACAAGTAGCATATTTTTTGATATATATGATAATAGTGATTGGAATGTTTCGGTAAGATTAAAGCCAAACACATTTCCTCTAGCAACATTTGTCAGCGGAAATACTACAAATTACACTTATGATCTTATATTTGAAGGAATAAACGCTAATTTAAGTGTTGTAACTGATAGATTTTACTTGACCGCATCGGTATCAAAAGCTGTTGGCGATCGCTTCTTGAACTCTGCTAAAAGAGTATATGCAGGTGCAAACCGCACTAACATGACAGGTAATCTAAATTGTAGAAGTGACGTAATTATAGCAGATGTTAGGTACTGGACTAAGTTTATTGATAGCGATTCTTTACTGCAGCATGCACTAGATTTTGACAATGTTGGTGTTTCAGGTTCTTTTCGGAACATTGCACCCTACGCTCCAAATAATACTCCACATGAAATGTTAAACCGAGACACACTGGCACTTCATTGGAATTTTAATGATTTAACCTCTTCAGATGGTACTGGTAACTTTTTTACACAGGATATGAGTTCCGGCTCGGCAGATGATGGTAAAAATAATGGTTGGTTAGGTGGAATTGCAGGATACTTGCACAAAGGTTACGGTTTCGGATTCCCAGCAAACTCGACAGCTATTAAGAATAGACAGCAAGTAAACTCATTTAAGTTTATTGAGCCAGAGCAGGCCATTTCATCAGATATGATTAACATTCTGAGTAACGATGATGAAGTGTATGGTTTTTCTAGCACAATGCCAAATTTCTACAATACACTTGAAAAAAGTATGTACGATGTTATTAGCGATGAAATGTTAACATTTTTTGCCGGCGCAATTGACTTTCACAATTTAATTGGTGAACCAGTCAATCGTTACCGCGAAAGATACAAAGCAATGGAACATCTACGAAGATTGTTTTTCAAAAAAGTATCTGAGACTAAAGAAGTTGAAAAATTTGTTGATTACTATAAATGGTTCGACGATGCTATCTCAAGTATTGTTGCACAGTTGGTACCCGCTGCCAGTAAGTTTACGAATAATTTATTAAATGTTGTTGAAAGTCATGTCTTAGAAAGAAACAAATATAAATCAATGTTTCCAACTATGGAATTTAAACAAGAAGATCCAATCACACCCATGCTTGGTATACGTGAAAGATTGTATCAATGGACCGACAATCATCACCCTATAACATCTCAAGCTACTGAAAATCCTGATTGGTGGCGCGATAGAGCAGAAAGAGTTAATAATCCAACAATAGCAGCAGGCGACAGCGCTGTGGACGGCGCGCGCGATATATACCGAGATGCCATTGCTAACGACAATAATCAAAAGAAAGAACGTCTTGACACAATAAATCAGGGCTCTTATCTAAGAACGCCTTATATAAAACGTAAACTATCGAGACCTTATAAGTTTAATGTTATTGCAGAATCTGATTATTTAACTTCTTTCTCACCCATGAAAACTATTAAGGGTGGTACAAATTTTAGACATGTCAAAAAAATAGATTATGTTTACAACGCTCTTCGTCCGGCCGGAAGAGTGGTCACAGCTAACAGCGTTTTCATTCCAGAAAATGTATTGTTCTCTCAGCTTTTAGATACTGACGGGACTTTGAAAAACTTAATAAGACCGTCAAGATTTAAAAGAAGCCAAACTTATGGTCCTGATGCACACTCCAATGATCAACTTTACAGAAATCGTTTGAGTGAAAAAGTAATGATTACTACTCAGGTGCGCCACGGACGCGATGGCACTGGCACTGGCTACCAGTCATTCAAATCTTTAATGGCTTTTCCTTTTAATATTGTAAGCTCTTCTGTCACTACCGGCTACAACAAACAAGTTGTTGAAAGGGTGACAGGCAATATTGAAATTACTAACCTTCATCATGACGTATATGGCGACGACATGGAAAAACCAATGCAGACATCGTTTACTGAATATGCTGTTGGTGGTCACCAATCACGGCACATTGCTCTTAATGTCGGTACTGATAACGAGAAAACGCGCCCTGAAGCTTGGAAGATATATTTAGGGTACCCTACTGGACCTGACTGCACGGGCGACGGTAACGCGTCTGGAGCCCTTGCTATGGTGGGCCCAGATTATCCGCAACCGAATGCACAGTGGGAGCCCGGTTCTGGTTCTGCAGCGCGCTTGTTACCATATCCAGCAACAGCCTCTCAAAAGGCGCCTTGGTATAGAGATTTCACCGCTAAACGTCCGGTCAACATAAAAAACATTAAAATAACAACTGGCTCTGGCACCACAACTGTGCTCGGTAATTACAGAAACAACTATGAAGTTGTACAAACTGTCGGTGCTTTTTCAAATCCAATTGGTTTTAGAGACAAGCAGCCAAAATTGCCATCAAAGGTTTTTAATCCAAGCCTGCCAAAAACTCATCAAGCCACGCAAGTAAGAACTCTGCTTGATATATATCGTGGAGCAATGTCGGGTGGGCTGCAGAATACGGAAACAGGTTCAGCAATTGTTTATGGTTCAATGCCACATTCTGACTTTAGTGGCGATTATTCTACTTCATACCTCACAGGCACAAAAAGCCACTCTGTTATTATACAAAGATTTTCTCATCGAGGTGGTATAGAAGTTGACTCTAGAGGTTATCAAGATTTTAGATCTACAGAATTTTCGGTATACAACAACATTAACTATAGAAATCTTACTGTTAAAAGACCGTTTCAAAATTTTCCCACCTTATCTAGATCAGCCGAACCCAATGGTATCAGAGTTTATGATATTCATGGAAATGATTTTGGATTTTACGCGCATGCCATGCGGCCTGCAGGACGATTTTTTAGAGATTCATTTTTGCAAACAGATCCGGGAGCATCATATGATCAATTACCGGCTTTCCACCGCGTACATAGAAATAACATGTCACTACCAAGGATTCAGACAGAAACATTTACTTATGCAGTTGAACCTCCATTTCTGAACAATGAAAACTATGCAAGAACTGCGGCAGCAACTTCAAGCAACTCTTTCTTACTTACTGGCTCAACACAAAGAAGTAATTTTGAAAACTTTTTCATGTCAGCGCTGACGGGTGCTGGTGGTGCTGGTCGTACATCTGCCACTGCTGGACAAGGTGGGTCTGGAATATCATGGGCTGGATGGGTTAAATTTCGAGAAGATGGCACATCATACACGAATGACGAAACTTTATGGGGTTTTGGAATTCGCCAAGGTGACATACCGCTTATGAGGCTCGTAAAAGAAACCGAACCTACAATAGCAGACGGAGTTAACTGGTATCTCATTCTTGATACCACAAACAATAACACTTCCAGCCCAACTCCCCAAACAATCACATACAAGTGGAATGTGAAAAATGTTGATTTCTCAGGTAGTTGGAATCACATCGCTTTGGTTTGGGGAAGTCCTAAGAATCGAACTACTATAGCGCAAGCACCGGTTGGTGTAGGCTCTAATGGCGATGGAACGTTCCCTAGCATTGTTGATGGCGGAACTTTAGCAACATCAGATTCCGGCTCGACTTTTTATATTAATGGCATGTCGCAGTCCTATGAATCTTTCACAGGCAATAACGGACATCTTTACGAACTCAGAATGGCCTCGGCCGGATTTACGAAATATAAAGGATTTTCAAATTTACATATTCAACAAGCTCAAAAAAATCAATCTGCATTTATTGGCGGTAAGTGGTCACAAGGTGCCACCGCCAACGATGCATTAAGTGCTGATGTAGATGAGTGGTCATTTTGGACAGTTGCTCTCGATAGCGGCAGCATCCAAGAGCTTTACAATCGCGGTGCACCATGTGACATTACAGCCTCTACGTTGTATGAGAACAGTGGTACATTCTTGTTTGATTGGTTAAGGTTTGAGAACGCTGCAGACAACAACGCTTTTGTATCGGATCTTACCAATCCGGGAGTTTATTCTAGCAATAATAAATTAATTGGACACACAAACAGCAGTTCATGGATGCCGATCGGAAACGCCGGTGCTGGTAACTGGACAATTTCTAATGTTTCGAGCCCAACCCCCCACACTGGGTGCGCGGGCACCACTATTCTTTGTCATGATATCACCTACACATGTGATGTGACAAGCGACAACCTTAATGTATCCCATCCAATCCCGAGATCAGATCGCCAATATTCGTTTTTCACAGGAGCAATCGCTGATCCAGATCCTTGCAACTTTAGATATTCTGGCTATATGCCAGTATTCGGACCTGCACAGGGTATGTACAAATCAAGTTCAACAAAATATGAAGTCTGGTTACCATTAATCAGTGGTTCTGACTTTGGAGTTTATAATAGTTCCACAGCGATTCCAAGGCGCCTTGGAGCAGTTAAAAAGTGGATCTCTGACACAGCTAATACATCTGAAGGAAGAGCCTACAAAGATGGCTTTACCCCTCAAGATTTTGCCGGCTTAAATACATTAATTTATGACCCAATTGATTCTGCTACTAATGTCCTTGGTTATTCACCATCCGGTGCCCTTTTTAGTCCAGCAGGTACCCCACAATTTGAAAACGCATTTGAAGTACCACACTATACCAATAGATCTTATAAAGGACAAAACGCATTTATCAGCTCTGTGCTAACAGACCCAATGAGAGGAACCGTTTCAGGTTCAGGAGTGGGAACTGGTCACGCACAATGGAGGGATGTGCAGCTCCAAGGCTATATGTTCAACGCATTAATGTTGAAAAGAAATGGACCCTATGGATATAGTACTCATGCTATGGTTCAAAGAAACAGAAATCATCCTGTTTTAAGAAACGAACGCAGTGCTAGTGAGCTTAGCGTCTATAACACGAATACTAATCAATTAGAAAATTATAGTCTTCCTGTTATTTCCATGCGTGGTAGACCAGCAATTATAAATTATTCTCCCTATTCCCCTTTAGGGGAAGATGGTATGTCAGTGACTAGGCGTAACAAAGTAAACGACTCAATATCAATAAAAGTAACAGATACAAATGAAAAAATTATGTTTAATAGTATTAAACTTAATGATTACGCAAGATTTCAACCAAGCGAAGTTTTAACTGGATTGGATCACCTATTGGTAGTTTTGAAAAACAATAATAATTTTGGTCTAAACTATATGATTTACACTGAAAACATACATCCATCAAGGCGTAATGAATTTGTGTCGAGTTCTAGGGTGAGAACAAACTATGATAATCAATATTGGCGTGATGATCGCTCCGCACGACAAGATCTTGGCTCACGTGTCGCCCCCAGTATTGGTCGAAAATCGGCACCAAACTTCTTTGCATCCGGACAGACACAAGTTATCAGTCAAAGTTCTTGGCCATTAGATGCACAAGAGAATTTCTTAACTCGCACTGGTTCAATTGTAGGTTCAGCCACAACGGGCGCCCCATGGGTGCTGAACCAAAGACCTTCTCGTTTCAAAAACGGATCCAACCCTCGAAACCGAAATTACTTACGATGCGGACCATTTAACGGTGCCACGGATTTAACAAACCCGCCAGAAATTGCCAAACAAAACCCCGCCGGTGAACTTCAAAGTAATTATATGCATGCTCACTATGTAGGAGGCTTCACCCACGGTAGAGGTTCACAATATGATGGACAGTTTACATTTATTACTTGTGGTGGTTTGTACGCAAGAAAACATATGTTAGGTCCATTTTTGTCAGTTACCAACCCAAGTGGAATGAAAAATCGAAATACTGGTTCTCACGGGCTTGTTAATCTTGAAGCTAAACCGGGTATGGCTGTGCTGACGCAAAGTGTTTTCATTAACTCTGGCGAAGCTCTTTGGGAAGCAGGTGAACAAGCTGGTATTTTAAGAATTAAAGATATTTCTTCTGCAAACGAACCGACCAAAATGAGAATAAAATTTGAAAGTTATAAATCAAAACCTTGGTACGATTCATACCAAGACTTCAGAGAAGACATTAGACTATTAGCTAAAGACTACGTTGTTGTACCAGAATTTAGAATTAGTGAGAACATGGAAGATTATGTTAATCACGATGTGAATGCACACAATAATGCTAACAAGTTTAACACTTTTGAAATTCCCGGAACTGGTATAACAAGTGCCAGTGGTTCTTTTTATCAAGAATACCTTGATTCTGGTAAATTAGAACATTTCCGAGCCCATGGTAAGAAAACTCCTATGACCGCGAAAGAAATTAGAGTTACTGTTAAAGCTGTTAAAAAGTTCAACCCTTATAAGGGCTTTTATCCAGCCCAAAGAACGCTAGATTTGGTTTCTCAATTTAGCCGCTCTTATGGTAACAGTTTATTTGCTACTAGATTCCGAGGCGAGAATGATGGTGATGGACAGGATTACGAACCCGTTACCGTAGCGGGCGGAAATGCACGCCCCATATATGGTCCACTATTCATGCCGGGAATTTTATATAATTCAATAAAATCAGGGTTAGCTGTTGATTACCCAGTTGTGGTAGATAATATTAAAAAGGGTTCCGCGAGAGATTACGCTCGTTTAGGCTTCCTATCTTCTCCTGAAGGTTCCGTTGGTGGCGGTGTAAATACCATGAACAATGCTACTTTAAACACTCACATGATTCATAGCATTGGAGAACTTCAAGAATTAAATCAGAACATAAACGGTACTCATGAAGAAAAACAAACAAGCCAAGGCTGGCTTCATAACACACCTTTCTGGGATAAAAGATTGCCATTTGAAACAATTCTAGCGCCTGAAACATCAATGATGGGTGGCTCAATAGTAGATATAGAACCTCACCCTTCTGCTGCGATAGACTTTAGTGGTTCGATAATCGAGGCAGATAATGATGGTTTGTACACATTGATGGCAAGAAACTTTTTTGGAGAGACAGCAAACTTTTTCTTGGATGGGCAAGATTACACTAGTATAAAATCAGCACCAATATCAGATAATAAAATAGTCTTTAAATCAGGCTCAACTTATGGCGCAAGATTAAAATTGAGAA
>MDSV01114877.1_pt1 | contig 52739 bp, 47 predicted proteins | sample 810851 | NCBI WGS metagenome assembly MDSV01 (sample SAMN05326640, study PRJNA326480) | marine metagenome | isolation source: seawater | place: Atlantic Ocean: North East | collected 2012
AATAAATTAAAATTAATACTTCTTACACATACCATATCTTCAGAAAGTTTGTTATACTTACACTAGTAATTTGTTTATATAAAACAAAATAAAAATTTAACTAATAAACAAAAGGTGCAAAACTATACAGCCTTTTTTTATTTAGTAATGACAGGTTGTAAGCGCACAGAATTAAACCTGATAATGAGTAGAACAGTTTCTCCGTTTGATGAAAATCACAAATAGCTAAGCTAAAACCAAGACTTATTTAACATACTTCTACAAACGATCTGTATCTATATTTGGTGTTAAGAAAATTAAAGATTCATGAATAAAAAAGTTACCATCTACGACGTAGCCAAACGGGCTGATGTAGCCATATCAACCGTATCTAGGGTGTTAAATGGATCATTAAATGTATCAGATAAAACCAAAAAACGGGTGCAGGAAGCCATTAAAACCCTGAATTTTCGACCACAGGTTAATGCGCGTAAATTGGCTAGCAAAGAACCTCAAATGTTAGCCGTTGCAGTCCCCTCTTTTACCACACCTTTTTTTAATGAAGTACTTAAAGGGGTAAAAGATGAGCTAAAGAAAACTGATTTGGATATTATTCTTTACAACACGGGATCAAAGGATCCTGAAAAAGCGGTCATAAACTTTTTTGACCGTGGTTCAGCGGATGCTGTCATACTCATTTCCATAGATGTGAGTGATACAGCACATTTACACCTGCAAAGCAGCGGGGTTCCTGTAGTCTTAGTCAATTCGCAACATAAGGACTATAACTACTTTATGGTCAATGACTATCAGGGTGGTTTTATGGCAGGCGAGCACCTCATTAAATCGGGATACGAACAGATTGGAATGATTAGCACACCTATTAAAACTAGAACTTCAATCGAGCGTGAAAATGGATTCAAAGATGCATTTAAAAAGCTCAAAAAAAGACCTAAAAAAGAATATTTTATCACCGGTGATACAAGTAAACATGCCGGTTTTACCGAAGAAGCTGGATTTGAGGCCATCAACAAATACTCCAAGATGAGTGAATTTCCTGATGCTATTTTCTGCCTTAATGACTCTATGGCTCTAGGAGCATTACACGCAATAAGTCGACTTGGACTTCGAGTACCTGAAGATATAGCTATCATGGGATACGATAATATAAAGCTGAGTAAATATCTTGACTTAACGACCATAGACCAACAGATGCACACTGTTGGAACTCAGGCCATTTCACGACTGCTAGCCATCATCAAAAGTAAGGACACCCAGCTTTTTCAGACCATGATAAATCCTATTTTAATGCCTAGAGGATCAACAGAGAAGTCATAGTTTCACCTAATACCCCTTTAGTCTTCACTTCTTACAACCTATAAGTCAACCCGTATTGGATTTTCAGCGCGCACTTACACACTGCATTACTACGAGTTCTCATCCTACTATTACAGAACCCTACATAGGCAAAGTTAGAGAAGTCTACACCTTAAATAGCCAAACGCTAGGAATCTTGGTGACGGACCGAATATCTGCCTATGATTTTATCATGTATCAGGCTATTCCTTTTAAGGGTCAAATTCTGAATCAACTAGCAGAATTTGGATTTGAAAAGGTATCTCATATTGTACCAAATCATATTATTGAGGTTCCACACCCTAATATTACCATTGCCAAAAAATGCATTCCCATACCAATAGAGGTAGTTATTCGGGCTCATCTAACCGGTCATGCATGGAGAACATACAAAAGCGGGAAACGTATCCTTTGTGGGGTAGTCCTGCCAGAGAATCTTAAAGAACATGATCCTCTTACAGAACCCATTCTAACCCCAGCCACCAAGGCATCCGAAGGTCATGATGAAGATATTTCGGAACAAGAAATACTTGCTCAGAATATAGTAAGTGCTTCTCTTTGGGCAGAAATTAGAGAAAAGGCCTTTGAATTATTTAGTACAGGCCAACAAATAGCACGTGAACAAGGGCTCATTCTTGTAGATACCAAGTATGAATTTGGCTTATATGAAGGTGAGTTAACCCTCATCGATGAAGTTCATACTACCGATTCTTCTCGATATTTTTATGCCGATGGCTTTGAACAACGGCAAAAAAACAAACAGCCACAGAAACAACTCTCTAAGGAGTTTCTTAGAGAATGGCTTATGAATAATAACTTTCAGGGCAAAGAAGGCCAAGTCCTTCCAGATTTACCCTACTCATTTCGAATAGAGTTATACGAACGATATGCTCAACTATTCGAACTATTAACCGGATCCACCTTTTCTCCCACTTTCATTGAAAATATCAACAGCGATCTAAAAGCGACCTTTTCTCCCTATCTTAGCTAAGTTCTGACAGGCTAACTAGCTTAATAAGCAAATGAAATAATGTGTATGTGTTAGGTATAACTGGATTCAATTACCTATGTGGTTGATGCAGTTACCCTTACATTCATCTTGGAAGTTCTCCTTTGGATGGCATAATGGTTATTTCTTCCACAACCGTTCTAGTACCTAAGCTTGTTAGACCAATGATCACTTCCGCTACATCAACCGGGTCGATTAATAACTCATGGTCCACATCTAAGCCATCCCACGAACTAGAGAGTGTTTGCCCTAAAAGTATATTTGTACAAGCAACGTGGGGAGCGAATTGCAGAAGATGAGCCTGCAATGCCTTTCCATATCCATAGAGGGCATGCTTACTTACGCTGTATGCACTTGCATCAGCATAACCAACTACGGATGCTTTTGAACAAATATTTACAATAAGTGCCTGCTTTTGCTTGCTTAGCACGGGTAATAAATGATCCGTAACCCGGATGGTTCCTAAGGCATTTACAGAGAATTGATGTAGGTAATCTTGATCGGTTGAGTCCTGCAGATCTTTAAATAAAAAATCTCCTGCGTTATTAATTAATATAGACGGCTTAGACTGTAATTGACCTAACTCCCTAAGTGGATTATCCGCTAGGAAATCCACCTCTACCAGCTCCACTTTAGGTGACCCTGCATCATGGCATTCTTCTTTCGCCTTAGATAATTGATCGATAGAACGCGCAGTCAAGATGAGAGGAAAACCCATGGCAGAAAATGCATGAGCTATTGTACGCCCTATTCCACGGGAAGCCCCAGTAATGCATACCGTGTTGCTTGAATTAATCATGGTACTTCTAGGAATTTATGGGTTTGTAAACTTATAGCCCATTTTAGATTCTTTTTTACATAATTGACAAGTAAGGGAATAGAAGCAGGAGTATCCCACTCCGGTTGTAGGTATAATCTAGCGGCTTTAGGACACTTTTGAGCCTCTGATTCTGCCCATTCGATATCTTTATTGGTTAATACGACCACTTTTAATTCATCTACGTGCTCATACACCTCAGGCAAGGGCTTTTTAAAACGTTTGGGAGACAGGGTTACCCAATCGAGTGTGCCTGAGAGAGGCGATGACCCACTGGTTTCAATATGAACATCTACTGCTAACTTTTTAAGCTCGGTGGTTAGAGGTTGTAAATCATGCAGCAGAGGTTCTCCCCCAGTGATTACAACCTTATCAGCACCCGAGTCTTTTACTTGCTCGCAAAGATATTTCACCGAAATTAAAGGGTGATTTTCTCCATCCCAACTGTCTTTTACATCACACCACCAACATTGCACATCACACCCAGCTGTTCGTATAAAATAAGCTGGAGCCCCAGTATGGTAGCCCTCTCCTTGAATAGTATAAAAATGCTCCATTATTGGGTAGCACACTTCCATGAAACTACTTTTTAGGTCGCTAGCTATGGCAGTGGTGTTAAACATCTTTATCAGTATAACTAACCCATGATGTCTCAGTCTCCCATACCGTGACTTCTAGTTCTATCCCGGAAGGAATTCTCTTCTTGGTTTCTTGATGAATGTATTCAGCAATTCGTTCGGCTGTGGTATTTTCCTGCATAAGATCATTTAAAACTCCATGGTCAAAGCCTCCTCTTTCAGAGTCTTTTGCCGCCCATTTTAATTCTTTGAAATCACAAACCATATCGACGGATTTCAAATAGGCTGAGGGGTTCAGTTTATGCGATTTTGCTTTCATGTGAACTTTGTAGGTATGACCGTGCATTCGTCCGCACTTACCATCATACCCATCGATATAATGGGCCGCGTCAAATTTAAATTCTGTGTGCAGTGTCCAAGTAGGCATAGTGATCTATGGGCTAGTTTTGGGGCTAGGTTACATTAAATAGTTCCCTAAAATACTGCTTTTTCTTCTTATTAGTTATTTAGCCTTTTAATGGTACAGCCAATGGATTTTGTAGAGGCTCGAGTTATGGCTTGACCTGCGGATAATTGTTCGATGGCGTCTTTTATATAAAAATCTTCAACTTCTTCAGCGCTGTTTGCATTATCATCAATAGCACCCACATACACCAGCCTATCCTCCGCATCGAACAGATACACATGAGGAGTGCGCGAAGCGCCAAAGGCATCGGCAACTCGGTGATTTTTGTCTAGTACATAGGGAAGGGTATACCCTGCTTTGTCCGCGTACAAAATCATGTCTTGCATTCCATCTCCTTTATCTCTGTAATCCTCATTTGGATTTAACAGAATCATACCAATGTCGCTTACCTCAGCCAGTTCTTGCAAAACAGGGTACCTGTCTTCCCATTTTACAACCCATGGACATGTGTTACATGAGAAAATGACCAGTAAGCCTTTATCCCCTTTTACCCCATTTAGTGTCAAGTTACGACCTGATACATCCTCCATTTGTACATCACCAAGGGGCAAGGTACTTCCTAATGGGAGTTGCTGAATATCTTGAGCAGCTAAGCTAGAGACCGCAATTAGTACGAATAGCGAGATTATGAATGAGCTTTTCTGCAATTGTTGAACCATGTGTTGTTTCATATAGCTTAGATAATTATTTGTTGTAGTTTTTGTTGAATCCATCTGATCTATTTTATCACTTCTAGTAATGCATTTTGAAAGTCTTGGTAATCTGCCTTTCCTTCCCACTCGGTATGAGTCACTCCATCTTTATCAATAATTAAGGTATAGGGAATGGCGCCAGACCACTTTTCAGATATCCCTGTAATAAAATCATTGTCCTTACCTTGCTTAAAAAAAGTAGTGAAATCAACTCCCTGTCCCTTTAAGAAATCAGTGGCTTCAGCTCTAGCCTCTTCAAAGTCCGCAGAAATAAACACCAACTCAAAAGCCTCACCATACTGCTGCTTTAGATCCATGATATACGGAAACTCTTCCACACAGGGTAAACACCAAGTAGCCCAAATGTTGACCAACACCGGTTTTTCCCCTTTGAAACTAGCTAGATGGGTTTGAATCTCACTTACAGTTGCATTTTCTAGGATGGATAACCGTTCATTAGTCTGTTGCTTGAGCTCAAGGTCTAGGTTTTGAGTACATGACCAGCTGGCTAGTGCAAAAGAAACAAAAAAACCTACTGCCACCAGTCGTAAATTAACTAGTCGTAAAAACAAATTTATTCTCATCATTAGATAGTACTATGAATGAACATTTAACTACTAAACAATTCGCGCATTACTTCTATTCTATCCTCACTTGGCTTATGTTTAAAGTCGGATATCATATCTATAGTACTATTTCCTAGGTTTTTATACAACGCTAAAAGCTGCTGGTCATGATTTAAGATTGCTAAATGCTCATGAATGGTATCAATATCTCCTCTGATAATGGGGCCTGTCATGGCTTGCTGAACGGACAGGTCATTAAGTTGTTCCAACGTTCGCCCCATTGATGCTGCAAGAATCTGCCTCACTTCTAACTTGCCAAATTGTTCCGCCTCTAAGAAATCACCCACCATTCCATACAAGGTAGTAAGGTAGTTACAACTCATTACCGCTGCGGTATGAAGAACTTTTTTCTGATGTGCATTCACCTTCAAAAATCGGGCACCCCATTCCATACACCAGTGTTCAAAAATTAATAACAATTCGGGGTCACCAATAGCATCAAACAGAACATTTTCAGCTGATATTTTCTGTGAGCTAATAGGGGCAAGCGGATGCAGCACAGCAATTTTATTGAACTCATTTACAGGCTTGTCCCCATCATCAATCACTTCTGTTCGAACTCTATCAGCATTGATTTCTACCAAAGGTGCCAGTACATCCAAGGGCAGAATTCCCGAGCAATGCACAACAGAAAACACCTGATCTTGCTCGTGCAAAAACAACTCCTTCACCACCTTGGGTACCCACTGATCTTGTACGCAAATCATGAATACATCAGCCACAGGATAACTCGGTTCATGCTTATGCTTGACAAGAACTCGGACTCCATTCATTGGCTTCAACAAGGCCTCAAAAAACTTCCCTACACGACCGTGTCCGATAATACAAACGGACAAAGAAACTTTATCCATCATTTCCTCCTTCGTTCAGTATAGGAACCGCAAATGCGCAAACATAGAACGGAGTAACACATAACTTCCCCTCAAACAATTCCTGTGTTGCGTAGCTTGCATAAAACCCATACTCCATCTCCTCCCTTGGCGTACTGGGATATGACTCAATATGCCAATTCTCCAGGGTTAATGTATCCGCGGCCGCCATCCGCACTACTACCTTAGTCAAGTCTGCCTGAATGCCTGTCCCTATGCATTTCACTACCGCTTCTTTGATCACCCACAACCAGACTGGATGGTCGGAAAAAACACCTTCCTGAATTTCTAGTTGGGTAAAAAATCGCTTTTTAAGAGTATCTGAAATCGTTCGATTGGAGGTTTCAAGATCAATCCCTATTCGCGATTGGCCCGAAATTACAGCTGCTAGCCACTGTTTGGAATGACTCAAGGATACCGATGGAACCGTATCATTATGTAGCTCTTTCACATTAATTCTCGAATTAAGACTTCCCTCATCACCCCTTGAGTGCACCTTTGCAAGCCTAAGATATGGCCTTCCTAGTTCATCCTGAGTTAATTCTACAGCAGCACGGGAAGTGGGCGACAGCCCTAGGCTATTCTCATAATTTTGATATAACTCTAATAATATACTTCGAACGCCCAAAAACTCTTCTTTTCTGGTTTGGGTGCTTATTTTTTCTAGGCGCTTATGTTGATCTTCGGCCAAAAAGCTGTTTAGTTGATCCAGCATTCGAAACTCCGAGACAGTGGCTTGTGATCTTGGCGATATACAAAGGTAAATATGGGGGCTAATCTTGCTCATAAATAGATAGTCATAACTTAGTTAGGATTTCGGTATTTTACACCGGTAAATAATGCGGGTTTCACTCAAATCCCCATTTCCATGATTTAGTTAATCATCTACCAAACTATTAGTCTAAACCACTACTCAATCTTTTATGTCTAATCAGATACTTACTCATTCTGAACAAGAACAAATCCGCAGGGAAAAAAGAGCTCAACTAATCGATATGGGCGTAAATCCCTATCCCCCGGAGTTCAATCAAACACACAACAGCACAGAGGTAATTTCCGATGAAAGCCTAATAAGCGAAGAAAGCGATGAGAACAAAGCTCTAGTGTCAGTAGCGGGAAGGGTTATGGCTCGTCGAATTATGGGAAAAGCAGCATTTTTTCATATTCAAGACAGTCAAGGCACCCTTCAAGTTTATATTCGACGGGACGATGTAGGAGTGGAAGAATATAATACAGTCTTCAAAAAATTGGTGGACATTGGTGATATAGTCGGGGTAACAGGATTTGTATTTAAAACCCGAACAGGCGAGACAACCGTACATGCAGAGCAATTTCAATTGTTAACTAAAACACTGCGTCCACTGCCTACCCCAAAAGAAGTGGAAAACGAGCAAGGCGAAAAAGTAATCTACGACGCTTTTTCGGATAAAGAACTTCGATACCGCCAACGCTATGTAGACCTAATTGTTAATCCAGAGATTAAAAAAACCTTTATTTTGCGCACAAAAATGGTGCAAAGCATGCGTAACTTCATGAACGAACGGGGTTATCTAGAAGTTGAAACCCCTATTCTACAGCCCATTTATGGTGGAGCCTCTGCAAGGCCATTTGTGACTCATCATAACACCCTGGATATGAACTTGTATTTGCGCATAGCTAATGAGTTGTACTTAAAGCGCCTTATTGTAGGTGGCTTTGATGGGGTCTATGAATTTTCTAAAGACTTCAGAAATGAGGGTCTTTCTCGGTTTCATAATCCTGAATTTACTCAGGTTGAACTGTATGTGGCCTACAAAGATTATGAGTGGATGATGGATTTCACTGAAAAAATGATTGAAAATGCAGCCAAAGAACTACATATAAGTTCAAAAGTTAGTGTGGGAGAGCATGTCATTGACTTCAGCTCACCTTGGCCAAGAATCCCTATTTTTGAAGCCATAGAGCAATATACCGGGCATCAGTTATACGGTAAAAATTTAGGTGAATTAAAGAATATCGCCAAGGTACTCCATATAGAAATGGACGAAAGCTTTGGTCTTACCAAAATTATCGATGAAATATTCGGAACCTATGTAGAGCCTAAACTCATACAACCTACATTTATCACCGACTACCCTGTTGAGATGAGCCCTCTTACTAAAAAGCATCGTAGCAAAGAAGGTTTAGTAGAACGCTTTGAATGCATCTGTAATGGCAAAGAAATCGCTAATGCCTATACCGAACTCAACGACCCGGTAGACCAACGAGAACGACTTGAGGCTCAAGCATCCCTACGAGCTGGCGGGGATCATGAGGCCATGGCAATAGATGAGGACTTTTTAAGGGCCCTTGAATATGGCATGCCACCTACTGCGGGAATAGGTATTGGAATTGATCGACTTTCCATGATAATGACCAATTCAGAATCCATAAGGGATGTACTTTTCTTCCCTCAAATGAAGCCCGAATAATCATGAGCATGGAGCGATTTTTAGCCTATCGATACTTCTGGGGAAAACGAAGTGGTAATGGCTTTATATCGTTCATTAAAACTATGTCCATAACTGGGGTGGCCATAGGTTCCGCTGGCTTATTAATTGCTTTATCCATTGTACACGGGTTTAAGGAAACTATTCAAGAAAAAGTCATCAATTTTGCCCCACATATAACGGTAAGTAGTTTTTCCAACCAACCGCTTTATCGGGCAGATACACTCCAGACATATCTACAAGATCTAGAAGAACTTGCTTATATTGCACCTATAATACGTGGGCAGGTTATCATACAATTTCAAGAGCGAATTACTGGCGCTATGCTAAAAGGCGTTCCAAATATGTTGGATGACCCCTCTGTACAGCCCTATTTAGAGGCTAGCTCCATCCAAATATCAACATCCGAAATAGCATCACGAGTAACCCCAAAAGTAGCAGCAAGCCAATCTCCACTGAATGGTCTTGTACTGGGACAAGATATTGCTCAAGATTTAGGAGTGAGCATAGGTGACCGAATCATTGTGTACTCGGTTACAGATAAATCTACTAGTGACACCTTTGGAAGCCCTGAACTAAAACAATTTCATGTTAGTCACATTTATAATACAGGAATTGAGTTTTTTGACAGCCAATATGCACTTGCAAACATAGAAATAGTTCGCGAATTACTTTCAATACCCTCACCACAGGCACAAGATCTCGAACTTCGAATTCAGAATCCATCACTCAGCTCTATTGATACATTTGATCGGGTATTAGATCAAAAAATAAGCTTCCCGTACTACAGTGAAACCATCGAAAATCGCTACGGAAACCTGTTTGCTTGGGTCGAATTACAAGAAAACATCATTCCCTTAGTTATAGGTGTGATGATTTTAGTAGCAGCCTTCAATCTCATAGGGGCCATACTAATGATGGTCTTAGAACGAACCCAAGACATAGGCGTCCTTCGAACTCTTGGGGCAACACAGCAACAAATACAACGAATATTTCTGGTTGAAGGACTCTGGGTTTCTATGATTGGGCTCCTCATTGGAATGGGAATAAGTCTCGCTTTTGTTTTTCTACAAAGTGAATTCGAATACATTCGTCTTTCAGAGGAAAACTATTACATGTCAGTTGCTCCAGTGTCCCCTCACTTACTTGATTTTTTGATTGTCCCCGTTGCAACCATTATTCTTTGCACTCTAGCCTCTTGGATTCCTGCTAGAATTGGGGCACGCTTTGATCCTCTTTATGCTATAAAACTAGGCCCTAAATAACGCAAGTGTCTTAAAGTTACCTGCGCTTAGGCTTATTTAATCAAGGTCATTTTCTTGGAATAAACCACTCCATTGCCAGCTACTAGGCGATAGATATAACTACCTGTGGCAAGATTTGATGCTTCAAATGTCAGCTGATAATGCCCTGCAGCAGTATATTTATTCCATAACACATCTACCTCCCTTCCTATTAGATCATATATTCGCACACTCACATGACTAGCTTGTAAAACTTCGAAACTTATTGAGGTTGTTGGATTAAATGGGTTTGGAAAATTTTGCTCAAGTAGAATGCTTGTTGGAAATCCACTTTGCTCTGCAAGCGATTCATCAGAAACAGCTTGCTCAATGATAATGATGACGGAGAACTCAGTAAATAAGCCCTCCTGATCGGTTACCTTACCACTGAGCACCACTTCTCCCACATAGATAGGCGAGTAAATTCGTAAACTTGCTGTAGAATCAACAAGTTCTACCACAATTACTGGTGGCGAAAGATTAAGTTCAAAATCAAGTTCTGAAAACAAATCATCTGAATCTTGAATGACCTCACCCAGAGCAAAAAATAAGGTATCATTTTGATTGAATCGTAGAGTGTCCGGTAAACCTATTAAACTTGGTGGGGTATTGCCAAATGAAACCACATTGGAGCGAATTGCTACAGTTTGAACCGCTAGTTCATTGAATTGATGTTTGGTTATTTCTATTTGACCAATACGAGCAGACTTGGGCTGAAGTTTTAATATCAACAAAACGCCCGATTCTTGGATTGGGTTTGTGGCTGCCAATGAATAAAAAACTTCATTGCTCTGAATATTAACCGCTGAAAAAGCTCCGTCAATTTTGGTCAGAGTACCCTCCGTTATGACTTCAACTAAATCAAACTGAAGACTGTCATATATTAACTCAAAGCCAATACCATAAAGTTCATCATTTTGGCCAACATTCAAATAAATGGGATATGATAAGGTATCCAAAACATGTACCGTTGTATCCGGCATTGATAAAGAAGTCTGAGCTAGTAAGTTTTGCGGTACAAACCCCCAACTAAGGCTGACTACCAGTATAAACAATCCTATCTTAATTGATTTCATAAACTACCGAATAATTGTGGTAAAAAGAATATAAGGGAATGCGTTAAAAATATAACAACCCATAAGTTCAGGTAATGCTATTTAAACATCACTTAATTTAGGTCATACGCTTGGTAATCTCATTTGAACCAACTTCTATTCGATACATATATACCCAACTCGATAAATTAGCGATATTCCAACTCGCTGTATACGATCCTACTTTTTTATGCTCATATATCAATCTTTCGACACCAAACAATGATATATGAATCTGATTGTCTCGCTGTTGAATCATTTGTTGCAGACATTCTGGTAACTGATCAAGTCCAACGAAGGATATACAATTGGGTAGATCTATAATCATTTCAGTATAATAATATCTATTGCTGGGACTGAAAATTATACTTCAATGGTTGAATTACCATCAAAAGTGTCGACTAATGACTAATCTAACTTAGCAAGTACAGGATCGGCTTTCTTAAAAGCAAACCACAGGCAATTTCATCTAATAAACCAACCTTATATTGTAGAATTTAAGACGCATCAAAAGAAGCGACGTCCCCATTCGCAGTCACATCTGCAGCTAATGAATCATCATTTACTAATGGGAAATGAGGTTGTAGATAGACGGAATTTCGTATAATAAAAGTAGCATCTAATTCAGAAATGCTTTGATCATTTGTTACATTACCACATAACTGACTAGCAATCAAATATGGGATTATCAGATCAGGATGTGCCTCCTCGTTGATATTGATACTGGACATGGTAATGTCAAACTTACCAGCTGAAAAACCAAGAACTTTCAGTGCAAAAAATGATTTGGCCAGCAGGGTTGAACCCACCAATAAAGAGCATACTTTAAATTTTATAACATATTATCTACTGTAGACCACTCGATACCAAAAGCCTCAGCTACATCTTCATAAACAATGGTGCCCTCTACAATGTTTACCCCTTTTAGTAGTTCTACATCATCTTTAACCGCCTTTTTCCACCCTTTATTGGCTAAAGCAACCGCATAGGGAAGCGTCATGTTAGTCAAGCCTAAGGTAGAGGTATATGGCACAGCACCAGGCATATTGGCAACACAGTAGTGTAGAATTTCGTCCACAAAATAGACAGGGTCTTGATGTGTAGTGGGTTTTGAGGTTTCAAAACAACCACCTTGGTCAATGGCTACATCAACCAAAACGGTACCGGGCCTCATATGACTGAGCATTTCGCGTGTGATAAGATGTGGTGCCTTTGCGCCTGGTTTTAGAACGGCTCCGATAATTAAATCTACCGTTGGCAGTATGGCTCGTATGTTAGCTTCTGAAGAGAACAGTGTGGTGATGTTTTTGGGCATTACATCATCTAAATAGCGTAATCTTGGCATATTTATGTCCATAATGGTTGTATTTGAACCCATTCCTGCTGCAATTTTAGCCGCATTTACTCCTACAATACCGCCACCTAAAACCAAAGTATTTGCTGGAGGAACACCTGGGATTCCTCCCATTAGTACGCCACGACCACCCATCGCTTTTTCTAAAAACTTCGCCCCTTCCTGGGTAGCCATTCTGCCGGCTACTTCACTCATTGGGATGAGTAAAGGCAACGATCGATCTGCTTTTTCTACCGTCTCATAAGCTATAGCAATACATTTTGAATCTATAATGGCCTGAGTGAGTGTTTTATCAGCAGCAAAGTGAAAGTATGTGAAGAGAACTTGCCCCTCGTTAATTCGGCTGTACTCCTCAGCAATTGGCTCCTTTACTTTCATAATCATATCAGCAGTATCCCACAAAGCATCTACATCTGCCTCTATCCGTGCACCTGCTGCCACATACTCATCATCGGAAAATCCACTACCTAATCCAGCGTCTTTTTCTACCGTCACCTTGTGCCCTTGTTGCACTAAAGTCATCACTCCTCCAGGTTGTACGGCTACTCGATTTTCTTGGGGTTTAATTTCTTTAGGTATGCCAATATTCATTTTTATGCCTCTTAAATTAGTTGGTACAGATTAATGTTTGTTCCAGATTCAAGTTCGGAACCTGTTAATTTATTTTTTGTTAATTGTCTGCCCCTAAGATTATGGGGTATGAGCAAATGAGTGGAAAAAAACGATATATAATCAGTCAGCAAAAATACGCTTTTCTTTTCATAAAGCTCTACTGTTTTGTGCTGATTTTTAAATTGTTTATCATCACAAAGTAAAGCACTTATTTAACCATTCCCTTGCATTAATCTTATGAGACAGCCATTGTCCACGTATTTAGTTCCTAGAAAATTCGCCTACTTCCTATCATTTGTATTAATAAACCTTTTTTTTAGTGCTTGCTCTATAAGTGGAAAACTGAATAGCAATACTTTATCTCAAGACTCTGTCTCTGAAAAAAAGACCTCACCTTCTACTATATCTGATTTTGCAAAAGAAATGGATCGGGTCGATGAGGGGGTCATTACTGTAATGCAAAAAGAAGATAAAATTTATTGGAGTATTGCTGATTCATTATTGAATAGAGACTTTTTGTTGGTCAGCCGTGTGGCAGGTGTTCCAAATGGGTACTTTGGTTTTTACTCTGCCGGTGCAAAGACAGCAGAGCGAGTACTTCAGTTCAGCAAAGTAAAAAAGCGGGTTATAATTAAAGAAGTCTCTTATGAAAATATAGCTGATAGCACTCTACCTATTTATGAATCTGTACAGGCTAATAATTTCGCTCCTATTTTAGGTGCATTTGATCAGGAACTATACGATGAAGACGCACGAGAAACAATTATTGAATTGAGTGACTTTTTCACCGAGGATATTGAAGCAATTAGTGGGGTAATTCCTTTTTTACGCAGAGAATATCAAGTCAGGAGGCTAGATGGAAACAGAAGCTACGTTGAAAGTGTGAAAAGCTTCCCAAAAAATCTTGAAATTCGCCATGTACTCACTTATCAGGCTAACAATCCCCCATCTTCCACATCTAATTCCACCTTGAGTATTCGTATGAGTCAGTCTATGATATTGTTGCCGAAAGTTCCGATGCAAAAAAGACTTTTTGACTACAGAGTGGGTTGGTTTACCATTCAACAAATAGATTTTGGATCTGAACAACAAAAAGCAGATCGGCAGGCTTACATTCGTCGCTGGAGGTTAGAACCAAGTGATTCTTCTGCTTATTTTAGAGGAGAATTAGTTGAGCCAAAGAAACCTATTGTATATTATCTAGATCCTGCTACACCGGAAAAATATCGGATTTACATTATACGAGGTATAGAAGATTGGAATGTTGCATTCGAGGAGGCTGGATTTAAAAATGCCATACAAGCCAAGCTGCCACCATCTCCCAATGAAGATCCAGATTGGAGTCCAGAGGATATTAGGTATTCTACGGTTAGGTGGGTCGCTAACGAAATTCGAAACGCGGTGGGTCCTAGTGTCTCAGATCCTAGGTCAGGCGAGATCATTGAAAGTGATATTGTATGGTATCATAATCACATGCGTTCCTATAGAAACCGACTAATGATTGAAACAGGAGCAGCCAATCCAAAAGCACGAAAGCTCACACTAGCCGATGATTTAATAGGTGAAACCATGCGCAGGGTAATTTCACATGAAATAGGTCACGCATTAGGTTTGCCACATAATATGCAATCCAGTTCTGCCTATCCTGTAGACTCACTTCGATCGGGTACATTTACCCAAAAGTATGGAATAGCAACTACTATCATGGAATATGCCCGACAAAACTATGTGGCACAACCAGGCGACGAAAATATTCGCTTCATCCGTCAATTAGGTCCATATGATCTTTATTCGGTTAATTGGGGGTATAGATTGATTCCAAATGCACGCACTCCTGAAGACGAAAAAGTAACTCTAGATTCATGGATTATGAAAAAATCTGGAGACCCAGTTTACCGGTTTGCAGGATCAACTGGCTATGACCCATCTGCACAAACCGAGGATTTAGGGGATGACCCCGTCAAGGCAAGCGCTTATGGTCTAATGAATTTAAAACGTGTGGTTTCTGAATTAATGGAATGGACCTATACCGAAGGTGAGGGTTATCAAGATTTAGAAGAGATTTATGGAGAACTCATTGGTATGTGGTCTCGTTATTCTCGACATGTTGCAACCAATATTGGTGGTGTATATCAAAATAGAAAATCGGCCGATCAAAGTGGATTTGTCTATACCCCAGTAAGTAAAGTAAATCAACTTCGAGCCTTAGAATTCTTAAATGAGCATGTTTTTACTACCCCATACTGGCTCTTGGATACCGATATACTCCAAAATATTCAGGCAGCTGGAAGTATAGACCAGATACAATCCCTACAAAGTAGAATACTTGGGTCTGTATTAGATCCAGATGTTCTTCTACGTTTAATTGAATATTCTGAGCTAGGATCGAATACGCTTAGTCCCGACGAAATGCTTCAGACTCTGCGCCTTGGTATATGGAAGGAAATATATGACAATAATAGTGAAATTGACGTCTATCGTCGCACACTACAACGTGAATATCTTTCTCGTATTGATTCTTTCTTGAGCATGGGTCAAATGGGGAGCAGTAGGAATCCTGTAGATCTACAAAATTCTGATATTCACCCATTATTACGAAATGAATTAACCTTGTTAACAAACGATATTACTAGCCGTCTAGGTAGAGGAAGACTCAACGGCATTCAAAAAGTACATTTAGAAGATGTGATTGTTAGAATTGAACAAATTCTATATAACAATGAATAATTTGTATTAGCTAGATTCACTTAGCTTTGCTAATCCTTTTACTGTTATACTAACCGATTCATACAAAAATACACCTCCACTACTCTCAATGCACATATACTCCTTGTCTTCAAGATATTCGAGTAAATTCTTTACCTCATTAAGTTCTATTTTCTATTTCGAACACAAGGGATCAACAGATACTATTTCCTCACTATTTGAATAAGACTGAAGGGTAATCTCGGATAAAAGTACATGAGCGGTATTACTGAATTCACTGCCAATGATCATGCCAAAAGCTTAGTTATTATATAATCTTAGAGATGCCATGTATAGATTACCTAATCATTACCACAATGTTAAAGTACTATTGGCTAAAAAACGGGTAATGAAACTTGTTTTCTTTTATTTATGACTAAAAGGTGGTAGCTTTTATTACTGTTTAATTAATATAGACATCATTGAAAATTGTTATAATCGGTGCGGGTGAAATTGGATATGACTTAGCAAGTGTGCTATCCAAAGAAAAACATGATGTTACCATACTTGACCGAAATCGGGAATGCCTGCAAAAAGCTGCCGAAACACTGGATGTTTTGACAGTAGAAGGTAATGCTACTTCTGCAAATGACCTAGTAAAAGCTCGCGTTGGAGAAGCAAACATGTTAATTGCAGTAACTAACGTGGATGAAGTCAATATGATTTCAGCAATGATGGGCAAACGCCTAGGGTGTGCAACCGTAATTGCGAGAGTTCGCAGTGATGAATTCTCACAAGTGAATGCCCCCCTTTCTCCCAATGACCTAGGTATTGATGTAATGATTCATCCTGAATTAAGTGCTGCCAAAGAAATCGCTCACTTGTTAAAACGTTCAGCTGCCAGTGATGTGATTAATTTAGCTGAAAATCGAATGCAATTGGTCGGTATTCGCTTAGACAAGCAATCTCCATTATTAGGTATGAGTTTAATAGAATACGCTCAAGCCTACTCAAACACAATCTTTCGGGTTGTTGCTATTGGTAGACGCGGGCTTACACTCATTCCAAGTGGTTCGGTTAGAATGCAAGCGTATGATCAGATATTTATATTGGCAAAGACTGAGGATATACCTGGTCTCATTATAAGTACAGGGAAAGAAGAGACAGAACTTAGCCGCATTATGATAGTAGGTGGATCGGCCATTGGTAGGATGATTGCTCGCCTGTTATGTATGGATGAAAGAAAGAGCTGGAGCGTCAAATTAATTGAACCCGATTTTGATCAGGCTAATGAATTAGCAGTTGAACTAAAAAAAGCCATGGTGTTGCATGGAAACCCTACCGATCCAGATTTATTAGCCACAGAGGGCATAAATGAGATGGATGCTTTTGTAGCCGTAACAGATGACGAGGAATCAAACATTATAGCCTGTCTCATGGCCAAACACCTAGAGGTAAAAAAAACAGTCGCATTAGTATCAAAACCAGATTTTATTCCCCTGAGTCAAACGATTGGTTTAGACGCAGTAATTAACAAGAAAGTAGCCGCTTCTAATGAAATCCATCGGTATGTACGAAAAGGAAAGGTTATTTCTGTTACTGAATTAAGGGGTATCAAAGCAGAAGTAATTGAGCTACAGGCAGGTAATGGGTCTAAAATCACCAAAAAACCGTTAAATAAATTACGCTTGCCTGATGGCTGCGTTATCGGCGGGGTGTTGCACGATGGAAAGGTAGAGATTGCCACTGGAGTCACACATATAGAAACAGGTGACCGAGTAATGGTTTTTTGTATGCCGGAAGCAGTAGATAAAGTCAGCCAACTATTTCAATAAGGATTATGCCAAATAGTCCCATATCCAGTTTGAATCGCCCAAAAATTGATTTTTTAGCCGTATTAGGTATTCTAGGGGCCTTCATTTTCTTTTTGGGTTTCGCACTACTCTTACCTGTTGGTATTGATTTAATCTATGCAGAGGATACATGGCATAGTTTTCTTATTTCAGCAACTTTCGCATTTATTGCAGGTGGAACACTTTGGTGGCTCTTTAAACCTACCGAAGAAATTCGAATAAGAGAAGGCTTTATGGTAGTCGCCTTAACGTGGATTACTCTATCATTAGTTGGGGCTTTACCCTTTATCATATCTGGCATACTACCCTCCTATACAGATGCCGTATTTGAAACAATGAGCGGACTCACTACTACGGGGTCTACAATAATGGGTGGCATCACTTCAACCGGTTTTCAAAACCCAAATATAGAATCTCTACCACATAGCTTTCTATTTTGGCGCTCACTAGCTCAATGGCTTGGTGGTATGGGAATCATTGTACTATCATTGGCCATTTTACCTTTACTCGGTATTGGCGGTATGCAGCTTTTCCAAGCTGAATCTCCTGGACCTACCGCAGATAAACTAACTCCTAGAGTACAAGAAACAGCAAAATTATTATGGGTAGTTTATCTTGCATTAACTGGCCTAGAATTTATGCTATTATGGTTACACCCATCTATGAATTGGTTCGATGCATTGAATCATGCTTTTACTTCTCTAGCAAGTGGTGGATTTTCTACCAAAGATACTAGTATAGCAGCTTTTGATTCCGTATATATCGATGTAATCATCACGTTGTTTATGTTTTTATCTGGCGTAAATTTTGCCATGCATTTCCGACTATTAAAAGGTGACTTGGGTACATTTTTTAACAATAGAGAGACGCGCTTTTATACTCTAGTCACCGTTATCGGTATCTTTATAATTACTTTTTCACTATGGTATTTTGATGGACGTACCTTATTAGAGGCTCTTCGATATGGTAGCTTTCAAGTAGTTGCTATAATTACAACAACAGGATATGTTACAGACGATTATGAACTATGGTATACCTTTGGAGCATCAGTTCTGTTATTATTCTTTTTCACTGGTGCTAGTGCTGGATCAACAAGTGGTGGTTTAAAAATGGCCAGATGGATGATACTAATTAGAAACCTAGGACGTGAAATTAAACAAATTATTCACCCAAGGGCCATCATACCTATTCGTATAGGTGATCAAGCAATTGAACCAAGTATTCAACGTACTGTACTGAGTTTTTTTATTCTATATGTCTTAATTTTTGGCTTTGGGGTCATATTGATAAGCCTTTTTGGCTATGACTTAATGTCCAGTATTGGAGCGAGTATTTCTGCTTTGGGTAATGTTGGCCCAGCTTGGGGTGAATTCGGTCCAACGGATAATTTTGCCACGTTGCCTTATGCCGCAAAATGGGTTCTAATCATTTTAATGATGATTGGTCGATTAGAACTGATCACGGTAATCATATTATTTTCTCCTTCTTTTTGGAAACAATAATAGTTCAATAAGTCCCATCAAACAGAAGCTAGATTTTACCCTTTAGTTCTAACCACTGCAGCAGAGCTGGTAAAAAAGTAAGAGATGTTACTAATGTCATGCCAATACCAAGTACCGCCATAATTCCCAACGATTGCAAACCAGGGTGAGCCGTAAATAGCAAGCCTGCAAAACCTAACATAGTGGTGAACGAACCCATGGTTATGTGTTGCCCTGTACTAGCTAACACCACGGCTAAGCGTCCTTTACCTTCTTCTCTGTATCGGTAGGCCAAGTGTACTCCGCTATCTTCACCTATACCTAGGATGGCAGGTAGTACAACCAAATTATAAAAATTAAACTGAAACCCCGTAAGTAACATTATTCCAAATAGAAATAACAATCCAATCATCAACGGTAACATTGCTATAATAGACCATTTTATAGATCTAAAGGTGAAGAGCATAAATAGAAAAACGATTACAAAAGTTGCTCCTACCATATAAAGACTTTCTGAACGCATTAAATCCAACATTGATGCAGCTACAATACTTGTACTTGCGGCGTATTTTGTTGTTCCATTGGGTAAAACTATTTCGGATACATCATCTTTAAAGGCAATAGACTGCTTCCCATCAGATAATCCAACCGAAGGATACACGATTACAAATCGACCTATTTCACCATCTTTAGATACAAATTGGGCCTGTAAATAGTCAGGGACTTGCTCAATAGTTAGTGAAGTAGTAGTCTGTGACGCTCTACGTAGTCGTTCAAAATCATCCGAAGTCTCATTGATCAATAAAGGATCAGCTAGCAGTTCACGTATGTATTTTATTTTCTGAAGTTTATCTTCTTTATCTCTCTCACTTAAAGGAAAACGCTCTTGTAAAGCTTCAATACTTGCAATGGTTGGGCTTAAACTATCAACATTAGCTCGTTGTCTTAAGACCTCTAATAATTGTTGAACCTGTTTGTCATCATCCGCAATAATATAAGCAGGGTTTCTTTTAGTACCTGTACTTACCTGTCCAGAAAGCTTACTAAACTCTTCATATTTAGGAAAACGAGGCTCTAATTTACCAAAATCATACTGAAACCGTAGATCTCCGGCATTCCATAATACAACCCCTGCTATCACAATCCCCAACACCACCATACTCTTGTAAAACGGGAAAATTCGTGTTGAATACACCTTTTTTTCCTTACGTTTCGAAAACAATATTAAGTTGTACTTCTCCAGAATTATTAAAATAGAGGGGAGTAAATACAGCATGGCTAATAAAGCGAAAAGTATTCCCACCCCTGAAATAAATCCAAACTCAGAGAACCCTCTAAAATCAGCCACAATTAATACGAACAATGCGGCTGCGGTAGTTAATGCACTCACAATAATGGCTTCACCAGTGGTCTCATGGGTCGTTAATATGGCCTGTTCAACACCCAATCCTTCAGAGCGTAATTCAATATATCGGGCGTAATAATGAATACCATAGTCAACACCAAGACCAAACAGAATGACAAATAAAATGGAGGTCATTGTGTTTAACATTCCCAACACAAAGTAGGTCAAGCCAAATGTCCACAATAAACTACTAATCAGTGGAACACCAATGATTAACACAGGTAAAGGCATTCGAATCAAATGAGCTATAAAACTATGTTCTGTATCCTCCCCTTTACGATAATGCAAATACTTCTTGAGAAAAAAGTATAGCATAACCAATAAAATCACACTACTTATTCCAGAAACGAAACTACCTAACACATCTCTCATAATAGAAGTCAATTCTTCTAAATGTCGCTGCAACCTTCCCCCATAAAAAACCTGCATTTGAGCATTATAATCTATTGGTTTCATATCGAGTAATAAGCTGTCATAAGCAGCAAACATATCTTCTAGAAATTGTATATCACTCTTAGATCCTGAGGGATAGAAATTCAGTACCATAATAGTACTGTCTTCATTAACGGGATATTCAGATGGTACAATAAAATCGTAGGAAGCCCTAAAATCTTCAATATCTGTTTCTTCTTCTTGAAGATCATCCTCAAAACCTAAATCAAAATAAAAGGGATTAGCTTCCTCTTTAGCCTGTTTAATTTCCTCTTCCAACCACCCTGTCAAATCCTCTAATTCTTTGTCATTTGCCAAATAAAGAGCGTTGTCCTGTATGAATTCAGTATCCTTGGTATACTCTACCCTTTCGAAATAGCCATCATTGTAGCGAGGATAAAAAAGGGCCAAGCTTCTAGGAATAAGAGTTTCTGCAAAGCGTTTATTTGCTTGAAAATCGGGGCTCTTAATCACCACCTGCATAGCCGTTTCCCCTCCTACCATATCCTTAAGTTCATTTAATGCTTGAACATTGGGGTGATTTTTTGGCAATAAATTAACTAAATCGGTATCTACCTTTAATTGAAGTGCGAAATATCCACCTAAAGAAGCAAGTATGAAAGCCCCCAACAAAACCTTAAATGGGTGATGAATATTAACTTTGAGTAATGGAGAAAGCCAATTGAGAATAAATTTCATTCGATAAAGGTACTAAATTCGGGATTAAATTAGTGTTTATACTAACAACAGTATTGGAAAATAAAAACCAATTATTTACGAAATAATCGCATGGCCTTTATTTGATTAGTGATGTCCTGTTGGATAAAATCCAATGTCATCATAGTCGGCTTTTGCAGTGTCATTAGTGGAATCACCATCGCTAAGAAGAAGAATTGCAAGAGGGGTAGCTGGCATTTTTTCACCAAAAAGCCGCTCATAATCTTCCTTTAGATTACGAGAAAAAGCCATCCATTCTCCATCAAGATTACTAGGTTGCCCCGTTCCAACCACAACAATTTTTTGGTGACCAAAAAAAGTTGATATCTCCGTGCCAACGGGCAAGCTGCTACTCCATGTATAACGAATACTCTGCGGAACCTCTTTAACCAATGCCATCCGCTTTACTTTGAAAACAACGTACACACTCGCAGCGGTGTCATTTACTTTGTTATTACGTTCATCTGCGCCAGCAGGAATATCCCATATTCTCCACTTCCAAGAGAGTACTGGAGATTCATTAAGATTTAAATTTTTGACTTGATGTAGGGGAAAATTTAAATGTTTTGCTTTGGTTCCGTCAAATCGTAAGAATTGATTAATTTTGCTACTAGGGCTTTGCTCATCGGTAATACGATATAAATAGTCCTTTTTAATATCCTCTGGATAATTATAGGGCCGGTTTACTCCTCTTTGTTCGAACCAATTGTAGGGTAACTGTCCAACGCTATCGCCCTCAAAATCTTCCACCAATAGACCACCATCTTTAGAAGTGGTTAAGCTGTGGATATATTTTGTATCTTGGGCCTTCGATTTAACAGTTACCAACATAATTAAAGAAAGAAAAAGCACAAAATAGCTTAAAGCCGATATCTTTATATGTTCATTCACTATCAATCGAAAGGAGAAGCAATATGGAGTTAACAGGGTCATTTTTAGGTTACTTTATGAATAAACAAGTGGTTAGTAGTTTTTTAATGGTAATTGGGAGTTAATAGCCCAATCAGTAATGAACAAATAGTATTATGATTATAAGATTTAAAGAGGATTTGAACTCCCTGAACATCAAATATAAGGATAATAGCTTTATCTTTATCCCAAGTATACTGCTGTTGATAATTGGCTTTACCGTACATTATTTTTTTGGATTTGAAGCAGCCATGATCGTAGAACTATCACTTATAACATTCGTACTTGTAGCCTTATTGTTTCATGTGTATCGAAGTGTAGAAAAAGATTTAGAAGAAGAGCGAACACAGACTCAGGCCATTCAAAGTATTTACACTTTTATTACCCCAAGATATCCCCTACCTAGTATGTCCAGGTGGACAGCATATCCAGATTTAGCTGAGACAATCGTGCGCGAATGCATGATAAACAAACCCAAGTTAGTTGTTGAGCTAGGCAGCGGAATTTCAACCCTAATTACAGCTTACGCACTCGAACAACACGGTGAAAACGACGCACATATAATATCGCTAGACCACAGCAAAGAGTATACTCAAAAAACCCAAGATTTACTCACTGTACATGAGTTAGAAACCAAAGCCCAAGTGCTCTATAGTCCATTAGAAACGACTCAAGTTGGTAACAAAACCTATAGTTGGTACAACATAGATAGGCTTACTACAAAAAATGCTATTGATTTATTAATTGTTGACGGCCCCCCTGTAAAAACTAACCAATTAGCACGTTATCCAGCCTTACCCTTATTATTCTCAAAGCTTTCTAAAGAATGCATTATCATTCTGGACGATGCCGCCCGCCCAAGTGAACAGCAGGCTGTCAGCCAATGGTTGCGCGAGTTTCCAGGATTCAAACAAGAATACATTAGCAGTAAAAAAGGCCTTTCAATTCTAAGACGAACACTTTAATAGGTAATTGACTTGTCCGTAGTGCTATCGTAGAAATGATAGTCCTGCCCATGACTTTATTGTAGTCCAATCTTCTTGGGTTATCAACCCAAAGAACCTGCTGGCAACTACATATATAACAAGGTAGACCAAACTAATACTCAGAATGGCATACAAGGGTGCTATGTTCATAAACAAGTACTCCTTTACCATGAACATAAGTAACCCAATACCCACAGAAAGGGCTAAAATCTTGCCATAAAATGGAAAGGGTAAGACTTTCCAGAAAGGTAGTTCCATGTGAGTGCCTATCCTTTTAAGAAGTAGTAACCAGTTGTATAAGTTAGCAATAAGTGTCCCTAATGCGGTGCCTACAATACCAAAATATATTGTCATCGGCACACTCAAAATTACATTTGCTACCAACAAATTAAGACTGAAATAAAAAACACCTTTTGTATCGCCAAAAGCTTGCAGAATGCTCCCGTAATGAGTTACCCGAATAAGTACAATAAGATTATACAACTGAAATGGTAGAACCGCATTTGCATAGGAAACCCCTTCTGTTTCGAATAAAAAAGTGATGAGTTCAGGCGCTAGAAGTGTAAATAATATGGTCATTGGTATCACCAACAGACTTACTTTTTCTATACCCTTATACCAGAGAGATAAGAGTTCATCCTTTTTAGAATGAAGATTGAACTGCACATACCTTGAAATCAACACCGATCCAACGGCCAAGGGAATTACCTTGATAAGTGGCACTTCATTTGCTGCAACAGAATACTCCGCATAGGCCGTATTAACTAAAAAAATTGACACGATGAACTTATCAATATACTTGTTAAAACGGCCCACCAACGACGAAAGGCCTAAAGGTAAAGAGAACTTTGCTTGATCCAATAAGGATATTCTTGTCACTAACTGATAATGCCCCGGTGTGTCTTCCTCTTTAGTACTAGCTAGTGTATTTTCAGAATCACTCAGACGTGTATTTTTTGGTAGTATAATACCCAGTAGTACAACTGATCCAAAAAATCGAATAACCGAATAACCGACCAATGACCAAATAGCTATTTCTAGCCCGTAGCCTAATGCAAGAGGGAGAACTAATGCACCAAAAGCTACGACAGAAGTACTCATTTCATACCAAGCAGCCCCTTTTTGTCGGTCCGATGCTAGCAAAATATTGGTTATCGGCCAAGTGGGTATTTCCAATACGCTGACCACTGCCATTAGTGGTAAAAACTGTTGAAGTACTCTTATAGATTCCCCAGGCCATTGACTAAGCAAACTTGGTAGTAACAAGTTAAATCCTAAGATAGCCAAGCCTGCTAAAGTCCCACTTATCAATAAAATAGCGCCGGTCTGTAAAGCAAAACCTCTTCTAGCGGTACTTGTTATACGTTCAAAATAATAAAATATACTGTCCGGAAAGCCCAATATCGCAACATTCCGAGCTATTTCATGAATCATTAACACATACCCCATAATCGCGAAGTCCGTTTTTGAGAGTAGCCTTACTACAGCTATGGCTAAAGCTAAATCAATAACCGTAGTAATAATTCGTGCAAAAACAATAACACCCGTTTTTTCGGTAAGCGTAGCTGATGATATATTGGATTTAGATGACACTATGTCCCATTATGATTTTAGCTAATGAACTATTCTGTTTTTTTTTTAATCACGCTCAAAAATAAACGGGATAATTCCCTGGTCTTTTGTCCAGCACTAAAGCTTTCAATTCGTTCAAAGTGATTTTTTGAAGTACTATTGGTAATTGAAACCGCCCCCCTTTTAGCCCTTAATGCATACATCTTATCTGCTATTTCTTTCGTTTGGCTACTTTCGAATTGATAACCTCTTTGAGTAGTCGTTAAAATTTCATTCATCTCGTTGTTACTGCCAATCGAAATGATGGGAGGTGTTGCAGGTAAATAATCCCAGAATTTTGATGGAATAACCATATTTCGAATGGGATTTAAAAGTGATATTAGTCCATCAAATTCTTCAATAAAATCAGGGACTTTATCGTAGGGGATTGGTGCTAATGACTCAAAATGATCGATTAGTCCATCAGTACTTAATTTTTCTTGAGTTTGAACATCAAGAGTGCCTATATGATAAAGCCGAAGAGTACTAAAAAAAGCAGATTTGTTTCTTTTAAGTACTTTGAAGCTTTCAATCAATGGATCTATGGGGGAAGAGGAACGAAATTTGCCTAGGAACAATAGGTTAAATGGATCACTATTTAACTCTGTATCTGAGTCGTGAGTTAACTCAATGGTCGTTGAATGTTCAATAATTTCACTAGATTCGTTGATCTTCCTTTGCGCAGTAGTCGATAAATACTCTTCTGATCGATTAATCAAATCACTGTCAAAAGCATTATGAATAACATGCATCTTATCCGCATACTTAGCATATGATTTCTGATACATTTTCAAAGTTTCCCCTGCGGTAAAAACAATTGCCGCTGCTTCTTGAATGACTTTTGCTTCTAATCTCTTCTCAATTTTTTGAACCCAACTGGTTTTCTTAGTTGATCTTATCGGGCACAAGGTAAAGGGATCACGGAAATCGGCGACAAATGGTATGCCTATGCGCTTATATAACGTACGAACTACACTAAGACCCGACCATGGATCAGCCGTAACCCAAAGTAGGTCCGGTTGTTCTTGTATCAAAATTTGTTCCATATAATTTAGATGCGAACGAAGCAGCGGATACCAGGTGTCCAATGGTAAAAAACGTTCCACTCCATCTATAGCTCGCTGAATTGGGGCATCTACATCATTACTATCGCGTGAAGTATGTAATCCTTTCCCAATATCGTTTTGGGCTATTGAATCATGCTCACTCTCCCTCTGAATTTGAGTGTTGCTCTGCGAGTCAACCACTCCTAAATCACTACCAGAACGATTAATTGTACGATCAAAAGGAGTCTTTATCCCAAATAAACCAACACCATCTAAAGCGGTTGTCTCTGATTCACTTAACCGCTGCCCTTTCGCCTCTAAGTGAATAACACGTACTTGCCAATCTAAATCTTTTAAATGTTTTGCAAACTTGTAAGTACGTAAAGCTCCCACTCTTTTCCGTGGAACAAAGTATGGACTTAACATTAGTACCTTTGGAGATTTTTGTTTTTTTACACTATTCTCCATACTTAGCTAATTGTGACAAAAGTCTTACTAGTTGGTTACCCTGTTAAACGTATTCGAAATCTTTTGTGAAAGTTGTTCATTGGTCATTCTGTGCCAACAATTTTCAGCAAAAGTATAGAATGGTTGTTTTTGATGATACCAGCCGAAATGTAAACAATATGGAGTAGTCATTAAATAATCTGTTTTTCCAGAAAACAAACTCAATATTGAGATCAAAAAGCGTCGCATTCTCACGGACTTAAGTCCCCTTATTGAATAGGTAAAATCGTCGCAATAGTACATACAGTTCACATATATGAATTCATCATCATGTTCGGTAAGGTCTTCTATATAATCTAATTGAGGACTATTATGACCTTGCAACCAAGGATATATTGGAATGTTTAACTTAGACATCGCCATTGCTAAACTCCATTCGCACGATTCCATAGCTCTTCCCTGTTCCATTTTTCTACTACGAAAGTGTGTTTCTTGCTTGCGATTCAACATTTCAGCTGCCAATAGACAAACTTGTTTGGTTGTTTCGTAATCTTGGGCAAACATAATCCCAGATTGCACCCTACTTAGATAACTCAACCCAAAACGTTTTAGGGTACGTTGCCTTCTTCGCAAAAGTATATCTAATAAGACTCGAGCACCCTTGGGAGCACCAAAATATACATCAGAGACTAAAGTACCAGTAATAGTAAAATTGAAAGTTGAAAAGTTATTCCATAGGTTTTGAGGATCTTTGCACCAAACAATGTCACTATCGAGAAATATATTTTTTTTGTAAAAAAGATAATGATGAATATTGTGTTTAAAACCTACTATAGATGCATGTTCTTCGGGAACTTGATGAATTACATCAAATAGATAACTTAACTCTTTTTGTTCTAAAATCTCCTTGTGCTTAGCACTACAAGCTAGAGCAATAGGACGTGATTTGTCATGCCTTCTTAGAGTTGAAACAGACGCAATGGTATGCTTTAGATACTTAGGATGTCCATAACTAACGTAGACATAGCCTTCGTTTTGTTTATTTGAACTTGGAACAGACTGAAGCACGTGTTTCTTTTAAATATAGAACTTATCTATGGTTTCTCAAAAAAGCTAAGAATTTCTTTCAGCTCTCTTCCGAAGTGTTGTCATGAGGTAGTCAAAGCCTCGGCTTCGAATGATACGTTGAAATTGACGATTGTAAGATTCTGCAGTAAATACATCATCAATACTCATATCTTCAATCCTCCATTCACCTGAATTTTTGGACACAATATAGTGTACTGGGGTTCTAATATTATTCCATTCTACTAGTGTTTCAATGTACATTGAATCGGTTGTCCCATTAATTCTTTCGTAGCTAACTGACGCTCTGTAGATATCCAAATTTGTTAAGGATTGATCTCGAATAATAGAGGAAAATAACTGCATAAACTCTGTCCTATCTTCTACTGAAATCGTATCGTAAGTTACTTCTAATGCAGTTTTTGCCATTTCAGTAAAATCAATAACTCCGTTTATAATATCTTTTAGTTCATCTCTTTGTTTAGAAGAATATTCTGAGCCTTCTGCGCCCAATAATTCCTTTATTTGAAGATCCCGTGACTCCATTAACACACGTACATCTTCAGCATCCTGGGAAGTCTGAGCTATTATGAAATTTGGAGAAAGAAAGACCAATAAAAAAAATATATACCTATAATTCTGCATCTATATCACTCATTTTGTTGATAAATTGACAATCCAGTAGCTTTATTCAAGTTTGCTAAACTTATTATATAATCAAAGACAGTTTGTTTTTCTTCAATTCTAAGCTCTAACTCCTGCTTTAAAGCGTCCACTACATCACGCACATCACCAATACCAAAATCATAGTCTAATTGTTCCATACGTAACCACTCCTTAGTAATTTTCAGCGCTTCAGTAGATCCTTCATATTTAGTTTGAGCGACAGATGCGTCTCGATATTTCTCGTGCACTTCTAACATCACTTTATCCTGAATAGCTTTTTGCTGAAAATCTAATCGATCCAATTCAAGTTCAGCACGTTTCAAGTTTGTTTTTATCTGTTTGAAATTTAAATTTTGCCTAATTGAGAAACCAAAAGACATATTTAAGGTATTCCCGTCCGATGAGATAAAAGGATTATCCTGCCGTGGTCGTGACGGAGCATGAGCGTAGGTGCCCGTAAAACCTAAAAACAGTCCTGGCTTATTTTCCGCTTTTTTTGCTTCATTAAACATTCTTGCCCCTTTTTCTGCATAAGAAAGTGCCTGGATTTCAGAACGATTCATAAGGGCCATTTGCTGATAATAATTTAAGGTAGAAATTGAAGCAGAAGGTGCTTCTAAATACGTATTAGCAGGTAAATATATGACATCCTTATCCCCTAAAATATAGTTCCAAGATTCGGTAACAAACAGTAAGTTTTGCTTTACTTCATGTTCCCTTGCCTTAAATTGGGCTTTAAAAACCTTGAACTTATAGATTTCAGACTCGTTTATCTCATCTGGACTATCTTTTCTTTGCTGGTTAATTGATCTTTCCACCGTGTCCATCGTCTCAATTGCTACAATCAATAACCTTTCAATTTCTAAAGCTAATTGATACCCAAAATATAATCCATGTAATTGAAGTTCTATTTCTTGTTTAGTGGCTGTCGCTTGTTGCTCAATACTTTGAACACCGAATTGAGCTGCTTTTACTGCCTTATCGACAGCTCCCCAAATAAATAATGGTTGTACTCCAATAACACGAAAACGATTCGCAAAATCCCAATTATCCCAATCATAGGTAGCATCAGGGTCTAGATATATTTGATTACTTGGGAATCCCCTTGGAGAAATCACGCTAGGTAATATGCCATGCTCGGATTCCATTCTAAGTGAAGGTAAGAAGCGTTGATCGCGAACTTGCTGGACTTGATTTTGAGCTAGGGAAACAGACACTTGTGCGGCTTTAATTTGACCTATTTGCACTAATGCAAGATCGATAAACTCATTGTATTCAAGAAACATAGTATCTTGCGCAAATTGATTATACATCCCATCTTCAGCTTCAGTATACGCCCATGAACCTGCCATAAGGGTATGACTAAATAATAATAATGCTAGTACTAGGGCAGATTTTCCAAAATAATTTGGATAGAGTAAATGTTTTATAAATTTATACATAAAAATCGAAGATACGAATTCTTTAAACCACTATAACGATGTAGTACTTTAACTAGTATAACACGATTACAATAAAAAAAGCCCCTAAATTGGGGCTTTTTTATGCGGAGAGTGAGGGATTCGAACCCCCGGAGACTTACACCTCAACGGTTTTCAAGACCGCCGCATTCGACCACTCTGCCAACTCTCCAATAAGTATGTTGATTTTTCTAAGAATCACTAAGCGCTTGTGCACCTGAAACAATTTCGGAAATTTCTGTAGTAATTGCACTCTGTCTAGCTTGATTATATTTCAAGCGTAAACTACGTTCTAAATCTTTAGCATTTTCAGTTGCACTATCCATTGCGGTCATTCTAGCGCCCTGTTCGGATGCATTAGACTCCAAAACTGCTTTCCACAGCTGCATTTTTATGTGCTTAGGTAATAACTCATCAATAATAGCATTCTGATCAGGCTCATAAATATAGTCAGAATGTACGGTGTTATCAGTATCAGCTACAACCAAATCTTCCGCTTTTAATGGTAATATTTTTTCAACCTTACGATTTTGTGTGATTACCGACTTAAATTCGTTGTATGCTAAATAAACTTTATCAATTTCTTTTCCGATAAAGTCTGCCATGACTTCACTAATTAAAGTGGAGCTAAGTTCATATTCTAAATTATCGAAAAAACCAGGGTGTTTAGCGTCTATTGAATACAATCTTTTACCGAAATAGACTGTTGCTTTTTTCCCTATTGTAATCAAGCTTAAGCCATCCGTTTCTTTTCCCTTTTCAAAGTTATTTGCAATAAAAAACTCCACCTCTTTGAATAAGTTATTATTGAAACCTCCACAGAGCCCTCTATCTGACCCAACAACTATGACTAAACTACGTTTAGATTCATTGGTTTCCCGAAGTAACGGATGTGTTAATTCCTGACCTTGAATTAAGCGTCCAATAACAGATGACAAAGTATTAGCATAAGGACGCGTTTGTGTCATACGGTCTTGTGCCTTACGTAACTTTGCAGCCGCAACCATTTTCATAGCTTTGGTAATCTGCTGAGTATTATTTACAGACGTTATCCGATTACGTATGTCGCGTAAATTGGCCATTTTAAAGTATACTAAGCTGCGTTAATTTGTTCAATTATTTGAGAAGCAGCAGCTAATATTTGCTCTCCAAATTCATCGGTCAGTAATCCAGAAGTGGCTAAATTTGCCATTTCTTTTTCGTACTTGGATGTTACAACGTCCAAAAATTCAGCTTCGAAATTAAGTATTGCATCTACCGCAAGCTTATCAAGTAGCTCCTTATCATTCACCTTTAGAAGAACCATCTGATTTTCTACAGGAAGTGGCTCATAAACGTTCTGTTTGAGAAGTTCAGCTGTTCTTTCACCTCTTCTCAACTGTGCTTGAGTAGCTGGATCTAAATCAGATCCGAATTTAGCAAATGCCTCTAACTCGCGGTATTGAGCCAAATCTAATTTAAGTGTACCCGATAGTTTCTTCATGGATTTCACCTGAGCAGATCCACCCACACGTGATACCGAAATACCGACATCAATGGCTGGTCTAATACCGGAATTAAATAGATCGGTATCCAAGAAAATTTGCCCATCAGTGATCGAAATCACATTCGTTGGTATATAGGCTGAAACGTCTCCAGCTTGGGTTTCAATAACAGGAAGTGAAGTTAAAGATCCACCACCCTTAACAAGAGGCTTCAGCTCTTCTGGGATGTTGTTCATGGAGCGAGCTACTTCATCATCATTAATGATTTTAGCGGCTCGTTCTAATAATCGGCTATGAAGATAGAATACATCCCCAGGGTATGCTTCTCGTCCAGGAGGTCGCTTCAGAAGTAGTGAAAGTTCTCGATAGGCAACCGCTTGTTTTGACAAATCATCATATATAACCAAGGCATGTCTACCTGTATCCCTAAAATATTCACCTACCGCAGCACCAGCAAATGGTGCAATATATTGCATCGGAGCAGAAGCACTAGCAGGAGCGTTAATAATGACGGAATAGTCCATAGCACCATTCTCTTCAAGAGCTTGCTTAATTCCAGCTACAGTGGATGCCTTTTGACCTACCGCAACATAAATACAAAAAACGGGCTTATCGGTTTTTTGAGTTTCTTTTTGATTGATAATCGTATCAATTGCAACCGATGTTTTACCTGTTTGCCGGTCACCAATAATTAATTCTCTTTGTCCACGACCGATAGGTATTAAGGAATCAATAGCTTTTATACCTGTTTGGAGGGGCTCCGAAACAGGTTCTCTGTAAATTACACCGGGTGCTTTACGCTCTAAGGGAACACGTATTGTCTTTCCAGTTATTGGCCCTTTACCATCCTGCGGGTGACCTAGTGGGTCAATAACTCGACCTAATAATCCATCTCCTACAAAAACAGAGGCAATATCTTTCGTTCTTTTAACCGTTTGACCTTCTTTAACCATACTGGATGAACCAAACAATACTATACCTACATTATCTTCCTCTAGGTTAAGTACCATACCTGTTACTGATTCACCTTCTTCATTTTTAGCATCAGGTATGGTTACTAGCTCACCTGCTTGCACTTTTGAGAGGCCATAAACACGTGCAATACCATCACCCACTTCAAGGATGGCACCCACATCATAGGTGTCGGATTCATTATCAAATCCGGATAACTGTTTTCTTAGTATGGCCGATACTTCATCTGGTCTTACTTGACTCATGTTGTTGTATTTTATAAAGGTCTAATTTTTCAAAAAACATTATTACTGAGAGAGAAGAGTGTGCTCTAGCTCATTTAACTTATGCAGAACACTCCCATCTATTACGGTGTCTTCCATTTGTATAGTGATACCACCTAAAAGTGATGGTACGACTTCAACATGTAAATGCACATTTTTTTTAGTGGAAAATTCTAAGGCTTTGGATATGGAATCTAACTGCGCAGCTTCAAGTGGATATGCTGACTTTAATGTAACCTTAGTTATTCCTACAGCCTCATTGTATAAGCTGAAGAAAGCTTCGGTTATATAAGGCAGCAATGCAGATCGTTCTTTCTCTGCAACCAGTAATATAAATTGCATCGCGAGAGTTCCAATGTGCTTAGAGAAAATTTCGTCTAATATGATGGTTTTGTCAGAAGGTTTGGCAATAGGACTTTTCAACGTCACCTGAAGGTCACGAGAACCTTTGATTGTGTCATGAATAATATTGATATCCTCTAATACTTCTTCTAAGCTACCCTGTTCTTGAGATAGCGTTAAAAGAGCTTTTGCATATCGTTTTGCCGCCTTAGAGCTAATCATAAACCTTAATTCTTAGACAAATCGTTGATGTAATTATCAACTAATTTTTTGTTTTTTTCTTCATCCAATTCAGCATCTAAAATCATAGAGGCTGATTTTATAGCCAAAGAAGCAACGTCTAGTCTAAGGGCTAATAAAGCAGACTGCTTTTCTTGTTCAATGTCTACTTTCGCCTGCTCAATTATTTGCTCTGCTTCATCTTTAGCTTTTGCAACTCGTTCACCTCGAATACGCTCTGCCTCTTCTTTGGCTTCTTTACGTATTTGATGAGCTATTTGTTCAGCCTCAAGAAGTGCTTTTTCGTTGTCCTTGGAAATAGCCTCGGCTTTTGCCAAAGCAACTTCAGCTGCCTCTAAGGATTCACGTATTCTGGTTTCACGTCCTTCAAGGGCTGCCATAATCGGCGGCATAGCGTATTTCATCATTATTAAGAGAAATACAAACAGTGAAATTGCTATCCATATAGCAAATCCAGTATTAAAAGACAGCAGTCCGCCGCCAGCTAATAGGTAAAGCATAATAACAAGTTTAATTAATTAACCTAGTGCAAGAATGATACAAATGATGGCGCCGAAAAGAGCAACACCCTCAATGAAGGCTGCTGTCAAAATCATGGCTCCACGAATGTCACCAGCTGCTTCAGGTTGGCGTGCGATGCTTTCAGTCGCTGCTTTTCCGATCATTCCGATGCCAATTCCAGCACCAACTGCTACGATTCCAGCTCCAATACCAGCTGCTAATAGTCCCATAGTTTTATCTATTTAGTTTTGGTTGTTTGTTCAATGATTATACTGATGATTCAGCATGAATGTGATCATCATGTTCGTGATCATGTTCATGCTCTTCAGCAGCCATTCCAATAAATACTGCCGATAAAAGAGTGAAAATGTAGGCTTGTAATAAAGCTACAAATAACTTAAGTACATATAGTATTGAAGTCATCGTTACTGAGAGAATACTAACACTGTAAGCTGCCACATTTCCATACATATCGTTAAAAATAAAAATGAGGCCCAAAATAGCGATGATCATAATTTTTCCAGACATCATATTCGCGAACAATCGAATTGCGAGTGCAAATGGTTTAGTTAGTAAACCAATTAACTCAACTGGAATCATTAAAAATTTAACTCCTAAAGGCACACCTGGGAACCAAAATACGTGCTGCCAATGATCTTTAGTGCCACTGAGCTGGGTTACAAAAAATGTAAATAATGCAAGAACAGCAGTAACTGTAATATCAGCTGTGGCTGTAGCAGCCCATGGTAGTAACCCAAATGAATTCATGAATGCTATTGACATGAACATAGTAAATAAATAGGGCACGTACTTTTTATACTTTTCCCCTTCTATATTTGGTTTGGCAACCTCATCTCTAATGAATTCATAAAATACTTCAAATAGATTTTGAAGCACGCCTTTTGGTGCGGTAGATGTACCAATTCCTTTTTTGTAGCGAGAGCCTGCATACATGGTAAAAAGTGCAAGCCCCCCGAGTCCAAACCAGAAATACAAAAGGTGTGATGTCAGAGAAAAATCAATCAGCATAGAGCCATTTACAGGAGTAATGACATAGTCTATTTGTTCAAAATCACCTGAAGCCAAGGCTTTTTTAGTCGAGCCATAGGTCGAAAACTGAGTTGACCCATTATCGTCTTGCCATAAGAATAATCTGGGAAGGTATAATTTTGTCCCAAAAAACGTGAAATAATCGTGATCTGCAACCGTTCCCATAATGTCAATAGGAGAGTCACTTTCCGTGTCAGTATCAGCAGCAAGAACCGTGAGTTGACCCAATAAAAGTACTATGATCAGTAAGGATAAAAACGTGAAATATTTTGTCATTCCTCTAAGGGATGTTTCAATGATCTATGATGGATAAGTAACAACTCTATTACAGATTGATAAAGATAGGAAATAATAAAATTAACTGTAAAGAACATTTGTTCAAATTTTATGGTCGATAATGAAATAAAGAGTAACAGAATGACCATAAAAAATCTAATTAGGGTGGTAGTGAGATAGACCTTAATAAAGTTTTGAGTGGAAATCGTCCAAATTCTTACCAAAACCCACATTGCGCCACCAACAAACACAAGTGCAATCAAATAAGCGATAAGCGCTTCAGATAGGTATCCAGGCAAAATCCAATACCCTATAAAAATCAAAGCGACTAAAAAGGGTATTTGAGCTAAAAGGAAAACAGAGAAAACTGGCGCTTCAAAAAAATATTTCTTTAGCATAAGTAGATTATCTCGAAAGTGGTTTTAGCAGGCCTAGCTTATTTAAGTTACTTATCCACTCGTTTAGTGTCTCGCCCATCTAGGGCAGGATCTTTGAGCAGGCTAACCATTCGGAAAAAAAATAAAATGAGCCCAAGGATAACACCAATTAATATACCAATTGGTTTAATATCAAAATATCTATCAACAAAGCTACCTATAATAATGGGTAGGGAGAGCAATAATGCTATTTCAGTCCCCAAACTAAGGTAAATACGATAGGGTTTGGGTAACCATTTTGAAATCACATTAAAGCCCCATTTTGAGGTTTCATTTTTCTACACCATTTAGCACTGTTTCTGCATACTCTTGAATATCCGCTACTGAAGTGTCACTCATTTTACAAAGCCCGTTTACTTTAGCACCCTCTTCAACAACTAAAATCTTAGTAGCTACATTACCATTAAGGATAGCTTTTTTTCGAAGTGTAACTTTATTTTTTCCTAGTACATCTCCGCTTACTTTCCCAGCTATATCTGCATTTTGACACATAATATCACCCGAAACAGATCCTTGTTCGGTTATGATAACTTTACATTCTGTTTCAAGAGTACCATTAAGTACTCCTCCAATGCGTATATCGTGTTCTGATTTTAGAAAACCTTCTAGTTCTGAACCTTCACTAATAATATTGACCGATGGATAATTGGTTTCATTCGTCATAATTGTACTCATAGTTTTTCTTTTTCTAGATATCATTTTATTTCAATAAGTAGATTTCAGGGTCTTGCGGTAACCCGTCCTTCCATATCTCAAGATGAAGATGAGAAGCGGTGCTTTGCACACCAGCATTACCAACCGTGGCAATCACATCACCTTTTACCACCACATCCCCTTCTCGCTTGTAAGATGTCCGGCAATGCTTATACACACTTAATAGACCGTTGGTATGTTGAATAGATATTACATAACCGTTCGCTATCGTCCAATTAATATTAACAATAGTTCCCTCCGCCAAAGCCTGTACCTGTTCACCCTCAGTGGCTGCAATGTCTAATCCAAAATGCTCTTCCTTAGGTTTAAATGATCGAGAGATAGTACCATCGACTGGATATGCAGTAGGGAATGTAGGTTCACTATTTAATAAAGAAGATGATATTAATCCTTGTGTGCTTAAATTTAACACTTCTTGTGGAGTACTTCGTGGATCCCCACCCAATACTGTTTGATTTTGCATTAAAAGCAAACTCTGTAACCGTTCATCTAGACTTAAGGTTGTATCGGTATTAAATCGGATAATACTCCTAATTTGCCCGAGTTGTTCATCGCGTAGCTCCAATGAGTCCTGAAGAGCATCCAGTCTGCCTACTACTTGCTCAATTTGCATATTTATTTGTGGTTCTTTACTTCTGTATACCCATTCTCCAAGAGGTGTAAACATAAGCGTGAGCATAAAGATAATCAAAACAGAGGTCAACAAGGCGACTAATCCCAAAAAAAACTGACGAGGTAAAAATTGATATTCACGTGAACCATCTGGAACGGACTCATCAATTAAAATCAAACGTAACCATTTGTCTTTAAGTCGAACTAAGGTTTTTAATAATTCGGTATTCATTTAATTCACAGGATGTTGATCTAGTAGCGAATCTAATTCATTGGCAAGTCTCTCAGCGATCGCTTTTCTGGTAAATGTTTCCAACCATTGCTCATCCAAAGGTTTTAGATTCCCAGATTGAACATCAGTAATTGCTTCTAAAATAGTTTTTATCACCTTTTCAATGTTGTCAGGTGATGTAATATAACTGCGTGAATAATCTTTTAAAACCTTTTTTGTATCCCCCTCAGGTATCAACGCTATAACGGGCCGCCTGGTTGCCATATATTCATAGGTTTTGCTTAGAGTAATGGTATGCTTTCGCTTTCTATGCCCATTGTATAACCAAAGAATGGAGGCTTGTTGCATACGGAGAATAGCCTCATTATGAGGAATATATCCATGGTCTTGAACAATCTCACCTAAGCCTAATTGATCAATTAAAGGTAAATATGGCTCGATTGAACTACCTTGAAAGTGCAATTCTATAGTATTGGTGAGTGAGGGTACTTCTTTAATAAGTTTTTTTACTGCCCTTAAAAAAATGCCTGGCCCACTATCGGCATAAAAAGTACCTGAATAAAGTATTCGGATTATTTCATTTTTACTAAAGCCGTTTTCGTTAGTAGGTTTCTTTTTTATTGAACTACTAGGAAAGAAGGCAGCATCAAAATCATCTGAATCATAGCCATGGGTTTGAACCACAACGCTGGGTAATGAGGGGTACCTTCTACTTATAGCACTAGCTATAGGTTCATTTATTGCGATGACCTTGTCTGCAACTGCAAGTACACTTGCTTCAAGTCGCCTCATTAGTATTTTGTGAATGGGTGTTGGATATGAAATTAGATGACTCTCCAACCAATCGTCCCTAAAATCCATTATAGTTGGAATATTAAGACGGGTTTTAAGCTTAGCCGCTAACATTAAATTACTGTAAGGAGGCGCTGTTGCATATATCGCCTGAATAGAATGCTTTCCAATAATTTCTTCAGCTTTTTGAAAACCCTGTTTAATCCATCCTTTTTTATTGTCGGGTAAATAGAAAAAATGAGAGAACCTTCGTAACCATTTTTCTAAACGAATCCCTGGACGCCATTGCGTTTTCGAACTGTTCCAATGCAAGGGAGTCCCACCCTTGACCCGGTAAACTTGCACTATATTCTGATCAATGAGTTTTTGAAGCTCTTGTTCTAAAGAGGAATCAAAAGTATGATAAAGGCCTGGCTCTGGCACTAAAATTATTGGCTTCCAACCAAATTCATTTAAATACTTTACATATTTAAGTGGCCTTTGCACACCGCTTCCACCCATAGGTGGGAAGAAATAAACAATAAATAACAGCTCCTTTAGTGTCTTATCATTGGGGGGTATCTGCTGAATTACACCCACCTCTATACCGAATAGTTAGGCGCTTCTTTTGTTATTTGTACCGTATGTGGATGACTTTCTTTATAAGAGGCCGCTGATATTTGCACAAAATGTGCTTTTTTAAGATCTGAGATATTTTTTGCTCCACAATATCCCATAGCAGCTCTTAATCCACCCGACATTTGATGAACGACCTCACTTAAATATCCCTTATATGGTACACGGCCTTCAATTCCTTCAGGTACCAGTTTTTTTAAATCATCTTCCACGTCCTGGAAGTAGCGATCTTTGGATCCTTTTTGCATGGCTCCTATACTACCCATTCCACGGTACGATTTATACTTTCTTGAGTCAAATATAATGGTTTCACCTGGACTTTCATCAACTCCGGCAAACATAGACCCCATCATAACTACGTCAGCGCCACCCGCAATAGCCTTGGGTATATCACCCGTTTGCTTAATTCCACCATCTGCCACAAGACCGATGCCATGTTCCGAGCAAAAATCACTTACTTCCATCACCGCGCTTAACTGAGGCACCCCTACTCCAGTCACAATTCGCGTGGTACATATTGAACCAGGTCCAACCCCTACTTTCACCACATCAGCGCCGGCATCTCCTAACGCTTTAGCCGCATCTCGTGTGGCGATGTTACCACCAATAACATTCAATGAGCCATACTTTTTCTTTATGGCTTCGACGGTTTTTAGAACCCCCTCTGAATGACCGTGGGCTGTATCGACAGTGATGATATCTACGCCAGCGCCAACCAAAGCGCTTACCCTATCCATAGTGTCTGCTGTAACTCCGACGGCAGCTCCGACGCGTAAACGTCCTAATTCATCCTTACAAGCGTTAGGGAAATTCATTTTCTTTTCAATGTCCTTAAATGTGATTAAGCCGACCAAGATCCCTTTTGAGTCCACAATGGGTAGCTTTTCAACTTTATGGGATTGAAGTATCTCCTCAGCTTGTACTAAATTGGTCCCCTCCTTCGCTGTAATTAAGGGCTGCTTTGTCATAATGTCCCCTAATTTCTTCGTCATTTCAGACTCGAAGCGTAAGTCTCGATTTGTCACAATACCTTGAAGAGCGCCATGTCCGTCAATAATTGGAATACCACCTATTCGGTGCTTTGCCATAAGATCACGAGCATCCTGAACCAAAGCGGATGAAGTTAAGGTCACTGGATCCACTATCATCCCGCTTTCGCTTCTTTTAACCAATCGAACTTGCTCCGCCTGATTTTCTATGCTCATATTCTTGTGTAGCATGGCTATTCCACCCTCTCTAGCTAGTGCAATTGCCATTCTGTATTCAGAAACGGTATCCATTGCCGCACTCAAAATAGGTGTATTCAGGGTAAGTGTAGGGGTTAGTTGCACACTAATATCTATATCTCGCGGGAGAACCTGAGAAAAGTGAGGAACCAATAGTACATCGTCGTAGGTGAGTCCTTGTCTAGTGATTCGATCGAAGCTACTCTGGGAGGATTGGGTGAATGAAGATTTCGACATTAGTCCTATAAATTTAATTCAATTTAGTAAAGATACAAACTTCTCTTCTGTAATTGAATGCGAAAATCAGAAAAACCCCTATCCTTTAACTAAAAGTCTAAGCATACAATCAACTGTTACAAAGGGTGAATTTTCAGAGCTTCAGTGGCGGTATTTAGACTGGTATTCCCATCTAAAAATGACTGTACCCAATAATGAACTCTATTCCTTCTGTTTCGAACGTAAGGATCACAGCTTGAGTAGCTTCCTTGTAACTCTTCTACCATTACCCGCACATCGTCATAAATTTCAACTTTTAAAACATCCGGCACTTCATGCCATCCTAATAAGGAAAATACTTGTTGGAGTTCTTGGTATTCTCGCTCACTTTCGTTGCTTATTCGTGCCAAAAGCGGTCGAATAAACGGGTTCTTAGTTTTCTTGATAACCCTGCTTGAAGGGATTCTCAACGGATTAAGAGTCGATGATGAAGTGTTAAACGTGGTTGATGTATTAGGTGAAGTAAGCATTATGTCTCCTGTTTTGTTTTGATTCAGGAGAAACTTACTATCGTAGAGTGACACCATTATGTCACTCTAAAATCATTTATTTTGGGTATAACGATTTTTTTGCTGCTAAAAGGGTGTTCTTCATGAGCATAGCCACCGTCATAGGGCCTACACCACCAGGAACAGGAGTAATCCAACTTGCTTTTTTTCGTACCGATTCAAAATCGACATCACCCAGTAGTCGGTATCCTTTTTCATGGGTTTCATCCGCTATTCGATTTATACCGACATCGATGACAACAACGCCTTGTTTAACCATTTCAGCTTTTATTAAGTTTGGCTGTCCTGCAGCCACAATCAATATATCGGCACCAATAGTATGAGCCGTCAAATCACGGGTATATTTATGACAAATTGTAGTGGTAGCTTTGCCAGATGAATTCTCTCTAGACAGCATGACCGCCATTGGGCTACCTACTATAGTACTTGCTCCAACAACTACTGCATGTTGAGATTTAACGGGAATGCTATAGTACTTCAGGAGTTCCATCACCCCAGCAGGAGTACAGCTTTTAAAGCATGGCTGATCCAATGACAGGCGTCCCACATTCATAGGGTGGAATCCGTCTACATCTTTTCGGTGATCTATGGCTTCTATCACACTGTGTTGAGATAAATGACTCGGTAAAGGCATTTGAACTAGTATACCGTCTATATAATCGTTGGTATTACAATAATAAATAATTTCGGTAAGTTCTTTTTCTGAAATCGTATCTTGCAAAACCATAGTTTCGGTTTCTATGCCCACCTGCTGACAAGCTTTAGTCTTAGTACCGGTATAGACAATGGATGCGGGATCATCTCCTACCAAAATAACCTGCAAAAACGGTCTAGGATTACCCTTTTCACACCACTGCTGCACATCCTCCTTTACTCTATTGCGAAGAAGCTCTGCCACCATTTTACCATCTATAATTTCTGCACTCATAGCTCACTCATAGGTTTTCATCTTACACATTAATCGTAAAAAATTTAAGAAACTTTGTTGTCCTAGCTGGGTACAAATCAACTAGAAACTAATAATTATAATAAAGGTACGTCAATATCTTCTCATGTACTGCATCTATGGCGGATACATTTGATACAAAATTGTTGGCTGACATACTGAAAATAAGGGTATTTCCAAGCTCTGTAGTTAGGTATCCACTTAGGCTTCGAGCTCCTCCTACAAATCCGGTTTTGGCCTGCACCCGCCCTCTAAGTGGGCTGGATTTCATCCGATAATGCAGCGTGCCATCTTCTCCCATCACAGGTAGTGATGCACGAAAAATCTCAGAATTTGAACTTTGATGCATACTGAACAGCAAATCGGTTAAGAACGAGGTCGTTAAAAAATTTCCGCCTGCCAAACCTGAGCCGTCCCGCATTATCATATAAGTCGTATCTAATCCCATAGAGCCCATGATTTCACGCGTTTTTTGGACGCCGTCACTTGTACTACCTGGGCCTTCATGGGTTTCAGCTGAAAGAGTTTTCAGGAGCATCTCAGCATAAAAATTATCGCTTTCCTTGTTCAACCAACTAACCAAACTACCAAGTTCGGACGATTCCACTGCTCCTAGGTACTCCCATCCTACCAGCGCATCTGAAGCCGAATCGGTAGCATACCAATTGGGTGGATATCCAGTCCATAAGGCCGAACCTAGTTGTTTGCTGGCAAGGCCCGTCAATGATTCGTTGGTTTCGGGTTTAAGTACATCAGGCCACCAACGTTCAATTCGATAGGGAGAGGTATCTTGCTGGGTATCTTCTAAGCCATTTGCCCACAAGTAATCGACAAATGAGTCCATAAAGAATGCGGGGGCATCATAAATGGCAAGGGTTTCTGTCTCCTTGTACCCCACTGGCAAACTACTAGCTAAATAGAGTTCATTGGTTTGCCACGATCTTCGATAATATTCATCGTATTTGGTATGGGCCGGTGCTATGCGCTGTTCATTAATAAACTGTACATAATCAGTTTGATTCGGAAACCAACTTATTTGTGGTTTAGCTCCTATCTCACCCTCGGCCACTACTTCTAGATCTACCGCGTTATTATTAAAACTGAGTTCACTAATTTCTACTCCGTAGTAGAAGTTCAAATCGTCCCAATCCCATCCTTTTGGATACACTTCCGCGTCAAAATAGCCTAAACGGCCAATCCATTGACCGGTCCATCCAGTAATTCCTGTATTTTTGAGTACTTGAAGAATTTTTTCAAACACATGATATCTATTATCCTCGTACAAAAAACCAGAGATACTAGGATCTCCTTTACCCACTATCATTAAATCTCCTACCCACACAGAATCCTCCAAATATCCTCGACCGTAGATGGGTGTTTGGTAGCGAAATTCAATTCCTAATTTTTTTAACACCGCAGCCGATGTAAGAAGCTTCATATTAGAAGCTGGAATTATCCACTTTTGATCGTTCCAAGATTCTAAAGACTGACCTTGATCATCTATAACCGAAATAGACCAGTGCACCCCTTTGGATTCGTACTGCATAATAATGTCTTCCACACTCTGAGCCTGAAGTCGCATAGGTACAAGGTAGATTGGGGCTAAAACAAAACACAGCAGTGCCACTTGTTTAACCTTGCAATAATTCATCTGCCAGCTTGTATATATATGCCACATTAACTACTCACCTTATTTTTTGGATTAACTAAATTGACGCAACTCCTTTTCTTTGAAGTACTCAATGAGTTCTTTTTCATTTTGTACGGCCAATAAATCTGTACGAAAATCGTCATAATTCATAAGAGTTGAAACTCTGCTTAATAATCGTATATGAATTCGGTGGTCTGAATAAGGGCCTACTATCAAAAAAATAAGCTGAACGGGTATCGAATCAATGGAATTAAATTCTATTGGTTCTTTCAAGCGTGCAAAAGCGCCATAGTATTGATCAACCGCATCTGTTTTACCATGGGGTATTGCCAAACCTTGTCCAACCCCTGTTGACATAATTTTTTCACGCGAAACAATAGCCTCCCGTATTTCTAGCAGCTGTTTAGTATCAATTGTACCAATAAACGTATCTATCAATGCATGAATAGCATCAAATTTGTTATCCACCTCAATGTCTAGCAGAATATGTTTTAAACTAAGTAATTGATGAATAGTCAATGGTAATTCAGTCTAAATTGATGATTAGTGCGTAAAAAAATTTAAAAGAAGCACGGCGTTAGAAATCCTCCCTTCCTAGTGTTTTCAACTCACAAAGTAATGACGAAACTAACAAAGTGAAAGACTTCATTTTTTTGTAAACTTCGGCATGTTAATTCGTCAAATTTTATCCATATTTAAGAAAGATCTTCGTATCGAATTTCGCAGTAAGTATGCTTTAAATATGGTTTCGGCTTTCATTGTAGCTGCCCTATTACTCATTTTGTTTACTCTCCGAGCCCAAGAGCTACAGCCTACACCTAAAAGTGGTCTTATTTGGATTGTGGTCTTGTTCGCATCCCTAACTGTTCTAGGGCGAAGTTTTATCATGGAAACAGATAAAGGAACTTTTCAAACTTTGCAGATTTACTCCAATGCTACAGCGGTCTATTTTGGGAAATACCTATATAACATGGGATTCAGTCTTTTAATTTACCTACTCAGCTTTAGCTTATATGGCTTTTTAATCAAGTGGTCGATTGTATCCTATCCTGCCTTTTTATACATCATGGTATTTGGAACTATGGGCTTATCCTCGGTATGCACCTTAATTGCAGCAATAGTCTCACAAGCAGATCGTCAAGGGGCTATTTTTTCGGTTCTTACTATCCCTTTATTTGTGCCTTTTATTCTGTTGTTGTCTCGCTTAACCAAAAAAGCTTTCGTGGACGGTATGCAAGGTTGGTGGAATTCTGAAGTAGCTGCACTGTTTGGCTTTGTTGGGGTAACCAGCGTAGCTGGTTGGTTGTTATTTGACTTTATTTGGGAGGAGGATTAATGGCTTTTTTGTCAGATGATTTAATTGGTCAACATAAGGTTAAAGAATATTTAAACAGCATTATTGAGCGCAACCGAGTTGGTCATGCTTATTTATTTTCCGGCCCAAAAGGAAGTGGTATGTTGCCTTTTGCCCTGCGATTCGCCGAATGCATCAACCAGAAAAAAGATGGGCAGGAAGTAGAATTACCGTGGCAGAAACATCCTGATATCCACGTGTTCATACCTATGCCTAGCTCAGCTGGAATCCAAGAAAGAAATGAGCGCCTAGAATGGCTTAGTGAAGATAGCTACAACCTGATTGAGTACGCCGACCGCCCAGACTCCGATAAAGAGCGAAGTAAAAATCGGCAAGCTTTTTATTCCATAGATTATTTTCGCTCGGAAATACGCCCTGTGACTAGATTACGACCTTATCAAGGTAAAAAGGTGGTAGTAATTATGACCCAGGTCGAAACCATGAGGAAAGAGACAGCCAATTCTTTTTTAAAACTACTTGAAGAACCCTCTGAAGGAGTTTTGTTCATCCTAACCACTCATCAATATGAACAGCTCCTACCCACTATTACCTCCCGCTGCCAACACATTGCATTCGGTCAAAACACACTAGAAGACGTACAAAAGGCATTGATTGAACGCGACCAAATGCCCAAAGATAAAGCAGCGTTGGTTGCTAAATTAACCCAAGCCAATTACGCCAAAACAAAAGATATTGACCTAGATCTAATCCATCAGAGCCGTTCAGATATGATTGATTTCATTCGCAGTTCTTATGTCTTAGATGCAATTAAAATAAACTCCATTATTCTGAATTGGACCTCAACACTAAATACCGAAGGAATTATCCAAATCATCGAATTATTAGAATCATTCTTGCGAGATTTGATCGTTTATTCTCATACCCAAAGTACAGAATCACTTATTCATGAGGATGAAGAGGAAACAATTAAAAATATTGTATTGAATCTCAAAGAAGCAGATTATCATGCTATGATCGATATATTGGCTCCTGTTCACACTGAATTACGGCAAAATGTTCAACCGAAATTATTACTCACCGTTTTAGCCTTTAATTTTTCAACCCTCCTACGCGGTCAAGGTCCATACATCCCAAAAGAAAGAGCCTTTTTACATTTACCGGCATTACAATTAAATCCATAGTTCATGTCCGAAAAATTTCATTTTCTAAAACTAGAAGCTACTGGTAATGATTTTATTCTGGTTGATGCAAGCAAGCAAGACATTCCCTTAGAACATCTAGAGCACATTGCCCCAGAAATTTGTAATCGAAAGACTGGAATTGGGGCCGATGGATTACTGATTCTTCACCCTATTTCCACCTTGGGAGCAGACTATACCATGATCTATAAAAATGCGGACGGTAGTGACGCAGGAATGTGCGGTAACGGTGGAAGAGCTATTGCATTTTATGCCTCACAAAATGGTTATTCGGATACCCATCGCTTTCAAGTACATGAACAAGTATATGAGGCTTTCGTGCACCCTGGAAGCCATCAGGTCGAGATAAGCTTTCCTGATTGTGATGCTCCAAGTTCTATTGCTAATGAATGGCTGGCTTGTGTGAATAAAGGCTCTAATGAACAAAGTACAGAACAAGCCTCTTCATTTTCCTCAATATTCAAAGCCGATGATGCCTTTAGAGTCTACCCTCAAACCGAACATGTTGTGCTTTTTTCCAATAATTCTTTGGCTATTCAACCAACTGAAGAGTTGGCAAAATTAGGGCGTAGCATTCGTAATGATGAGCTTTTTCATCCCAGAGGAACCAATGTAAATTTTGTTAGTAAACAACAAGCGAATCATATTCAGCTAGAAACCTATGAACGCGGGGTGGAGCATTTCACTTTAGCGTGTGGTACAGGTGCCATTGCAAGCGCGATGGCTTTGCATATGAAAAAAGGTGGTAAAGTTGGTTCGAACCTTTACCATGTTACGGTTCAAGGAGGATTGTTAGAGGTTTCTTTTGACTGCTCAGACACAGATACATTGACCCAGAGTGAACATGGTAAATTGTTTAAAAAAGTCCTACTCAAAGGTCCTACACGAATTGTATTCAACGGTATTTGGGCTGGTAATTGAAATTCAAATGGGTACTAAAATCAGTTCGTATTCCTCTTCTCAGTATCTGTTGAGCTACACCTACTATATGCTGGGTTTTATTTCGCTGTTTTGGATGAGATGCAGTTCGACTGTTAATCTAATCCCAAGCAGCCCACCCATTCCTCAGGTAAACAGTTTACTAGTACTTCCTGAACAGCGAAGTATCCCCGATAATATTCGTAGTGTTCAGTTTTTCAGCTCTTCCCAAGCCTCTTCCCCGTTGGTTACCGCTCGCTTAGGATCCAATGACCGACTTGTTCTTCGCTTCGATGAGTTAAGCGAGATCAGCGGAATGTTTCGCATCCATTTTTCTCACAAAAACAAAGACTGGACGCAGAGCAATCTACCACCCACATGGTTTATAAATACCACGAATCAGCGAATTGTGCAGGGCGGGACTAAGAACCAAAGTAATAGTATTCCATTTCACTCATATGATATTCAGTTTTCTCTGCGAGATCTTGAGTTTTTGACCAGTGGATTTTACTTCATACACGTATCAGATTACACCACAGGTATTGAATTGTTTAGCCTTCCGTTCGCACTTACTGAGCAGCGTGGCACCCTTGAGTTAGATGGAGAAACTCTGTACAAAAAAGGGAATCTAGGGGCGGCTGTAGATAGAATCTTTGCTGAATTTAAATTTCCAGAATTTGTTGATATACCCGTTTTTGATTTGAGCTTTCAGGTACTCCAAGATGGATTTTTACCAAAGGCTATACCAGCAAGAGGAAAGGATTTTAACGAAGAAAAAGTAGCTAGATTTTACCTTGAAGAATTCCAAAGTTACCCTGCTAATACACGCTATTATAGACTTAATCTTTCCACTTTTAGTCTTTCTAACCGAGAAATTTTAGAGTATCAAGAGTACGATGAACTTCCACAGATTACTCTAAAAGAAGATTTTATATCATTCAGCGATACCCCTTATACTCTTCAATCGATGTATGGTAATCCCAGTTCAAGGATCACTGCACGATATGCTATGATCAATTTCCGATTTAACCCTATGGGTATGGGGCCTAACTATGATGATGAACTTTTTGTTGTAGGTGACTTTAACCAGTGGTCGGAAAACAAACAGCATAGAATGAAGTGGAACCAAGAGTTGCGTTTATTTGAAGCCCAGGTATTATTAAAACAAGGCACATACAGGTACACTTATGCCACTCATAATGGTAATGATCTCGATATTATTGAGTTAGGAAGTAGTCTTACCAAGGAAAATCAATGGTATACAGGTATTTTATTCTATCGAGATCCTAATCTGCAATACGACCGAATCCTTTACATTGGAAAGCTTCAACTTAGCCCTTGAGTTTATCATTTATTGAGGCAAGGACTAGCTTATTCGCAGTGAAAGATCGGTTATAGCACTAAAAATCTATCCCTATGGAAAAGTAGTGAATTGGTGCATTTGAAAATCCGTCTCTATTGTATGCCCAACCCACATCGTAACGTAGAGGCAAGCCAAAAACTATGGTTCGCAAGCCAAATCCAGAACCAATTAAAACATCTCCATCGAGATATGAAAGAGTCCTTCCATTTTCATCTTGAAAAGTGGTGGGTTCACTAACCTTAAAGTCCAGAGAAGCATCGTTAATAATTGGGTTTCCGTCAATATCGGTGATTCCATAATCTATCTGCTGCCCCCAGGCTGTTCCCACGTCAAAGAAAGCTACACCTGTTACATTATATAATGGTAGAATAGGAAGTGCTCCTGGAATAACAGCTGCAAATAATGGAAATCTAAACTCAGCGTTTATGAGCCCGAAATTATCTCCGTACACAGAATTGTATCTATGCCCCCTGAGTGGAACAGCAGGTTGAGTAAAAAAGGTGTCGGCTAAACGTTCAAAAGGAATTCCATTATCTGACCACTGATAATTAATCCATCCCATCATTCCCCCTAAAAAGTAGGTCTGCGAATCTTTTCCTACTGATGCTCCCCCACTGCCACGTAGTGCAACAGTATAAGAGTAACCAAGATTGATATAACTTCTAAAGTCTCCCATGACTGAGGCGAAACTAGGCGCATCTGTTCCAAAACCAGGACTACCTGAAAAATTAAGAGTGTATCGAATCCCTCCTTGCGGAGTAATAAATCCAGGCAAGGTAGCATCTTTGGTAAAGGACATAGTAGGATATAAAAAAGAGCTCTTCAGGTTGCTAGCCTCAGTAACACCGTAGGAATAAAGTCCACCAAAGGCAGCAACCGCGTCGTAGTCACGAGCGATACCAATCCAATTTAGCCCGCCATTTATGCGCGTGAATTTATCAAATGGATATTGAATGGATATCCCACCACCAAAGGTTCTGAAGCGTAACAAATCACCCCCGAAGGTTTGATATTGTCTAGAAGTATGAAAATAGGAGGCAAACCAATTCATTCTATTTTTTAAAAATCCATACTGCAGTGTGTAATCACTATTACGTAGATCCGTCTGGAAATTGGTCCCCATTGCAAGCTGATGATCCCCGAGGAGGTCACTAATCATAAATTGTGTAAGTGCATATGCACCGTAGGTAGAAGCTGCTACGGTTGGACTGTAAGCAATATCGGTTGAGAATGTTAATCTATAGGCTCTTGGCACATACCGACCGTCTGTGGTAATGTTGTCGTTAGGTTCAAAAATAAATTCATCTTCTAATAAGATGGTGCTATCTAAAATAACTTCCTCTGAAAACACATAGTTTCTGAAATCGATTTCACCAGTTTCTTCAAAATCAACCACTTGATAATCTGGGTCATTTAGTCGTTCTTCCTCCTCTAATTCTTCGCGCTCTGCCCCACTCAATAATCCTTGGCTGTAGAGTTCATACGCATAACGAATTGCTGGGACACGTTGTTCAGGAGCCTCTAGGCCTCTACGCTTCGCCCAGTAATTTGGTTTAAGACTAGTAGCTTTTGCATTATTCAATGGATTTTTCAACAAGAAAATATCTAAATATCCCTCATTGATTGAACTAAATGCTACTCTTGAGCCATCTGCGCTAATTGAAAACTGTGAAATTCCTGTCTGTAGGTTGGTGAGTACCTTCAATTCCTTGGTTGAAAGGTCTGTTTGATAAAGGTTTTGAATTCCGTTTTGATCCGATTGGTATATAATGGTACCATCTTGGATCTGTTGAGGTTGATGTTCGTTCCAATCCTTACTAAAGGTAATCCTTTTTAGGGTATCACTACCTATTTCTAGTTGATATATGTCACTTTGGTAGATTGTTTTTTTCTCTAGTAAGGTACTCTCTAAAGTGGCTTGTTTAAGTGCTAATAGATTTTCACGCTCCGAACTAAATAAGATACTTTTAGAGTCTAGGGTCCAACTGGGCTCGTAGTCAGAGACAAAATCTTGGGTGAGGTTAATTAATTGTTTCTCATTTAAATTGTACATGAATATGTCTTGATATGGACCTATGTTCCCATCAAAGACTAACTTAGTGCCATCTGGTGACCAAGAAACAGACCCAATTGCATCCAATTCAGGCATTGAAATTTTTTCTACTTCAGTACTCTGATAATCGATAATGGCAAGTTCATCAAAGCCCTTACTTTTTGTGGATAACACTATTTTACGGCCGTCCGGAGACCAACTAAGATTGGGTTTCAAGATATTCAACTCTTCGAAGGCAGGGTCATCTTCGCCACGGATGACTGTTTTCAACCTTTTTTTGGTTAGTGCATCTATCACAATAACATCGAAATACCCTCTTTTATTGGTAATAAATGCTATTCTATCCCCTTGAGGTGAAATTTTTGGGGAAGTGTTGTATGACCCGTAGTCCCCTCTTTCTGTCATAAGAGTTGCTATACGATCGGCTAACTCGCGGTCGGCAACTTCTGGGAAGTACCTTTTACGAAGCGCATCTTCCCACCGCTCTGAAAGTTCTTGTACTGTTAGGCCAATAGACTGCTGAAATCCATTCTCAACACTTCTTGTACTTTTAACCTTTTCAAGTACTTCTGCTATCTTTTCTCGTCCATATTCTTCAGCAATAAAATTCCAAACAGACTGTCCACCTCGGTAGGCATAATACCCACTCAGATAGGGAATTGGAGGCAGATAACTATTGAGTACTGCGTCCCGAATAAACATGTCGGTGTTGGTATCCCAACCCAAAGCCATATACTCTGCTAATCCTTCTTCAAACCAAAGGGGCAAGACTAATTGAATGTTATTACGAAGTATAGATTGTATTGACCCGCCATAAAATAAATCATTAAATACCGCATGTACCAACTCATGATGTAAGGTCCTCCTAAAATCATTGTAATCCCCATCAAAGGGTACCGTCATCCTGTTCTTCATCTTATCAGTAACCCCTCCTATACCCTCTGCACTGGTGGGCAGTGCAACCACATTCGTCTGAGAGAAATCGTTGTGAGAATCGTATATAATGAGTGGAATCCGACTCACAATTTCATGTTGAAAATCTTCGCTAAGTTGTTGGTAAGCAGATTCAATACTTTTGGCTGCAAATTCCGCTAGTTCGTAGTTTTTATCACCATAGTAGTAGATATCAAAATGTTTGGACTGTATAAATCGCCATTCAAACTGTTGATACTGAACTCTATTCTTACCAAAGTTAGCATATTGAGCCTGTGCCACAGGCGAATATACTAAGGAAAAAAGAATACCAAAAAAGAATAGTTTTTTAGTAATAGTGATTCTAAATTTCATCGATGAAATGTTTGGATTCTACGTTTTTACTTATACTCTATATACTGTAACATAACGAATGTAGGAATGTTATTCTTGTGGTATTTATGCAACCTACCTTTATATAAAGCGGTGAAAAAAGGTAATCGTTCAACAAATAGCTTACGAACAAGCTGGTTTTATTACGAACAGGTCTATTTGTTGCTACCAACAGGAATAAAATCAATTTGCTTTTTTTCCAGGTTAACTGCATCTACTTTAACAGTAATAGCATCTCCTAATTGATATCTAGCCCCCGATCGCTTACCTATGAGTGCATGTGATCTTGGCTCATAATGAAAGTAGTCGCCTTTCAAATCACCCACCCGAATCATACCTTCACAAAACACATCATTCAGGGTTACAAATATTCCTCGCTCCATAACTCCACTTATGACCCCGGGAAATTCTTCGCCGACATACTTACTAAGGTATTCAACCTGCTTCAGTTTGATGGAATCTCTCTCAGCATCTACGGCTACCTTTTCTCGCATACTACAGTGCTCACCCTCCTTTCGCAATTGATTTAGCTCATAGATTTTTTTGTTTTGGGCATAAGCTTTTAACAGTCGATGAACAATCACATCAGGATACCTCCGAATGGGTGAGGTGAAATGAGAGTAATGGTGAAAACCTAATCCAAAATGACCTAAGTTATCTGGGCTATATACCGCTTTGGCCATGGCACGCAAAGTAAGCCCATTTACTATATACTCCAATGGGGTTCCTTTGACACGTTCTAATAACTGGTTGATTGATGTAGATTTGGCTAGCTCATCCATCTGAAATGAGATCCCCAAAGGGCGAACTTGTTCGAGTACATCGGCTAATTTTTTCTCATCTGGCCGATCGTGTATACGATAGAAAAAAGGAAAGGCATCTTTCTTAGTTTGATCTCTAAGGTGCTGCACGTGTTCAGCCACCGTTCGATTGGCCAAGAGCATACATTCTTCAATTAAACGATGGGCAAAAAGTCGTTTCTTTAAAATCACCTTTTCAGGCTCACCCTTATCATTAAGCACAAATCTTGGCTCAGGCGTATCAAAATCTATGGCTCCTTCTTTAAACCTCTTCTTGAGCAATTTTTTAGCCAACTCACCAACCAAATTAACTTCCTTAGACAGAAAATGGGCATTTCCATCCAAGATTTCCTGTGCTTGTTCGTACGTAAATCGATGGTCAGAGTGTATAACGGTTTCCTTAATTTCATACCGGACTAACTCAGCCTTATGGTTTACTTCCATAAAACAACTATAACAAAGTTTGTCTTCTTTTGGTCGTAGACTGCATACCCCATTACTCAAACGCTCTGGTAACATTGGAATAACCCGATCAACCAAGTAAATACTGGTTGCTCGTTTATGGGCCTCTTCATCCAAAGCCGAACCCGTTTGTACATAATGAGTTACATCTGCAATGTGAACTCCTAAACGAAGATGTCCATTTTCTAATTCTTCAATACTTAAGGCATCATCAAAGTCT
>MDSV01038725.1_pt1 | contig 52670 bp, 45 predicted proteins | sample 810851 | NCBI WGS metagenome assembly MDSV01 (sample SAMN05326640, study PRJNA326480) | marine metagenome | isolation source: seawater | place: Atlantic Ocean: North East | collected 2012
ATCCATGTTCTGGATTGATAGCACTAGAATGCACATCAATAACGACTATGCTTGGACCCCATTCTTGGTAATTGGAATTCTTGCTTTAGCATCGATTGGCAACATCATGTTCGGGCTCCTCGCTTATGGCGCCTACCAAGACGGAGTGGACGGTTCAGGAGTGATGCTTCTTGGATCTATTTTCCTAGGGATACAGGTCATTGTCAACGATCTAATCGTTTGGTCTGCTAAATTCCCTTGGTAGAATTAGGTAATCAAGTATTCTCGATGATTACTTGTACCACAGCCACTGCGAAGAATAAAGCAAAGGCAGCGGCAATGAAAATCGCGATTCTATTTTTGCGATACCATTCATGTTCACTCATATTTTCGTCAAATTCTTTCACTTTCTCTTTGACATCTTCACGGGTTTCGTCAACGAAGTCATCCACTGGCTGAGTTAAATCATTTAATGCCTCAATAATTACAGAACCCTTTGGGTCAGTCTCTTCCCAGTTCGGCCTGAAGAAGGCATAGATTTTGATTAGACCAATTCTGTACAAAAATAATAGCATCAAAAGGGCAACGAGAATCGGTGGAACTGCAACTGATACGAATATTACTGGAATCAAAGGAAGAATGGATAGGAACCAAAACACATCTACGAAAAGAGGACCATCATTCCACTTGGGATTATTGAACCAATTGTTGTCCTTGTTATTGGGAGTGGGGCAGGTTCTTCTGTCATGACCTTCCTTTCTACAAATACCACATTTTCTTGCTATGTTTATCACCTATCGTTAGAAAAATCAGGTTTGCGTTTTGATAGGAATGCATCAATACCCTCTGCGAAAGATGCGGTTGTTCCAGCTGCTTCAATCAAAGTTTGCTCATGCTTGAGATGGGTCTCAAAGTCATTCACATTCTGAGTCAACAGCAGATGCTTAGTCGCTTCTTTTGTGTGGCTTCCCCACTGTGACCAGGTGTTTGCAATATCGATAGCTCTCTCAATCAAATCGTCTTCAGAAACCACTTCGTCGATTGCCCCGAGTTTGTAGGCATCCTCTGCACTCCATACTTGGTTTTCAAGGAAGAATCGGCGGGCGACTTGTTCACCAACAAGGCGTGGAAGTAACCAGGTTGTTCCACCATCAGGAGATAGGCCGATTCCAGAATAGGAGGCTGCCATCTTTCCATTTGGACTTGCAATTCTTACATCACATGCAAGAGCAAGGCCAAGCCCGCCACCTGCAGAGGCGCCATTTAGCGCTGCAACGAAGATAGTCTTCGATGTGCGCATCTTGACCAACATTGGATGGAGGATATCGGTTAATTCGCGGATTAGTTCTACACTATCTCCATCATCGATTGACTTCTGAAACGCCTTGATGTCTGCACCTGCGGAAAAGAACTTGCCTTCTCCGGTAATGACTATCGCTTTGCAACCAATGTTGTCCATCACTGCATCTCTAATTTTTGGAAGAAACTCTCTGCTGAAAGACTGAGTTGCAGACCCACCCGTAAGTTGGATGAGAGTTACCCCGTCTCTCTGGCTTACTTCCATGATATCACAGCTTTACGTTGACATTCTTCACTTTCGTATAGAAGTTGAGAGCATCCTTGGATTGCTCAATACCGATTCCAGAGTGCTTCCATCCTGTGAATGCTGTTTGAGGGAATGTAATCGGGTATTCATTGATACTCACCATTCCAGATTCAACATCTCTAGCGAACTTGTGCGCACGAGATAGATCGTTTGTCCAAACTCCATTCAATAGACCAAATGGAGTATCGTTTGCCAAAGCGAGTGCCTCAGAATCATCGCTGAACTTGGTTACAGAAAGAACCGGCCCGAACAACTCCTCTTGGAAAAGTAGGTTATCAGATGAAACTCCAGTAACAACTGTTGCTTGCATGAATGCACCTTCTCTGTCCAGTGCCTTTCCACCACAGGCTATTTCTCCACCCTGTGCTAGTCCTTTGGCCAGCATGTCAAGGACATCATTCCGGTGTGAGGTATGAACCATACTTCCCATTCTGACTCCTTCTTCCATTCCCGGTCCAACAGGCCACTTAGAAATCTCAGCCACAATTGCTTCTACTAATTCGTCGTGAACATCTTCATGGACAATTAAACGAGAGCCAGCCCAACACATTTGTCCAGCATTCATGAATATACCAAAGCAAATGGCTTTTGCACAATATTTCAAATTTGCATCAGGGAAAACGACGTTTGCGCCCTTTCCGCCCAACTCTAGAGTGACAGGAGTAAGGTTTTCACTGGCCTTTGCCATAACCGCTTGACCCGTTGGAACACCGCCGGTTAAAACGATTCCATCAACTCCGGAATGGCCTGCAAGAGCATCCCCAATTAGGCCACCAGAACCTGTGATAACCTGTAATACATCTGCAGGAAGTCCAACTTCGGCCTCTTGCATTGCCTTCATCCAAGCAATCAATGAAAGCGGAGTCCATGATGCTGGCTTAGCAATCACTGTGCAACCTGCAGCGAGTGCAGGAGCGATTGAACGGATTGCCAGTTGCAATGGGAAATTCCATGGAACTATGTGTGCTGTTACACCGAGAGGTTGTCTCAATGTGTAGTTCAAGCGATTCCCAGGAACAGGAATTGTACTACCTTCTATCTTGTCAGATAGTCCAGCGAAATACTCCAAAGTCCATGCGCCGTAACGAATTTCGCTTAATGCTTCACGGAATGTCTTTCCGTTGTTGGAGGATTCTATTGCAGCTAGACTCTTCGCGTTGGCATAGGTTGCTGCAGCCATTTTCTGTAGAATACGACCTCTTTGTGCAGGGTCCATAGCACCCCAATCCTTCGAATTTAATGCTGCTCTTGATGCTGCTACACATCTCTCAACATCTGCAATAGTTGCCTTTGGAGTTGTAGCAATAACTTCCCCTGTTGCTGGGTTTAGCACATCTGCGGTTGAACCATCTTCTGCATCAGTCCATTCGCCTGCAATCCACATTTGCTCGCTCGCCATATTACATGCGAAGCATAACCGCCTCAAAGCCTCTCCCGTTGGGGGTTGTCTTGATTAGCAAGCATGAACACCATCTTCTCATGGCGAGGCGCATTGGTATTGCTGACACGACTACCACCAAAGTCACTGGGCGCCCTCCTATTCTAATTCTGATCGCCGGAGCAACCGGTGTTGGGAAATCCACAACTGCAGTTAAGTTCGCCAACGAGCACTCATTTGCGAGGTTGTTATCTACTGATGCAATCAGAGAAATCATGCGTGTTCAAGGTAGTGATGAAAATCATGCTTTGCACCGTTCCTCGTTTTCTAGAGGCGAGGCAGGAGACGCTGTTTTGGATTGGCAAGATACTTGCAAAGCAGTCGAAGCGGGGGTTCAAGCAACTATCGAGAGAGCGCGAAGAGAGGGTATTGACCTAATTCTTGAGGGAGTTCATATCGAGCCGAGTTCACGTTTACTGCGTTCATGGCAAGATTCTGGTGGAATTGCGATAGGAATTGTAATGCATGTTGACGATGAATCACAGCATACTAGTTTTCTCAAACAGAGAGAAAGTCATTCATTCAGAAATGCGGATAGATACATCTCTGCTCTTCCAAGAATAAGAGCGATACAAGATTCTCTCAAAGAGAAGGCTAGAATCGCTGATTGGAATACACTCGACCCAACAATTGTCAAAGACAGTATTGAAAGAATGAATCACTGGTTGGACTTAGCATGGAATGAATGGCGAAAATCGCACTAAGCATCCAAATCAATCTCGAAAGAAATGACTCTAGTCAGCATAGAATTCCTATCAGCTGCACCTAATTCACTAGACACTGAAACTACACCATCTGACTCGGTTACTGTAATGTTTAGTAGTTTCAATTCAACTCCTCTAATTTCACCGTGGTGTAATACATCATCATGAAGGGAATCAATTGATTTCTGTACACTCTCTAATTCAGTCAGGCCGGAATCATACCAAACCTGTGCCCTTGCCTCAGTTAGCGCAGGTAGGCTATCTGCAATATCTCCAGAGGCTTGAATGGTATCGTTACCTGCGGTATCATATGGCATCGAAATACCTGCCATCTTTACGCCGAAAATAGCCATTGAAAGCAATGACATCATCAAAACTACTCCAGTAGCAAGAAGCATCTGGCCCTCATCATCTCTCTTTCTAGAGTGCATCATGAACCACGCTCCCACAAATCTAGACTGATGGTCCAAAGATGGCCATCAACCGCTACCAAACCATGTGCATTGACAGTACCAGATCCGGGTGTTGCCACCTCGCCAAAGGGTTGAGAAGTTCCTGAGTCCTTTGCTAACCAGCAATTTGCTTCAACTCCTGATGCCAAGTAGTCCTGAACTAATTCACATGCAGCATCGTTCTCACCTGCTGCGAGAAGTTCTGCTAACCTTGAATCATAATCGCTTTCTAAGGCCGGTGTCGCAAGACCTAGATTAATTGCATCTTCTCCTGCAAATTGCATCTCTGCATCCATAGAAATGCTAGCTTCGTCAGGCACATGCACTGTAATTAGAAACGCTGCAGTCATGAAGAATAGCCAAAACAAAGTCAGCATCTCAAGAATGTGAATCTGTGCATTTTCATCTTCTCGCAAGATATCACCTCATGGCGAGAATGTACCTGCTGCAGGACTCAATTTCGGTAAGGCTGTCACACCGATGAGATCTGGTGAGAATACAATTACGTTGAAACACGTAACAGCAAGCAGAATCATCAGTCCAGAGTGTTTCATTCCACTAGTGAAACGACCATTAGCCATTAGACCAGCCATCGAACCATTGCCTAGTGCTTGCATAGTCACACCATAATAGAAGATAGTCAGGAAGAACAATGGTTCAATATTTCGTATGACCATGTTTCCTAATTGCTGGCCTCCGCCGCCATCCTCAGAATCTGAATTTGAACCCGCAATAGCAGGAATGAAGACCTTTGCCAAGACAACAATAACACCAAGGAAAACACCGTACGATGTCCAAATAACCGAAATATAAGACGCAATCGAACGTTTTCTTTCACCTTCCAGGAACTTTATTTCTCGACTATCATTAGCTGCAGTAACAAGAATATCAGAAATCTTTCCGCCGGCTCTATTCGCTTCAGAAATCAGAGATATAGCCCGCAAAACTAGCGGAGTACCAACTCTTGCTGCGAACATTTCGATAACATCACCAAATGCTACACCCCAAGATAACTGGTCGCTCATTTTCTTAACTTCGTCATTCAGGGCACCGTATTCACTCGTCGCCAACGTTTGAACCGCTACCGTCATGGAAAGACCACCCTTCCAGTATTCTGCTAGATCTCTTAGGAAATCTGGGAATTTTTCTTCCATCTGGTTCGTCTTTTCCTTGACCCTATCCCAATAGAAAGATGCTGGCCAGAACATTATGAAGAATCCTAGACCGAAGAAATTCAAGAAAATTGTAGGCCTTAGTGACAAGCCACCCAATTCTACTTCAGGGCCAATCCATTGAGATTTGTTATTCATATTCTCAGGAATACCATCGTAATAATCCATCTCCAACCTGTAGGTTGCATCCTGAACAACTTCCTCTGAAATTATCACAATTTGGTACAAATTGCCTTTCTCCATATTCTGGATGTAAATTTCACAGTTATCATCATTAGAGTGAGTATTGCCTCTATACCTAGCAAGTTCTTGTCCATCAGGTGAATAAATTATGAAAGAATAGTCAGAAGGAATTGCCGCTTCAACATCACACGTTCCAGTCAATGTTTGGTCGGGTAAAATACTCGCTGTAACATTTTCATCCATTCCAGGAACGTCAAATAACTGACCTAAACCAATGAAATCCTTCCATGATTCTTCTGGAGTCATAACCAACGTGTCGGGCTGGTCTTTCAACAAATCAAATTGACAGGATTCATTGTCATCAAAAGTAGGTAAATAATTGGGGTCATAACCACATGCCATGTTTACGAATAGAGGTTGACCATTTGGAGCTGTAGTAAAGTGTGAATTGGTTACCCAGAACGTAAATGAGGCAAGCCCCAAAAAAATACTAACACCGAGGATAGCATACAACTTAGTCAGAGTTGTATCGTCTTTTGGTAAATCCAACTTAACGATTATTTTCTCCTTCTTCTTTCGTGCCATTATCTCACCTCCCCATCACATTTTTTGCTCTTCACTGGATGACCAAACGATGAACGCAAACATAGCGTGGATCATTGGCAAAACAAGTAATACAACTGCGTAAAGTGTGCTTTCTTCCATTTGTGCACCGGCTCCACTAACCCAGAACATAATGACAAGCATAACGATTAGGAACAGAGGCATAGCAACCGCAACCACAACATACGATTCCGCAAGCATAGCCAACGACTCAAGGAACTCTTGCAATCGTGTTCTGTTCTCACGCATGTAATGTTCAGCACGGTTGAGGAAGTACAACTTTAGCGAACCTCCAGCGGTTAGTGTACCGACCATTCCTTGGAAGAATTCGGTCATCCATGGAGATGCTGCTCTATCTACAGCCATTTTCATCGCCGTCAGCAAATCATATCCCAACAGAGATACGTCACGATAAATCATTGCTGAGTCGTAAGCAATTTCACCATAGATATCACCATTCACCGCTAGTGACTTGAAAATCTTGTGAGGTGTTGCGTTTGCAGCAGCCATCGCTGCTGTGTAAGAAGCAGCGTAAGGAAGATACTTCTCAAGTGCAACTCCCCTGGCGTGTGCTGCTCGAGCTGCAGAACCTTTGAGATACCTAAAGGTGCCAAATGGAATCACGAATCCAAATACAACAGGAATCAATATTTTAGCAAAGACTGGAAACTCCATGTATTGGAAGTAAGGGCAGCCTCTGCTCTCCAATGTTTCATCTACCAAGTCTGCATTCCAGTATTCCCACTCATAGCAAGCCAATGCATAATCCATGTCAGGTCTTGATTCATACCATGCAATTAATCCAATATCTGGAAGAAATACTCCGATAATTAAGATTGCACAGATGATTGCAACCGCAACAGTGGTGACGAAAAGCTGAGCCATGTAGACTTCAGGCATTATTGGCATGTTTCCTTTGACCAAGTCATCCGACAACTTAGTGTCATTTCGTGCCCTTTTCCTGAAAGCCTTACCTAGGATACGATGACAAATTTTCTGCCACGCAGTTAATTCCATGATTTTGCCTCCTAGTCAAATCAGCGTAGACCATCCACACGAGCCATAATTTCATGGGGTCTGACGTAATACTCGGTGATAATCTGACTCACTTGATCGGCTTTTCTAATATCGTTCAAAACCATCCATTCGAGGATTCTCTTACGTGTTCTCAATTCGCGGCGCATCTCGTCTTGGCTAAAGTTGATTTTCACCATAATCTTCTCTAAAACGTATGATTTCCCTGAGAAGATGAAATCATCATTTGCAACGTTCCATCTAAACACTTCATTGGTGATAACTTCCAATGAGTTCGGATCGATACCAACAATTTCCACAATCTGCTTTGTTCTTCTTACACGACGACCGTTAATACGAGTCTGAATCTGAATTGCACACGCTTCCAATGCAGGTAGCAATACACGTGGAATATCAATCGGTTTGTTCTCTAACCTGTGAACGAGTGAAGGCACAGAGTCAGCGTGCACAGTTGAGTAAGCACAGTGGCCAGTTGCCATCGCTTGGAACAATACGTATGCTTCAGCACCACGGATTTCACCCACAATGATGTATTCAGGTCGTTCACGAAGTGCAGCCTTTAGCAACTCGAATTCCCCGATTTCACCTTCATTTGATTCACCACCGAATCCCTGCCTTGTCAGACCAGGAACCCAGTTTGGTTGAGGGATGTTAACTTCACGTGTAGATTCGATACTTACAATCTTCATCTGCCATGGAATGAAGATACACATAGCGTTGAGAGTTGTTGTTTTTCCGGATGCTGTTCCACCTACGAACAACATTGGAACTTCATTCTGGAACGCTACCCAAAGGTAAGCTCCCATCAAAGAAGACAATGTTCGGAATGCAATAATATCACACGGAGAGAATGGGTCATCTCTGAATCGTCTAATACAAAATGCTGAGCCGCGTGTTGAAATTTCATGGCCCAGTTTCATGACGATTCTTGAACCATCCATCAGTGTAGCATCCAGCAATGGGTCTGCTACCGAAATGTGCTTTCCACAACGCTGTGCTAGTTTGATAACGTATGATTCTAATTCTTCATCAGTTTCCCAAACACAGGTGGTTTCTACAGATTCGAATTTTCTGTGGTATGCGAAAATTGGAACGTTAGTTCCATCTAGAGAAATATCTTCCACGTTAGCGTCGTTCATCAGAACGTCCATCTTACCATAGCCAACCAGGTCACGGCGGAGATAGTAGAAGAGTTTGGATTTAGATTTCTTGTTAATCTTCAGACCGTACGCCTTGATGACTTTGTCCATTGCAGTACGCAGGTAAGCAGTGGGATCAGCGTCGATTTGTTCGATGTTAGCAGTGAGTGAGCGGATGAAGATATCTAGTAACTCATCCCTCCACTCCTGTTCTTTCTTATTCAATGGTGGTTCAATGATTTGGTAAATGATGTTCAGTGTCCTCTTGTCACGGACAATTCTAGCGAACGCATGAGGGGGCATGACAGGATATTTGTCGAGTTCATCATACATTGCCCGTTGTTGGTTTCTCTGCCTTCTCTGGCCTCCACCACGTTTTCTTGCCATACGAAGCACCCCCTAACACTTGAGACAAGGTAACCCTCGGTTATGACCTTTCGCCATTGTGAGGGGCCCTACGGGCCCTCTCACAGGTTATCAAGCCAAGCCGAAACTCGGCTTTTCAAATCCTCTAAATTCGACTCGTTTGCAAAACAATAGTCTGCTTCTTGAATAATTACGTCCAAACCCCACCCAGTTTCTCTTTTATCCCGTGCTTCTAAATCAGATAGATCACCATCTTCTGAGCGTGCTCGAGATTGGACTCTTTGAAATCTCAATTCTTTCGATGCAGTAATTGCAACAACGCTGAAAGATTCGCCCCAATGATTTGCGAAAACTTCTCTTTCAGCGGTCCCTCTAAGTCCCTCAATCAACACTATTTTGTGACCCAAAAGTAATTCATCAACTGCAGTGATTAACCTGTGAGCAAGGACATCTTCTCCATGCTCTGCTCTCAATTTTGTTGCAACTTCACCGAATACATGGGGCGCTTCTGGTATACCTCTTGCCTTTACCTCTGCCCTGACCATGTCGCCCATTGAGCGAACCGGAATCCCTGTGTCTGCCAAAATCGCTGCAAACTCGCCTTTGCCAGCAGCTGGCAATCCGCTCACAGCGAATACGAGTCCCATAAGGTGGTCGGCGCGGTTTCAATTGTTGAACTCTGCCCTTCCCCACTTGCGGTCAAGCAGTTTCATCAACAGAATTGCAGCAGCCACTAATCCAGCACTCACTGCCAATATTCCTTTGAATCCTGTTGCCATCCTGTCATTATCAAATTCTACCGATTCGGCTTGCAGACCTTTATCCTGAACTTGGTCAGCCCAATTCTCGTAAAATGAAACGTCACCCTGGGTGAATGAAAGCAAGAATAATGCGAGCAGCGGTAGAACTGTTCCAATCCAAAACCATGTCATGATTTTAGCATCAAAGATTGCTTTATTTGGTGCAAGACCCATCAAAAATGCGGTCAAGCAAACGATGTAGATGCTGTTTGCAATCATCACAATCAGGCCAACCGGTAATACCGCCCACTCGTCAAGACGCCATGCCATCAAGCACAGGAAAATCACCGAAATCCAAGTTGTTGCAAGGAAGTAAACCGTCACTTTGGCCCTGATTAATTGTGGAACACTGAGCGGCAATCCATTCATGTGCTCCGGAGAATCTAGGGCGGTTAACCACGAGTAGAAATTGAAACCAAAAAAGCCCAAGAATGGAGCATATGAAAGAAGATTGATTGGTATAGGTGCTTCGGCAAAATCGACCAACCAGGCCATCATCAATAACACGATTAGTGGAACTGAATAGGAGACTGTCATTTTCTTCAATGAGCCTGAGCGGATAAGGTCTACCACTTCTTTAGCAACCAGCAATCTCAGTGGACCATTGCCAAGGAATCGCAGCCTTTCCCAAGCAGGCAAGAATATCTCTTTCTTTGAGACGACCTTGACTTCAAAATCCTCAAGGACGAGCTGTGAAGCAACCCAAGCCAACAATATCGATGCTGAAAGCGCAGGAATTGCTAGTATTAGCCCATCCGGTTGCTGTGTTGCAAGACCCCATAGGAAGTATTGACGAGGTATTAATCCAAGACCGATAATAGTTCCAAGTCCGATAACGAAAATAGGTGTTAATCTGCTGAACCATCCACCAAGAAGCCAAAGTGATGATGCAATGAAACTAAATGCCAAGCCTTGTGCTAATGTTACAGACATTGCAATCCAAGTCCTTGGCAAACTACTAAACTCAAGAGGAGTACTTACGCTGGTAAAACTCTCAAGGAGAATCCCGATTGCCATTCCAGAAATTACCGGTGTTAGAATAAGCATTACGTAATAGGTCAAATCCTTGACGTAGTAGGCGAAATGGGCTGTGGGATTTGTCAATGGCTGCAGTGCTGGAGATGCGAGCAGGTAATTCTTGGTACCAGTTCTAGCCAGAACTTTTTCTCGACCTAGGAACGCAAAAGAACCCATCCCCAAACTAAAGAAAAGCAAAGGCAAATGCAAAGCAAATCTCATCTCTTCCCATGTGAATGCGTTAGAATCTGCATCTGTACCTTGAGCTGCTCCTTCACCGACTAGGAATTGTAAACCGATTGTTGCGACCATGGTCACAAGTGCGACTAACAATGGGAAAAGCAGAATTCTCCTCTTCTTTGCAAAATCTAGATTTTCTCTAAACTCTTCAATAAACATGACACGGAAAGTTGCAGAAAATGCACTCCATCCAACAAGAGGTGTGTTCAATTTCATCCCAGCATTGGTCGAACCAAGTTTTTCTGGGGAAGAATGATCTGAATAATCAGACCAATCATTGCTCTTTATGGATACGGACAGAATTACTCCTCCTCGCTAACTCCTTCATCGCTTAACCTTTCAGCCTCTTCAATCGAGTGCCCGACCAATCTGATGAAAACGTCTTCTAGGGTCTCTTCATCGCTTTCTTTCAATCCCTTTACTGTGCCTGCAGCCAGAACCTTTCCATGATTGATAATCGCCATGCGATTACACATTCGCTCAGCCATCTCTAGAACGTGAGAACACAGGAAAATTGTCCCACCGTTAGCAACCATATCAAGGAGCCACTGTCGGCATTTCCTCTGGTAAATTGGATCTAAGTTTGCGAATGGCTCATCAAGAAATAGCAACTTTGGTTCGTGAATAAATGCTGAGGCTAGCATGACTTTCTGCCTCTGCCCTTTGGAGAGGTCTTTGCACATAGTGTCCCTTTTTTCTTGCAGGCCGAACCAGTCCATCCAATGCTCAACCTTTGTATCCAAATCTTCGACTCCTCTTAACTTTCCAACAAAATGCAAAAATTCGCTGGGTGTTAGATACGAAGGTGGTGATTCAGATTCAGGAACAATCCCAATGTTTGCTTTGAGTTTCTGTGGCTGCTTTGAAGCGTTAATTCCCAATACTTCCACTGCACCAATACTTGGCCGCAGTTGCCCCGTTAGCAATTTGATGAATGTTGATTTACCTGCCCCATTTGGCCCAAATACGCCAAAAAATTCTCCAGAACTAACCTTGACATTTAGTGGATGCAATGCGATGAAATCACCGTAGCGCTTACCCAAATCCTTTGCTACTACCAAGGAATCTTCGTCGTCGGCCATATTTTATCCATGTGCCTCAATGACTTCAATGTGTGCTTACAGATTGATTTGCTATGACTGTCTCGGAGTGACATGGACGAAGTAGTAATCATCGAAGAAATCGAGTGCCAAAACGGTGACGGAGTAATTGCAAAGGTCACAATTAACAGGCCGGATAAATTGAATGCTTTGAACCAAGATGTCGTCAATTCTCTAAAAAATATGTGCAATTGGGTAGAAGAGAATGATTCCGTTAGGTGTGTCGTAATCACAGGATCAAAGCCTAATCCCCCACCTGAAGGAAAGAGAGCAAAACCACACTCTTTTGTCGCAGGTGCTGATATAACAGAATTTGCTGGGAAGAATTCCGTTGAGATCAGGGAGATGTTTAGGGATAATGCAATAGAAGCAATTTGGAACCTAAGTAAACCGACCATCGCTATGGTTGATGGATTTGCACTAGGTGGCGGATGTGAGGTTGCGTGTTCATGTGACATACGTGTCGCAAGTACTCGTGCAATCTTCGGTACACCTGAGATTAAATTAGGGCTCATACCGGGCTATGGAGGCTCTCAGAGATTGGTTCATCTAGTGGGCTACGGGCGTGCTATGGAAATGATGATGACTGGAAACAATGTAAGCGCTGAAGATGCTTACAGAATGGGTTTGGCCAACCATCTTTGTGAGCCTGAAGATTTAGAGTCCAAGACTATGGAACTCGCTGAAACAATCGCATCAAAATCGATGAATACAATGAGGGTTGCAAAGCAGACAATTCGTGCTTCACTAGACAATGGATTGACAGATGGGGTTGAGATTGAAGCGATAGCATTTGCAAACTTGTTCGATACTGAAGATCAAGAAATTGGTGTCCAAGCATTCCTCAATCGAAGTGAAGCGAAGTGGGTTCACAAATAATCTAAATCCAACAATAATTGGAAATTCAATAGAGTCCCCGCGACCTGTTGCTGATTTTGGCACAAGTAGTTCGTAAGAAATACTCAATCTTCTGCCATTTCGTCTCTAAGTGCAGCGAGTGCTCCAGAAGCGCCTGGTGGCGGTGGAAGTGGAAGTCCCAACTCCTCTGGAGTTGGTAATCCCTGAGGAAGTGGAAGTGTTGCTGTAGTTGCTCTCTCTTCTTCAACCGCTACGAATCCAGTATCAAGAGGAACTCTGAGTTTGAGAATTGAAGATTCGTCAACTCTAACCAATGTTGCACCGTAAACGTGCCCTGCTTCGGCTTCTGCAGGTTCTGTCAGGATATTGTGACCATGGTTTTCAGTTTGGATTAGCCCGACTAGATCTTCCCCGGAGCTATGCTCCTCCCACATCTTTGCTGTAGATGCACGAATCTCAGCCATTTGGTCACGACGACGCTCTTCGATGCGTGCTCGAATTTTCGAATGGCGGTCTCTCTTATCTTGAATGTGAGCGGCGATACTTGCATCCTCTATGGATTGAGGCGATACATCTACAACATATTCACTTGCAACGTGAACTTCCTCAATAGATACTGAAACCTCTTCTAAATCATCATCTGGCTCTACAGTAATTTGGGATTCTTCTTCCTCTATCTTACTTGCCGCAACCTTAGCCATTTTGCGCTCACGGAGTGAAGCGCCATCCATTTCGTCCTTTGTAACAACCTCGGGAATATCCACCGAAACTTCAGTGGCTTGAGAGGTTTGAACAGACCTTGCCTGGCCTTGGTTAGCCGGTCTTTTTGCCGGTTTAGGGCCATCGCCAAGATATACCCAAATGATGGCTAGTAGCAGAATCGATCCAACAAAACCCCAACGACCATTTTCATCCAAATCGGACTGCATTAGGAAGAATGCAACTATTCCACCGATTAGTAGAATGAAAACGATTAGCCTTGATGTTTTCATGCTGCTCAACTCACTCCAAAACGCTCACACTCAAGAACATCACCCAAGACTGTCAAAGTGAGAAATTAATCCTGAAAGAGCTCTATGTCTATGAGAGTAATTTTGCTTTTCTTCCAATGAAATCCCACCAAATGGGATTCCATGTGTGCTTTTTGCACCCATTTCACCAACTGGTAAAGCATCACCTTCCTCATCCAAATCTGATGGGATAAATATCGGGTCAAATCCAAACCCGTCTCCAATTACAGGATTGTGAGCAATTCTACCGGGGCAAACTCCCTCTGAAACTATTGTTTGACCATCCTTGTATAGCACAGATACCGCTCTAAACTCAGCTTTCCGCAAATTACCATCTTGGATTGGGTCGTCGCTCTTCAGGTGTTCCATGAGTTTCAGTATGCCATGAACATCTAGAGTTTTCAAAACATAAGATGAATACACACCTGGAAATCCATTCAATGCATCAACGAATAAGCCTGCATCTTCCACCAATAGCATATCCTCTGGATTTGGAAGATGCGGGATTGCTTGCTCAATTTTTGACAGTGCGACTGTCTCTAAATCGTCTGCTTGCGGTTCTAATGCTTCAAATTCAAACTGGTTTACTAGAATTCCATAACGAGAAAAGTACTCTCTCGCTTCCTCGACTTTGCCGTGGTTAGTCGTCATAAACCAAATTGTCATATTTTGCCCTGAAACTTATGGTTATTGAGGATGTTTGATAGAGTGGTAGCCCTGAGGGTGATTTGTGAATTCTTACCTAGCGGTGGCTATCGGCGGGGCAATAGGAGCATTACTTCGGTTTGCAATTAGCGAATGGCTAGGCACGCCTCATGCAACTTTGTTAGCAAATGCAATCGGTTCATTGCTTCTAGGAATCTGTATGGCTGCCCTTGCGAGCGAAATTATCTCAAAGGAAATTTCTATTTTTATCGGAACTGGAATTTTGGGCGCCTTTACAACAATGTCCACATTTTCTGTTGAGACTATTGAAATGTGGAATGAAAACCAAACTACTGCGATTGGATATGTTGTTATCACTATGCTTCTCTGCCCACTGCTTGCATACTCTGGATGGAAAGCTGTTGAATCTATTGCTTGATTGAAAGCATCCTTTCCAAAGCGATTTTTGCGCCTTCTTGAACTTCGGGTGCAACGATTACTTGATTTGGAGCTTCTCCATTTTCTAGCCTCTCCAATACATCCATGAGATATGCTGGGTGGATCATGTACATGGTTGAGCAAGGGCATATTGTAGGCTCCAAACACTGTATTTGCAAATCTTCGTGCTGAGCATCTAATCTTGCTACCATGTTGATTTCGGTTCCAACTGCAATATGAGTTCCCGGTTTCTGCTCTGCAACGAATCTTCGAATGAATTCAGTACTTCCGTTAGCATCTGCTGCTTGAACAACTTCCATTGGGCACTCAGGGTGAACAACAACAACTCCATCAGGATGCTCTGCTCTGAATGCTTCAATTTGTGGGACTGTGAATCTTTTGTGAACCGAACAGAAACCATGCCACAATACAATCTTCACATCTTCTGGAAGTTCGTTTACTTCTCCAGGAGTCCAAACCGACATTCTTTCCAAAGGAATACCCATAGACAATCCTGTATTTCTGCCAAGGTGTTGGTCTGGGAAGAAGAGTACTGCACCATTTGGTCCAGCCCTTTCGTAAGCCCAATCAAGAATTCCCGTTGCATTGGATGACGTACAAACAATACCTCCGTGTCGCCCACAGAAATCCTTCAGTTCAGCGGCGCTATTCATGTATGTAACGGGAATCAAGCAAGAGTCTCCTTCCTTGGCGGTTGCTGGGTCACTAAGTCCTGATTTTGCAAGGATTTCTTCCCAGGCGATTTCTACCTCATGTAAGGCGGCCATATCTGCCATTGAGCATCCTGCACGCATATTTGGTAGGATGACCCTTTGTTCATCAGAAGTAAGAATATCTGCTGATTCTGCCATGAAGTGAACACCACAGAAAACGATGTTCTTAGCACTTGATTTTGCTGCTAATTCAGAAAGAAGGAAAGAATCCCCCAATAGGTCTGCATGCATCACAATTTGGTCCCTCTGATAATGATGTCCGAGAATAAGTAAATCATCTCCCATAGCCTCTTTTAACTCTGCAATCCTATCTGCGATTGCAGCTTCTTCGGGCCCCATTGCATCATTTGTGAAATCGATGGCGCACATAGGCAGAGACACTGTCATAGTCTAACCTCAATACGCCGTGCAGGCACTCCTTTTTCAACCATACACTTCTACGAGCATACAATGCAAGCATGGTCTGAAGGTGAAACATTGCACCTTGGCGCCGAAGCCGAGGTCATTTCAGGCACATGGTTTGGTAGACCTGCAGTGCTCAAAAAACGTAGACCGCGTGGATGGAGACACCCCGATTTAGATTCCAGCCTCACGAAAAAGAGGATGACTAATGAAATCAAATTGACGATTTGGTTAGCCCGCAAAGGCGCCCCTGTTCCCGCAATTTGGGATGTAGATATTGAAGAAGCAAAAATAATCATGGAGAGAATTGATGGGAAACCATTGATTGAAGTTCTGAGAAATAATGAACATGATGAAGAGTTGCTAATCAATGTAGGAAAAGCGATTAGAGAATTACATCGTAATGCAGTAAATCATGGAGATTTATCGACAAATAATATTTTGATCGATAAAGAACGCAATCCAATTCTAATCGACCTTGGACTATCATCACGAGAATATGATTTGGAAGGTTTTGGAATAGACCTCCATGTTCTTCATGAAATTCTAAGAGCAAGCCATCCTGAAGTTAAAGGTGCAATGGATTTGGTATTGAAGGGATATGTTGCTTTGGATGAGGAGCTAGGAAAGCCACAACCTGCACCAGGTGGAATGCCCCCTGGTGCTACCGAAGTTGTGAAGAGACTGGAACAAATCATGATGCGAGTTCGCTATCATGGTGGATAATTTTTGATTCCTTCTGCCTTTGCATGATATAGATGAAAGAGATGATGATTACCAGTATTACTCCAAACTTCAAAACATTTGAAGAATAGGGTTGTAATGTTGGTTCTTTTTGCTGCACCTCTACGCTTACAGAACCTTCACTATCCATTTGTTGATAGACATAATGTTCCTCTAGAACTACCGGTGCCCACTGGTCTAAATTATCAGCAGTAAGTGGCTTTGTAAGATTAGTTTCTAGGTCGTGAATGAAAATCTCCCTGTCTGCATACTCTTCAGCAGCCTCGAGTGGATTGATTTCAGTATATGCTGAGAACATGAGTATTCCATAGCCAAGGTGCGGGTCATATGCTGCGAATTTGTGATCTGAAATTATCTGGCTTTCACCACTTATTGTATCCAATAAAACCAACCTCGATGTTGCATTGACATCAACTGTTACGGCAAGCATCGTTTTTGAAAGAGATATATCGGTAATTGTTGAATTTTCAATATCAACATTTAGGTCAGCATTTCGCAAAATTTCATCTTCATTAGGGTCTGCAGTTGCGTTAACTTCCAAAGAAATAAGTCCAACTCCATCAATAATTCCGAGGTGGATTACTGCTGGTTCACTCTCGAATACTAGAGCAATTTGACCATCAAATGACTCGAAAAGGAGGACTGAGTCTCCTTGCTGAGAAGTAGGACCGATTCTTTGCGAACCCTCAAACGACCAATAACTTAGTCCGCCATTTTCCAAAACTGCAATACAGTCATCCGTGACAATTTCGACGTCTGATGGATTGTCTACATCGATTGTAGTTTTTGCTTCACCGGGATTGGAAAGATCGACTATCATTAGAGTGGTTGCATTAGACATTACTAGCATATTGCCTCTCACATCATAAGTTGAATTCGAATCTAGTATTGGTTGGACCACCTCGATTTCTGAATCTAAATCCGATAAATCATGAACGATGACAATAGCGTTTTCACCCCTGTCATCCAAAGTGATTAGCCAACCATCAGCAGCTTCTACTCCAACCGGTGCATCAACGCCTCCAGCAGGTATAGACTGATGAGTCAAATCCCAAGTGATTATCCCTGCTACTACAATAATTACAACTGCAAGCATTGCTCCTGTTTCTTTGCTAGTTGGTTTTGTGAACCGATTTAATTGCTTAGAAGCGGTTGATTTGATTACATTAAGTGCCCGGTTTGGATTTGTTAGCAATGTAACTAGACGCGCATTGATTGTCCTTTCATCGAAAATTCTCCAGAATGGATCTGCCATTTTGTTTGCAATATTTACTGCGATTGCAGCAACTACCATTCCACCGATTATATCCATGAACCAATGAATACCAAGGTAAAGTATGCAGAATGCTGTGAGTAGAACAAATGCAAAGATAATTCTTCGATAAACAGTCCAGCGACCATCTGTGTCAAATCTCAGTAAACATAACCAAACTGCGAATGGGAAACCTATGTGTAAACTAGGCATACCGTTGGTTAGTGGGTCGATTCTATGGAACCAATCATTGATTTCTGGAGTGTGATTATATGCCAATGTCTCCATTCCAGGAATGTAATTCCCAGTAACATGAACATTGAAAAATAAGTAAAATGGAATGGCTAAAATGTATACCCAAAAGATCGTCAAACTAATTCTGTCAGCCATGTATCTATCATCAAAGTAAGCGAAGTAAAAGATTGACACATAGCAAATTACCATGAATCCAACAACATAGAAATGTGTCATGAATGCCGTCAACCAATCGGCTTTGAATGTCTCTTGGACCCACAGAGACATCTCCCCTTCGATTGCATAAATCCAAGGAGTCATGTTCAGCATACCATCGGTATTTGCCATCAAAATTCTATCTACTTCGTCAAGGAAATCTTTGGCATTGTAAATTGTAAAAACAATTGCAATGTGAAGCCAATATCGGCGAAGAAAGTCGATGAAACCATCCTTGGTGACTTTTGCCCAAGGCGGCTTAATGAAGGGCATTAGGATAACGCCAATCGCCAATGCGGAAATCAGCCAAGTGAGATATACTCCATCCATTGGTTTGACCTCCTATTTCATTCCTGTAGTAATGGCATACAAGTGCCTTACTACGTATATCGCATCACAAAAAGGGGTTTTACCATGCGCCGTGAACATACGCTTTACCGTTGTCAGGGTCTTGTTTTTCACCAAGTCTCCATATCCTCTCGAATCGATGGATACCCGAGGAACACCCGTTTGTCCATTCGAAAGCTAATGCGTAATTTCCGACAGGCCTCACTGTTGGCTTTTCTTTTGGAAGCCTCTCAACTGTACGACGAAGTACCTTGGAGGATTGATCTTCGTTTCTTTGTGGAGCACACTTGGCACATGGGCATGCGTGTCTCAAGTCATCATAGGTGATCTCATGCTCGGTTCCATCAGACCACGTGAGATGCATGTCAACATCTCTTCTCTCCAAGCGCTTTAGTTCAGGTAAATCCACAAGATCACCTCAAATGATTTCCAATCCACTTTGAGTAGATCCGGATTCAACTCTTGATTGAATTTCGGAAACAACGCTAGCAAAAGCTTGGGATGCTGGACCTTCTGGTTCTGATACAATTCGGTGCACTCCATCATCTCCACCACGAACAAAACCTGGGTCGAACGGTAGTTTGCCTAGGAATGGTACGCCAAATTCTTCAGCGGTTTTTTCTCCACCGCCAGACTTGAAAATATCTAGTGTTCCTGACCAATGGCCTTCTTCATCTGCTGTAACACGAACCGTTTTTCCACCAGGTGCTGCAAGTTCAATCTCAGTTCCGGATGGGGCTTTACCTCTGACAGTGTAACCACTCATATTCTCAATAACTCCGATGACATCGACTTTCAATGAATTGGCAAATGTAATTGATTTGCGTGAGTCAAGGAGTGCAACTTCTTGAGGCGTTGTCACAATGACCATTCCATCAATGTCAGGAAGGTTTTGTGCGACTGTAAGTGGCTCATCAGATGTTCCAGGTGGGAAGTCGATGATTAGGTAGTCTAATTCTCCCCAATCGACATCACCAATAAATTGCTGAATTGCACCGAGTTTGATTGGACCTCTCCACACTACTGGAGTATCCTCGTCCTCTAGCAAGAAAGCCATCGAAATTACCTTGACTCCAAGGTGGCCTTGCGCTGGATGAATCCTACCGCTTTCCACATTCAAACGACGACCGCTAAGACCCATCATTTTCGGAACGTTAGGCCCAGTGATATCGATGTCTAGAAGTCCAACCTTCAGTCCTTGTTGAGCGAGGGAGAGAGCCAGTCCTGTTGCAACTGTTGATTTACCAACACCTCCCTTTCCTGAGAGAACCATAATCTTGTGCTTAATCACTTTACCCATTTCGGAAATTGCCATCTTACGCTTCATTTGATTATACGCTGCTTCCATCTTCTTTTGCTCTTCAGGAGATGGGCCTGCAGGTGCGTCGCTTGGGTTGTTTACCTTAACTGGAGAATCAGCCATCAACCCGTTGGGCGGGCCTGTAATACTTCAACCCTTTTTCACTACCATACTGAATGATTGCTACCGCAATCAACCAAATCAGAATTGTCCAAGACAGTTGCATACCTGCATATGCCCATCCCAAACCTGCGCCAAGAGCGATGACAGGATACCTAGCATGGCTACATTCTCCGCCTAACCCATGAACAATTAATCCAGCAAACAGAGTTTGGATTGTAATTAGTGCCGCAATCACTTTGAAAATTAATTCCAAATCGTTTGCTGCGGCGATAATGTGAGCGACAAACAATGTCGCAAAGACGACAGTGTAGGTCAATATTGGCTTCCACATCTATTGAGGCTATGTGGCATTCATTCATATGCCTCTGCTACTAGAGAGTCATCATGCGACTACTATTCGTCTGTGTAGGAAACTCCTGCCGTTCTCAAATGGCAGAGGGTATTGCTAGAAGTTTAGGTCATGATGCTGCAAGTGCTGGAACACATCCAGCCGACCAAGTTAGTCCCAACGCTTTGAAGATTCTAGAATCAAAAGGAATTAGCACGGAAGGCCTGCATCCAAAATTAGTCGATGATATCGACTGGCAGTCCTATGACATGGTCATTTCAATGGGTTGTGGAGTTAGTTGTCCTATGATCAGAATTGATGCAGATTGGAATCTCGAAGATCCGGTCGGTCAATCCCTTGAGGTATTCGAGGCGTGCGCTGAAACAATTGAAGCAAACATCAGAAGTTTGCAACCCTAATCAGGCACCCCTGCTTTCGCAGGGGGTGCCTTCTAGGTTCACTCTCTGCGGATTAATGCAGCACCGAGTAGACCGATTGTTGCAATGAATCCAGTGAATCCTGGAAGCATGCTCATCATCGGGTTCTCATCGCTGTAAGCACCAGCTTCAGAAGAGTAAAGACGAGCAAAATTCCAGTCGCCATCGACACTAGCATTGTTGACAAATAAATAGTCACCACTGGTTAGAGTACCACTACCATCTGCGTCTACAAATACCATGGTTTCTGTCATCATTGCCATCATTGCTTCTTCTTCTGAATTATACATTATGTCTGCAAGTGCCATCGAGTGAACTGGGTCATCACAAACTAAGTCGGCGAGAGACATTCCATCACACATTGCTAATTCTACCATGTAATCATTTACATCAGCACCCAAGAAGCTCATCACTCCGAATGCCATGAACATAGCAATGTCTTCACCAAAGCCATCACCATCTTCCATGTCTTCCATTTCCCCCATGAAAGTCATGAATTCATCATAGTCAAGGCCACCAGAATCGTCATCGTCGTAGTTATCCATCATTCCTGAAAGGAATCCGAAATCTTCCTCAGACATTGGGTCATCCGTTGAGTTTGTAAAGTCGGACCATTCGCTTGCAGTAACTTCGCCATCATCGTTAGAATCGAATAACTGGAACATCATATCAGGATCCATATCATTATCGTCATCATCGCTGTTGGATAATAATGCGTTTAATTCGTTAAACTCGGATTCATTCAGCATTCCATTATTGTCCATGTCTGTCATGTTAAAGAACTCATGAGCACCCATCTCTGAGGCGTTGACAAAGTCAAATCCGTCGTTGATTAGGTCTTCATTTATACAAGCCTCTAATTCAGTGTAGGAGATCATTGCGTCGTCATCCGAGTCACAATCTTGCACTTCTCTATCGAAGGACCATTCGCCATCGTCGTCGTCTCCGCCATCGTTCATTGAATCCATCATATTGACGAACTCATCGAAGTTTAATCCGCTACTATTGTCTTCATCATACATGTCGATCATCATTTCAAGTCCATTGAAATCTTCTTCAGACATATCGCCGTCTGTTTGATTAACCATGTTTGCCCATTCACTGGCAGTTACTTCACCATCTTCGTCAGCATCGAGCATCGCGAAAGTAGAATTCATATCCATTTCATCATCATCGTCATCATCATCTGACGGAACGAGAATGACCAAACCGCTCTGAGTTGACTCATCATATTGGTACATTATGAGCGACTCTTGATAATCGCTGACTAGAAGGAAAGCATTTCCATCTGCATCGGTTATGTTTCCAAGCCACTCTGTGCACATACTGGTATTGTTGTCATAATGGCCATCACAATCCATGTAATTGTTTTCGTGAACTGTTTCCCAAAGCATTGAGGTATTTACATCATAGTGAATATCACCTTGTTCACATACAGTTTCGTTGTCTTCCTCCCAGCAATCTTCCCAAGTTAGATGGGTCGGCATAGTAAAGGTAGAGTTATCGAATTCGTATGTGGTATTTCCTACTTCATTACCACAAAGTGAATCATCTAGACTTGAGTTGTCATAGATTGAGAAACCTGCAGAGTTTTGCTCTACGAATGGAGTACAGTAGTAGGTTTCCTCGTCTTCATCTTCATGGTCGTCTTCGTAACCTACGAAGCACATCCAAGAACCGTTGGATTCTAGAGAGCAGTCTGCGTAATCGAACCCGTGGCTCTCATCGAATTCACCGTCGTTATCGTAGTCCCATTCGTCCATCCAGCATTCGTAAGTTCCGTTATCATCGGTACAGTTGTCATAGAAGTGGAATTCTTCCATGTCTTCCCAGTCGTCATCTCCGTTGTCGTCGTAGTCTTCGAAGTATCCCCAGTCGTCATCTCCGTCGTCACAGGATCCATCGACATCAATACAGAAACAAGGTTCACCATTTGGACATTCAGGAGTTACTCCTTGTCCTTCAGGACACAGGATTCCCCCCATTGCTTCAGCGTAATCTTCACCGTCGTTTGAGCAATAAAATGTGTAATCTTCGTCATCATCGTCATCGTCGTCGTCGCCAGACATATCAGACATGTCAAACAAAATGTAAGGTAATGCAGAAAGTGCAATTGTCTCATCGGTCGAAGTATCACCTGAACTAATCATCATGAATTCTACCCAGTTATCTTCTTCCTCGGTATCTTCCATTGTGAATCCTAGAACTGTAAAGCTGGAATCTGTGTGTATCTCCAAGTAACTGAATGGTGCATCATCGATGTTCAGCATACCACTGAAAGTGTATCCAGTTTCATCAGGTGCGTAATCTGTTATTGTAGCAGATAGGGGGTTGTAATACTGGGTATAATCACTAGCAGTAGGTTCACCATCCTCTTCCATGTCAAAATCAACTTCGTCATCGCTTGGTCCACTGTCAGCAGGAACCCACATGTATCCATCTGACTCACAATCCATTTGGTCATAATAGTCATACTGAACCGTGTGGGTGCTCATGTCATAGCACACCATATCATCATGGTCGCCACCCATATCGTCCTCTTCGCCATCCGACATCATTCCTTCCATTGCCTCTTCAAATGTACCTGCATGCTTCATTCTTACAGTGTAATCTTCTGTATCGTTAGTGAAGAAAAATTGAAGTTCATTTCCAGAAATGATGATCTCTGAGATTTCTGTGTCATCATCGATAGAATGCTCCATAGTTGCTTTGTAACCAGTTGGAGATACAACAATTGTTTCTAGGTAGTGAATGTGTTCTTCTACCACGTCAGGGCATCCATTGTATGGTTGACTCTCGTCTACCAAATCTGGATTCCAATCTTCCCAATCATAACAATCATCCATATCGACATATACTTCTGACAATTCCATGGAATAACCGACAGTTGAGTCAAGAGTTTCCATGTCCGGTCCGTCTTCAATCAAACTGATGAAATCGACAATTGTGTTTTCAAGAGCATCCTCATAAACACACAAGTCGCCGCTGGAGTTAGTAACATTAGCGACATACGTCAAAGATGTTTCATCCCCACATCCTATGATTTCTAGGGCGTCTTCAACTACCTCTTCTACATCATCTGTTCCAAGACATCCTGCTAGGAGAAGCAGAGCAGTCATACTCAGTGCTAGCGCTTTTTGCATGATTACTGCCAAACGGGTTCAGTATTAAATAATAACACCTGCATAATCAAAAATAATTACTCAGACAAAGTTAGTAATTCTGCCCCTTGTGGGACTTGGTCGCCTTCTTTGAAGTGAATTGATTCGACCCTCCCGTCACTAGATGCGACAATCTTGTGTTCCATTTTCATCGCTTCCATAACCATGAGAACATCGCCTGATGTAACGCTCTGGCCTTCATTAACGTGAACTTCAAGAATCTTACCTGGCATTGGTGCAGTTAATCCTCCTTCGTCATCTGAAGAAGATGCCCCGGCCTCTACAACTTCGAACTGAAGAGTATGCCCCATTACGTGAACCCACCAGACATCACCCACTTTTGTAGCGACAGCCTTGTGCTTTCTTCCATCGATTTCCAACCATAGATCTTCACCTGTGTGAAGAATCATACCTTCGTGTATGAAGGAGTCTCCATCTCTAATAGCGTCGATTTCAACGCGACCATTGGAGGTTTTGAATTCCATCAAGGATACCCCCTGTTAATCGTAGAGAATGGGGATGGAATTACTGTATTTCCTCCAGAAGAAGTTACTGTCTTACCATGATTAGTTGATTCACAAGCAGATGCAATCAAGAGCCCAGCATCAGAGATTTTACCTGCTTGGTCTGGTGTCCAACCGTCTGGCCACAATCTATCGATCATGTCGGTTGTAGTCCAACCATCAACGACGTCGGGATTAGTGCAAAGTTCTCTAAGGAATCTAACGTTTGTAGTGCAACCCAATACAACGAATTCGTCCAATGCTCTACCCATCCTTTGCAGCGCCTCATCTCTTGAAGGAGCCCAAACAATGAGTTTGGCAAGCATAGGATCGTAATCTGGAGTTACGGCGTCGCCTTCTCTAACACCTGTGTCAAGGCGCACACCCGGCCCGGTTGGTGCTATGAATTTCTTCAATTCACCAATAGCTGGAAGGAAATTATTTGATGGGTCTTCAGCGTATAATCTGACTTCGATTGCGTGACCTCGCATGTTTAGTGGGCCACAACTCATAGCCTGTCCTCCAGCGATTCTCAATTGCTCACGAACCAAATCTACGCCTGTTACCATCTCAGTGACCGGGTGTTCTACCTGAATTCTGGTGTTCATCTCGAGGAAGAAAAATTCTCCTTTTGGAGTAACCAAGAATTCTACAGTCCCCGCACCCTCATACGCTACTGCCCTCGCTGCCTCGCATGCTGCTTCACCCATTGCCTCCCGTAATTCTGCATCTAGAGCGACACTAGGAGATTCTTCGAAGACTTTCTGATGTCTTCTTTGGATACTGCATTCTCTTTCCCCGAGGTGGATTGTTCTGCCATACTTATCGGCTAGAACTTGAATTTCGATGTGGCGGCTTCCTGTTAGCAATCTCTCAACGTAGATTCTGTCATCACCAAAGGCATTCAGTGCTTCTCTCATTGCCGCTCTAGCTTCGCTCTCAAGATCTTCTTGTCTGTGCACTGCACGCATTCCTTTTCCGCCGCCGCCTGCTGTTGCTTTGAGCAGCAACGGATATCCAACCGATGGAGCGATTTGAAGAACTTCTTCAAGACCACCAGTTACTTCTTCTCCTGGAATAACGGGGACGCCTGCTTCCTTCATTGTAATACGGGCTGTCATTTTGTCGCCCATCTTCGTGATTGCTTCAGGAGACGGGCCAATCCAAATTAGGCCTGAATCCATTACTGCTTGGGCAAAGTCTGCACGTTCTGACAAAAATCCGAAGCCTGGGTGCACTGAATCACACCCATTATCTAATGCGATTTGCAAAATTTGTTCTTGATTGAGATATGTCTCTGCTAGGCCTTCTCCATCGAGTTGGACTGCAATGTCTGCAAGTTCTGTGAATAGCGTTCCTGAGTCATTTTCAGCATAGATTGCAACTCCTTCGATGCCTGCCTCACGGCATGCTCGCAAAATGCGACATGCAATCTCACCGCGATTAGCGACGAGAGTACGTTTTAGCATTGAATCACTCCTCAGATTTCCAGTTAGGACTTCTCTTTTCCAAAAAGGATGAGAGGCCTTCTTGTCCTTCATCACTGCCACGCATTCTGCTTGTGAAATCAAGTGTCCATAGGCGCAGTGATTCATCATCGCCTTCCCATCTATCAAATCCAAGTGCTAACTCCTTAGCCGCAGTCACTGCACAAGGACCTGTTGTCAAAACCTCGCTAATTACTTTCGAATCATCTAGAGAATCATCTATGCAGTCAATCATTCCTATTCGCAGGGCTTCACTTGTATCCATTCTTCCTGCAAGCATTGCGTGCCTGCGGAAATTTGCACTTCCCATTCTCCGATAGACGTACGGGCCAATGACAGCTGGCAAAATTCCTAATTTGCCTTCAGACAACGCAATTTTCACTCCTGATTCACAAATTACGTAATCTAAGCATGCAATCAGGCCAGCGCCGCCTCCAAGTGCTACACCCTGAATCTTACCAACGGTAAAACAAGGGTGGGCCCAAAGCCCGTTGAATAAGGAATCTAGCCTCTCAGAATCTCTGCGGTTTTCTTCGGGGGTATTTGCTCCAGCATCTCTCATCATATTGATGTCAGCACCAGCACAGAAGTGCTTGCCTTCACCGGACAGAACTAGAACTCTGAGATAGGGCATTCCATCATCAGAAACTAGTTTTCCAGTGACACCGACCGAATTCTCTGCTGTCCATGAAAATACATCGATTAATTCTGTAATCATTTGCACATTCAAGGCATTGTATTTCTCTGGTCTTGCAAGAGTGACTCTAGCAATGCACCCATCGATTTGAACCTTGATTAGTGAGGTTTGTGGCATACCTTTCATGTGAAACTCTCCAATTGCAAATTTTAATTTTCCAATTACATTCTAAAAACGCCAAATCGGTCATTTGGCAACTCTGCATTCTGACTTGCGGCTATACACAAACCCAGGATGTCGCGAGTATCCCTAGGGTCAATAATTCCGTCATCCCAAAGTCTAGCAGTCGAATAATATGGGCTACCTTCTGTCTCATACTTTTCAAGAATTGGAGCCCTGAATGATTCTAATTCTTCACCTTCCATTGGCTCTTGACCTTCTCTTGCTCTCTGGTCTTGTTTGACAGTTGTTAGAACATCTGCAGCCTGTGGACCACCCATCACAGAAATCCTACTATTTGGCCACATGAACAAGAAACGTGGATCGTATGCTCTTCCACACATCCCGTAGTTTCCAGCACCGTGAGAGCCACCGATTATTACCGTGAATTTTGGCACATTCACGCATGAGACCGCAGTTACAAGTTTTGCACCATCTTTGGCAATTCCTCCAGCTTCGTATGCCTTCCCTACCATAAATCCTGTAATGTTTTGAAGGAAGATTAGTGGAATTCCTCTTTGACCACATAATTCAACGAAGTGAGCGCCTTTGAGGGATGATTCTGAAAACAGAATACCGTTGTTGGCAACTATTCCAACTTTGTAGCCATGAATGTGGGCAAAACCACAGATCAGCGTTTGCCCATATCTTGATTTGAATTCATGGAATCTACTACCGTCAACTATTCTTGCAATGATTTCCTTGACATCTACTGGAGTTCGATTGTCTGAAGGAATCAAGCCCAATAATTCGTCTGAATCGTAAAATGGCTCCTCTGCATCGATTCTATCGAATGGAGCTAATTCCCTAGACCCCAAATTTTCAATTACATTGCGAACCATTCGCAGTGCTTCATTCTCATCTTCGGCGAAATGGTCGGCAACACCGCTTTGCGAGGTATGCACATCTGCGCCCCCTAACTCCTCTGCAGTAACCTCTTCTCCAGTTGCTGCTTTGACAAGTGGCGGGCCAGCAAGGAAGATTGTTCCATTGCCTTTTACGATGATTGATTCATCACTCATCGCTGGTACATATGCGCCACCAGCAGTGCAACTTCCAAGAACTGCAGCCACCTGAGGTATTCCATCTCCCGACATTTTTGCCTGATTTCTGAATATTCTTCCAAAGTGCCCAATGTCGGGGAATACTTCGTCCTGCATAGGGAGGAAAGCACCTCCGGAGTCCACCAGGTAAATACAAGGAAGGTTGTTCTCGTGAGCCACCGTTTGAGCACGAATATGTTTCTTTACAGTCATCGGGTAGTATGAGCCACCTTTTACCGTAGCATCATTGGCAACGAATAGACATTCACGGCCGTGAACCATACCTACACCAGTGACAATTCCAGCACTATTGGCCCTACCATCATACAACTCATATGCTGCAAGAGGAGATAATTCTAGGAATGCTGTTCCCGGGTCAATAATTTTCTGAATTCTTTCACGGGCCAGTAACTTACCACGACTACGATGTCTTTCGACGTATTTTCCGCCACCGCCTTCGCTTACTCCATCTAATCTGGAGCGAAGTGTTTCAATCAACTCCATATTGTGAGTGCGACGATTTTGGTAGTCAGGGTCAACACGATTGACACGAGTTGGTAGCCGGTCCATGTCTTCCCCTCAAATCACCGAGCAACGGGTGAGACTTGAATCAACCGCTTAGACACCGAGAATTAATCGCCCGATGCCACGTAAGCCTGGAGCCATTCCAACTATCATTACTGCGAGAACAATTAACACACGTAGATGCTGTTGTCTAGATTCGATTCTTAGTTGAGAGAACATCCAAACAATAAGTCCAGCGAGTGTTGCTTTGACTAAGAAAAATAGCCATGCGCCTTCACCAAGGATGTCAAGACTGTCCCCAAACTGAATTACTGCATCGGACAACGGATGTTTTTCAGAGAAACCAAACCAATCAATTCCTACCATCGTCGCAAGACCATCACATAGTTGTCCAAACAACATTCCAGCCACCATCGGAGTAGCAAGTATTCCACGAGGTGATAGCATCTCTACCGGGTGGCTGGAACGGTCTTCACTCTCCCACTCATTTAGGGTCATACCATCGGGAATTAGGCCTACTTCGTTTCCTGTTAAGCGAAGTTGCATCAAGTCTTCAGTTCCTTTACGCCAAACAGCCCACGTGATGATTGCAGGCAAAACGACTGTAACGAGAACAGGCCACAGTATTGCGTTGTCTTTGGGTAGAACCCCATTATCATTGACCCATGGAGTGGACACTAATTGTGCCCAATGACCCAGTCCCATTGTGATTAAGCCAACAGCAAAGGCTAGCATTGCACGAGGTATCTCGTGCCAATTCCAAGTATTGTGAATCACTACTGCAATCATCACAGCCCCTGCTATTGAGCCACCCAATATCCAAGCATGCCCGGTATCGTGAATATGAACACTAGGCAAAACAAGTAATCCTGTGAATGCAACATAAGCCACAAGAAGCATTGAAAACATGGAGAGATGATTTTTCCTTCCTATGTGGCCAATAAATGCCGAAAGGATCAACCATGCAGCAAGATGTATGTGAATTAATGGCGAGATGAACAGAACGTCAATGCCTTCCTTGAAGTAGTCTGCATCTTCCATGACCCTCAAAACAGGAGCCAATGCGACCCAGGAAATTAGGGCCCACACCATTTTATCATCCACTGGCAATTGCCACTTGCGAAATAGTGCTTGAAACGCAATGACCGCTGCAATCATTGTTGCGATATACACCGCTGTGTTTACTGGAGTATATCCCGCATCCCCGGATTTGCCAGCGTCTTTGACAATCGGATCCCAGATATACACTTTGACAAAATCGTCCCAAAATATCTCTGGTGCGAAAACCAGCCCGCCGATGACTACAAGAAAAATCAAGCCAATTATCGACAAAACAATTCTCTCGCTATTGGAGAATTCTGTGTCTTCCATGATCCTCTCACGCCTGTAAAGGTGATGAGTATTGCGCGCAACAATCACTCTTCTTCGCTGCCTGCATCAGATTCTTCAGCAGCAACACGAGGCTCGTGCACTTCGACAAATGAAACCTTACCGGCTTCAACTGCGTCACGTAGAACTGTAACTAGACGGAATTTTTGCATTGCAGCATTAGGGTCGAATAGCATGGTTTGTGGAACGATAATGGAAATGTCGTCTCCATCAAACGAGACTTCGAAGCCTTCTTGTCCAGTATTTGCTTCCAGAAGTGCTGCAACCTTCTCTTCCTTTCCTTCAATGACCTTTACAATCTTGTAATCATACTTCAGAGTTCGGCCAGCCATTGGATGATTGTAATCGATTCTTGCACGGCCTGCTGCGAGATAGGATAGAGTTCCTTGGCGCCCTTCAATGGACACAGGTCCACCGATGTAAAGTGACTTAGGATCACGAACGTGTCTTAGCAACTTGTCGACTGAAATTGTTTCAATTTGGTCTGGATCTTTTTCTCCATAAGCATCAGCAGGTGCAATCTCCAGAGAAATATCCTTGTCTGCTTCTGCCTCTAGAAGGCTGTCTTCAAACCCTGAAATTAGGTTTCCAGCACCAACAACGCAGACTAGAGGAGTGTAGGTTCTACCCTCTTGATGCATGTCATGCTCCTTTGCGACTTCTTCTCTTGTGGTCTCAATCAAATCGCCGGAGTCTGCGTTATACAGGTCATAATCGACGTGGACAATGGTTCCTTCTTCCATGGTATTTCACCTAACGCCCCCTACGGGGGCATTTCGGCGACCAACCATCCCTATTTCAATGAGTTGGGTCTCTTTGAGGTGCCCACATGGCAAGACTCGCTAACAACATCAAGACCCAGCCGCCCCATACCAAGTGTATCCCCGGTAAATCGTAAACCATGATTCTAACAAGGTCGCTGCCCTCCATAAGAGAGCGAGCTTGTGTTCCATCCATAATCAACACCAAATCTCCATGCCACATGCTAATTCTATCCACTTCTGACCTGGAGCGAGTATCAAAGCGCAACACACCAGGTTCAACAGTTTCGATTAATTCCCCGTCCTCGTAAACGTTGATTACAGCACCTAGATATCCGTCACCAACCTCTAAGTCATCGGTTTGAGTAACTACCTCTGTAAATTCGAATTCGTAACCTTCCCATTCAACACGCTCACCTTTCATCAGAGTAACTGTGTGTGAAAATGTCCCTCTGTCAATTATTGTTGTACTCATTACGTGACCAATAACTAACAAAACAACTCCAAGATGAACAATATGTGCAAAGAATGGGATTTTGCGGTCAGGGGTATTTTCTCGGATTAAGGAGATTGTAGCGGGTAGTGCGAACAACGCTGGAATTAAGACGACTAATCCAACTTGCCCCCGGCTTATGGATGCCCCCAGTATGTCCTGAGAATCGTAGCCAAGTGAATTGCCAAATTGCCAAGCAATCAACAAGATTAGAGGGATCGAGAGTAGAGCATAGAGCACTCTTTCTGGTTTCTTCCTCAAACTCCACATTACGTATGAAATCATCAAAGCCGCTAGGAATGGAGCACCATACAGTTCATGTGCTGCAAATTGTATTGAATCTATGCTGGCAATCAGAATTACAAGGGTCAAAATGAGATATAGGCCAACTGCAACAACTGGAGTCCACAGGGCTATGCGCTGCTGAGTCGCCCTGTCTTTGAATGAAAATTTCGATTCTTTATTCTCTTCCGCGAAGAACCAAGGCGCGACAAATGCTGTCATCCCAATAGCACATATCCAAATGTCAAACATACCTGACCATGAAGCTGCAAGGAATAGCATAACTCCGCCACTAGCCCAACCCCATGCTTGGAATCGCTCCTCTTCGAAAATTAAGCCAAACGCAAACAGTAAGGAAAGTAACTCGAATAGCACATCTCCATGTATCACACGCAAAGCAACCATTACAGCGGGTAGTGCAAACCACTTCCAATCGTGCCCCTGAGGGAGAGAGCGAATACCAGATTCTACAAACGGACCAAGTCCAAGTAAAACGAGTAACGTCGAAGGGAATCCGTCTAAAACATCTCCACCTCCGATAATACCGATAACTGCTATTGCAGGCAATAACCCCAACCAATATTTTGAGTATTCATGTCCAAGTCTAGTCGCCAAGAAAATCCCCAATAACTGTAATATGCCAAGGAAGTAGACAATTACCTCAATTCCACTGTTATCTGAAAGTAGAACCATAATCCTACCAAACACATCCTGTGGAGGAGAGCCTGCGGAGTTTACTACGAAGGTGTGAACACTTACCGCCCACACACCTCCTGCACGAGTTACCATTGTAGCAAATAGCGCTAAAGCACCACTTGCCATTGCAACACCTGCCCACATGTGGTCTGAGGTTTTTCCTGGGCGTGTCCTCAAGTGAAGTAGCATTACCAAACATATCCATGGCAACAAGGATCCCGTTTCGACTGGGTCCCAAGCCCAATATCCACCCCAATCTAGAATCAAATAAGCCCACAATCCACCTAATCCAATACCCAATGTAGAGAAAAAGAAGGCAGGTCTAGCAACTTGAATCAGTCTATCCTTAATTCCCATGGATGTTGTAAGCAGAGAAGATATTGCAATACAAGTCAGTACGATGCAAAGTGAGTATGCCAAGAAAATTAATGGTGGGTGAATGACCATTAAATCGGTCTGAAGCAATTCATTCAACCCGGGGCCGTCACCCTCTGCTGGCTTGAAAGGTTGTAAGATCCATGCTACAAGTAAGAGGGTCAATGCAAAACCATTCATCAACCTAAGTCTTAGTAGATGAGTTTCATCTGATTCTGATTTTAGTGGATTTCTCCAAATTATCGATAACAGGGCCATCCACGCAACCCACAGGAGAATCGGTCCTTCTCTAGCTGCCCATGTTGCTGCAAATCTGTATCTGAGGGGTAACTCTTCACCTCCATACCAAGCAACTAAATGGATTAGGTCATAATCCAAAGTGAACATGAATGCTAGAATGAGAAAAGGCAATGCTAGAATCCAAGTTAATTTTGCATCTGGTTTGTACGTGATGTATGCTGCAACGATTACAGCGAATGGCATCAACAAGGATTCCATTAACTCACCAGCCGAAATGCTTAGCCCTCGAATATCCAAAGGACAGCAGTACGCTGATAACACCCTTGGTGTAAAGCAATGGATGCTTGACTAAAATCTTCAAACCGATCCACAGTTTATCTAAAGCCGACATTGATCCCAACTCTTCGGGCAAACAACGTGCCATGTTGGATAACTCCTTGTCACTCAAATCATATAGAGATGTTTTTCCCTTCAATATCTTGTGATACGGCGGGAATCGTTTCTTCCATGCAGAAACATAATCCAGCATTCTCTCGTTAGATAGGTCTCCCTTAGAGATAGCCGCAGCAATCGTTTGAGCGGCCTGCCTGCCTGACCATAATGCAAGATGAGAGCCCCCCTCAAAAAGAGGTGAAGTGAAGCCTGCAGCATCACCTACCAAAATTAGCCCATCACCGGTAGTAATCTCCCTTGGACCGGAAATTGGAATAGTTCCCCCAAATGGTCTTGGCTTGGTTCCAGGCTTTCTCCATTCAGGATTCTGTATTCCCTTACCTTTGAGGTAAGTATCTTCGACAAACTTGTCAAGGTACTTGATTGCACCTCTCTTGTCAGTAGTAACCAAACCAACGTTAGCACGACCACCTTTCTTTGGAATCATCCACACATATCCGTGAGGAGAATATTCGGGCCACAAATAGAAGTCAAGATATCCATCATTGTCAACCTCTGTCATCTCATATTGAAAACCTGCAATGACCTCAACTTCAGTTCCCATGTCGAGTAATTTTGTTGCAGCTCCGGCTACTCCAGAGGCATCGATTACCGCTTTACATTCAATTGGAAATTCATTTCCTCTGCCGTCGATTTTCCAATTGACAAATTCATTTTCGCTATTGTAAATTCTCTCCATCGCGGTAACCCTGTGTCCAAGGTGTAAACTTGCACCTTTTTTGACCGCTTCATCACATAGCCATTGTTCGAACTTATGCTTCTCTAGAACGTAACCTTTCTCGGTAAGAAGCTTGGCTGTACCGTCAGGAAAAATTACTCTGATTCCTTTGCAATCCAACGCAATTACATCTTCCGGCAATTCCAGGTCCAAATTGTCGACCGCTATCTGGGAGAGACATTCCCCACAATGGACGGGGACTCCAACTTCTGCATCCGCTTCGACAATCATTGTGCTTAGACCCGCACGGGCAGAGTGGAGTGCGGCGGAACCGCCGCCCGGACCAGCCCCGATAACCAAGACGTCGCAAGTCGCCATGCCTCCCCGAAGGGGAGGCGGGACTTGAATGAGTCGGAACAGAACAAGTATTCATGAATAGGTCGTCCTAGCATTACCATGGCCTGGCGTAATTCTACCCGTTGGCTCGCCCATTTGGAAGAAAAGGGCGAGTTACTACGCATATCAGAGCCAGTTGATGTTGAATTGGAAGCTGGCGCTATTGCAGACCGCCTAGTCAAAACCAACGGGCCAGCGGTATTATTTGAAAAACCAAGATTGCCAAATGGAGAAATCAGTGAAATCCCCTTAGCGATGAATTTGTTTGGTTCTCACGATAGGACATTACGGGCACTTGGTGCATCCCATCCAACCGAGGTCGGAGATAGGTTAGTTGCCCTGATGAAACCAGATATTGGAGGAATTGTCAAGAAACCATGGACTGGTTTACCTCTAGCGCGTGATGCGATCTCGATGCCGCCAAAGAAAGTAAGGAAGGGTTCATGCCAAAGGGTCAAAATGGATTTGGATGTTACCAAACTCCCTATCCCCAAAACATGGCCAATGGACGGTGGACGTTACATCACCTTACCCCTTGTTGTAACAAAAGACCCCAAATCTGGAGAACATAATTTGGGCATGTATAGAGGGCAGGTCTTCGGCCCCAAGGAAGTTGGACTACATTGGCAAATTCACAAGCATGGTGCTGACCATGCAGCTGCGTGGCCTGGTGGAAAAATGCCGGTTGCCATTTGCATTGGAGGCCCGCCTGAACTAATTTTCTCAGCAATTGCGCCATTACCCGATAACCTGGAAGAATACATGTTTGCTGGATTTTTAGGAAAAAGAAGGTTGAGGATTACAAAGGCCTTGACACAAGACCTTCTTGTTCCAGCAGATGCAGATATCGTAATCGAAGGCTGGGTAGACGCTACGCAGACGAGAACCGAAGGTCCGTTTGGAGATCACTTTGGATTTTATTCTCTAACCGGCCAATACCCTGTGCTGAACGTAACTGCGATTACCCGAAGAAAGAAAGCAATCCTGCCTGCCACGATTGTTGGCCAACCTCCAATGGAAGATGGGTATCTTGGCGAGGCAATAGGTAAACAGTTCCGGCCGATTCTGTCATTCCAGCACAGAGACGTCCTAGACTTGCACCTGCCGCTGGAAACAGGCTTCCATAACTTAGCTATTGTGAAGAGTAAACAAAGGTATCCTCGCCAAGCTAGAAAAACCTGCCTTGGACTATTGGGTGCTGGACAAATGATGTTCTTGAAAATCCTAATCGCTACTGATGAAAATCCAAGCGACTTAGAATCTCTACTCGATGTTCTAAACGATAGGGTTGACCCGAATAGTGATATTACGATAATAGACGGAATGGTGAGCGATTCTCTCGAACCTGCTTCAACATATGAGAACGTGCATTCCAAAGTAATCATAGATGCTACCAAATTGGTCCCAGCAGATCCAAGGAGTGGACGGCCATTAGAAGGCTCGCCGATTGAAGATGCTCCGGCATGGAGAAAGGGGGAAGAAGAACCCCCTGGAATCAGCGAATCATTGCTGAAAGAAATCTCAGAATTAGATGATGTCGAAGATTGTCTTTTGATGAGGAATTCTATGCTTGTAGTTACTGTCGATATTCAAGGCAGGCCCAAACCGAGAACGGGTATGGACTGGCCTGATGAAGAGGCTGCAAAGGCTCAAAGAGAAAAAATTTCTCAATTGAAGAATTCAATTTGGCAATTGGATTCAAAAAATGAACTTCGATGGCTTTTTGTCACGGACAATGATATGAATCTGCATGGTGAAGGAGCGATGAGAAGACTGCTTTGGCAACTAACTTCCCGCTTCGCAGTTGAACGTGATTTCATTGTAGAAGAGGGCAGAATCTTCTGGGATGCAACAACTCCGATTCCATCCATGGAAGGACCAACTCCTGTCCGAAGATGGCCTGCAATTACAATGCACGATCCTGAGACTCTGGCTGCGATAGATAGATTTGACCTACCTCCATGGCCAGACAACTTGGTGATGTGAATGGACCTCAAGCAAATCGCATCATTCGTAAAAATAGAGCACACTTTGTTCAGTTTACCCTTCGTATTCATTGGGGCATTAATGGCAGGCGATCCAACCTATGCCCAGTATCTTTGGATACTTATTGCAGCAGTTGGGGCTCGTGGATTAGCAATGGGATTGAACAGAATTATCGATAGGAACATCGATGCTGAAAATCCTCGAACCGCTAAACGCCATTTAGCCTCGGGTAGCATGTCGCTGAAAACAGCGTGGATACTCTGCGGTATTTTCCTTGGAATGCTCGTTCTTGGTGCAGCGATGCTTAACCCACTCTGTTTGTATCTCTCCCCGATTCCAGTCATCGCATTCGTGGTTTACCCATACCTTAAGCGATTCACTTGGCTTTGCCACTGGTGGCTTGGAGGCTGCCTTGCATTAGCTCCCGCTGGAGCATGGGTGGCAATAACCGGAGAGATTTCCTCCAATTCATGGTATCCAGACCTACTGTATGTTTCCTTGGGCGTTCTAGTTTGGATTGCTGCTTTCGATTTGGGATATGCACAAATGGATATTGAGAGTGATAAAAAGAATGGAGTGAAATCATTCCCTGCTACATTCCAACCGCCTGTCACCATGGCAGTCATGTTGATTTCGATGCCTCTTTGGGCGGTCGCTTTCTCGATAGTGTCCCCAACTGGAACTCTGATTTCCCTGGGATTCGTAACAACCGTATTGATTGCGGGCGGAAATAACTTCCAGGATTGGTGGTTTAGAGCTCACGCTTCCACTGGGTGGGTTCTACTAATTGCGATGCAACTTTGATAGAGTGGCATGATTCGCAGTGAATCATGAATCCAATAGTAAGGTCATTACTCGAATTTAACCAAGCCTTCGAAATTCCAAAGTTAGACCAACCCGGACTTGGCCCTGATGAGTTAATTGAATTGAGAATAAAGTTACTAACAGAAGAAGTCCAAGAATATGCAGAGGCCGCTAGAGCGGGAGATTTAGTAGAGGTTCTAGATGCCTTAGCGGATATCGGATACATTCTTGCTGGAACAATCATCAACCATGGAATGCAAGACATTTATGATGACGCATTCAATGAAGTGCACAGGTCAAACATGGCAAAACTCGTAGACGGTAAAGTACTTCGCAGAGAAGACGGAAAGGTCCTCAAGCCTGAAGGTTGGCAGCCTCCACAATTAAGCCAGTTCCTCCAGTGAGTTATTGAGTGGACTCCTCTTAGCGATTGCATGCGCACTGCATTAGTGACGGGCGGAGGCAGAGGAATTGGTGCTGCAATTTCTAAGCAATTAGCCAAAGATGGCTATAGGATTCTTCTAACCTATTGCAATTCCTCAAAGCCTGCTGAAATGGTTGTTGACGATATTAGAAACTCCGGAGTTGATGCTGTAGCAGCAAACTGCGATATGACCGATGCAAGGGAGGTTGCACTGTTGGCGACACATCCTTGGGTCATAGATGGCATCGATGTGTTAGTAATTAATCACGGCAGATACGACAGAGTAGATGCCAAGGACTTGGATCTAGAACACTTACGAAGAACCATGACAACTAATTTTGAAGGAGCCTTCCTAACCTGGGATGCAGTAAAGTCAAGTTTGACCAAACAAGCGAGAATATGCGTTATTGGTAGCCAACTTGGAACAAAAGGCTCACCTCACGGCGCAGATTATTCTGCATCTAAAGCTGCCCTTTCGACATGGGCACGCTCCTTAGCACAATCCCTTGCCCCCGAGGGTAAGCGAGTAAATGTGGTAGCACCAGGATTTGTTGATACCGAGATTTTAGCGGGCGACAGTCCAGAAAAGAGAGCAAGTCGTGAACAAGAAGTTCCCCTGAAAAGAATTGGAACTCCCGAAGATGTTGCAGGTGTTGTTTCATTCTTGGCCGGAGACAAATCTAGTTACATTACAGGGGCAGTAATTCATGTCAATGGTGGATTGTATCTACCTTAGGAAGTGAGATTATGAGTGACCCCTTCGATATCTCGAAGGCCCTAGAAGGGGCGGTGAAAGACCAACTTTCACCAGAGGTTTCTAGGTTCAAAATCCACTCCGAGTACGGCGCTGCAGGCGACCAAGAAAAAGCAATTGAAAATTTAATTTTTCAATTGGAGAATAATCAAGAAAGATGTGTCCTTTTGGGCGTAACTGGTTCTGGGAAAACCTTTGCAATGGCGAACATAATTGAGAGACTTAACATACCTACTTTGATTATGAGCCACAACAAAACTTTGGCGAGACAATTGTATCAAGAGATGGCAGGATTATTCCCTGAAAATGGGATAGAATATTTCGTATCTCACTATGATTATTACCAGCCAGAAGCATACCTTCCTAAACGAGATTTGTACATTGACAAAGAACTTTCAATTAATGAAAGAATAGAACAAGAGAGGTTTGCAACTGTTGCAAGTTTAGTCAGTAGACCTGATTGCGTAGTAGTTTCATCGGTTTCATGCATTTATGGTCTAAACGCTCCTGAAACCTTCCTATCCTACCATTGCCGAATCCATGTAGACCAGGCGATTGAACCTCGTGACTTAGTTAGAGAACTAGTCGCTTTGCAATATGAAAGAACTAGCACTGACCTTGAAAGAGGACAAGTTAGACTACGTGGCGAAAACCTCGATGTTTGGATGCCGAGTCGCGATGACCCTCTGCGAATCAGATTTGGATTCGATGGAGTTGAGCACATACAGATTTGCGACCCGGTTTCGTGGGAAGTGCTGGACGAGCTAAATGAGGCGTGGATTCACCCAAAGGAATTCTTCATGGTATCTCCTGAAAGATTCGAAGAAGCTCTTGAAAACATAGAAACTGAACTTGATGGAAGAGTTGCTGAATTAAAGAGCGAAGGGAAAGAAGTCGAAGCGCATAGATTGCAACAGAGGACCCAATATGATCTTGAAATGCTGAGAGAAGTTGGACATTGTACTGCAGTCGAAAATTATTCTATGCATTTTGACGGACGAAACTATGGAGAGCGCCCCTATTGTTTGTTGGACTTCTTTGCTGCTGCTGCTAAACAATTTCACGGCGACCCTAAGAAATTCCTCGTCATCATGGATGAGTCGCACGTAACCTTACCACAGGTTGGTGGAATGTATTCTGGAGATAGAAGCAGAAAACTCAACCTAATTGAGCATGGATTCAGACTGCCATCAGCAGCAGATAATCGTCCACTCAAGTTACGTGAATTCCAAAGCCTAGTACCACAGATGCTCTATGTTAGTGCGACTCCAGGAGAAAGAGAGTTGCTACACCTTTGTGAAGTAACAAACCAAGACATCCCGATTGGACTGCGACACGTATCCGGTGGAGGAGGCGTAGATGAGGCAGAATATTCGAAAAAACACCCTGATTCTGAAAGTATGTATGACATGCTGCAAATGATAAAAGAAATTCCAAGGATGGAAATTCGGCCCACTGGTTTACTCGACCCTGAAATAGAAGTTAGAGGAACTGAAGGGCAGGTGGCTGATCTACTATCAGAGATTAACGCAAGAATAGAGAAAGGTGAGCGAACTCTTGTTACAGTATTAACAATAAAATTTGCAGAAGAAGTTGCAGTATATCTCAACAAGATGGGAATCAAAGCACATCACCTTCACTCGGAAATTGACACTATAGAGAGAACAGAAATCCTCAGCGCTCTTAGAATAGGGCATATTGATGCAATTGTAGGAATCAATCTACTCAGGGAGGGGTTGGATATTCCAGAGGTAAGCCTTGTAGCAATTTTTGATGCTGACCGCCAAGGGTTCTTACGTAATGAAAGAAGCCTACTTCAGACGATTGGCAGAGCGGCAAGAAATTCAAATGGGAAAGTCATCTTGTATGCCGACTCTATGAGTCCTCCAATGACTGCTTCAATCAAACAAACTCTAGAAAGGCGTGAGAAACAAATTTCTCACAACGAGAAATTTGGCATTACGCCCCAGACCATCAAGAAGGCACTTCCACAAATGGGAAGCGACATTGATGACTTGATTGCAGGAACTGCTGGTGGTAAGAGATTAGTTGCTTCCAAGGGAGGAAGAAAGGATGGAGATTGGGCAAGCAATTTGAAGGTTGGAGCTGGCAAATGGACCACCTCAAATTCGGTTACAAGCAATATTTCACAACCAATTGAAGAATTAAATTATTCAATTGAAGAATTAAAGGCTATGATGCATCAAGCAGCGCTCGAATTAGACTTCGAAAGAGCTGCTGTGCTACGAGATAAAATCCATGAAATGGAACAATAGTGTTAGTCATCGGTTTCATATGCAAACACTACTCGCACTGCTTCATGGCAATAGACCCAGAGTCATTTGATGAACCGGTCAAAGACTACGATTTCTCTTCATTGAGCAATGTAAGTTCGCTTGTTGACCAGATGGCTACTGCGGGTGGTTTCACCGCAACAAAACTGGCCTATGCCAGAGATATTCTTGTGGATATGAAAGCGGAAATTGATGAAGTGGAAGGAGATGCTTCCAAAGTGACAAACTGGCTATCATTCCCTGCATGTTTGTGTGCTACTGGAACTAGAGGTTTCTTTGTCGAGGCTATCAAGCGGAAGATGTTCAATGTTGTATCCACGACCTGTGGAATGCTAGACCACGATATTGCTAGGGCTTACAAGCACTACTACCATGGTGCGTTCGATTTGGATGACATTGAACTAGGCGAACATGAGTTAATGCGTCTTGGCAACGTAATTGTTCCAAACGCAAGTTATGGTGAAATCATTGAAGCAGTAGTTCTTCCAGTTCTAGAAGATATCAGAAATGACAGACTTGCAGAAACTGGGAAAGAAGGTGCGGACGCTTGGGTCGGTTTTGGCTCGATTCATCTCGTATGGGAATTAGGAAAGCGAATTGGCACCCCTGATTCATTGATCTACTGGGCATACAAGAACAAAATTCCAGTTTGTATTCCAGGAATAACAGATGGAAGCATTGGAGCGCAGTTGTTCATTTTTAGACAAAAATATCGTGATTTTCATATCGATACACTTGCCGATGAGCAAGTAATGAGCGACCTAACCTGGGATGTTGAGAAATCTAATGCTTTGATGGTTGGAGGAGGTATTTCCAAGCACCATGTAATCTGGTGGAACCAATACAGAGGCGGGCTCGATTCTGCAATCTACATTACAACCGCACCTGAACACGATGGTAGCCTTTCAGGAGCACGATTGCGTGAAGCAATTAGTTGGGGCAAGATGCGTCCGGAAGCACCAAATGTTTGTGTTGAAGGCGACGCTTCTGTCCTTCTGCCGCTTCTAGGGGCAGACCTATTCGGAGGTGAATAAATGAGAGCGATCCTCCTTACTTTGTTAATGATTAGCGCTTCACTGGCAGGATGTTTCGGTGAAGAAGAACCCGAAGAAATTGCTGAAATCCAAACAGTTTGGGATTTTGAACGCCCAGAATTGACATGGTATCATTTCGCTGACGCTGTTGACGCTTGGGGTAATGATGATTTCAACTTCGAAGGGCGAAACATGCCTTTCATTGCCACTGGAACTTACTATGGCATAGGAATGTCAACATTTGAGCCCACAATGGGAATTACTCTTACCGATACGATGGTTATGAGTTCTTATGGAAACGGCCCTGGAGGTTCTACAGCAGTTGTTTCCTGTGACTTAATTGGCATGTATGACACACTTTCCTACTCCTGTGAAAATGTATACGATCCACTATTTCCAATTGTCAATTCGAACGACCCTTACATCTACGTCGATCCATGGACTGGTCGAATAATGAAATTCGACATGCACGCTTTACTGGGAATGACTGTTGAGTGGTCTGATGATGATGGTGCAACTTGGGATGGCCCGAGTGTTGCAACTCAAATCTATTCAGTGCAAGACCACCAAACCATAGCTAGCAGCAACATGCCTGCATTTGCTCATCCAACGACTTGGATGTTCTGCATCAATGGCAATGCACCTCACCCTCTGTGCTCCTCTAGCCAAGATGGCGGTGCTACATGGGGACCAGAAACCTCTGGGGCGCCAGTTACATGCAACTCAGGCGGTCTTTCTGCCCACTTAGTCGGCAGCGTAGATGGAAACTTTTACCGCGGTAATATCGGGTGCACAGGAGACGGTTATTCCGTATTCAGAACAACTAACGCCGGAATAAGTTGGACTGAACACGTTCTTCCAACGACAGAAACAGGTATTGCTGATACTTGGAATGCAGAAGAAGCACAAGTTGAGGTAGACTCTGAAGGTAACGTCCACGCTATGTGGATGGGTCTTGACAACATGCCTTACTGGTCTTATTCTAGAGACCAAGGTGACACATGGTCTAACGCAACCATGATTGCACCACCAATCAATTTGTCGGGCACTGGTTTCCCGGTTGTAGTAGCAGGCGATACAGGAACCGTAGCCTTCGGCTATGTTGGTGAGACAGAAGGTGAAGATGAAATCTGGAATGCATACCTAACCTATGCAACAGATGCTTTCAACGAAACCCCGTTGTTCACAACAGTGCAATTGAACGGTGATGATGATCCAATCGACACAGTAACCGACTGTGGTTACAACCGATGTGGCGGACTTGGCGACTTCCTAGACATTCGAGTTGATGCATACGGAAGAATATGGTTCTCACTCTCACACAACATCGCTGACATTGGAATCTTTGCTACCTTCGACGTGGGCCCTAGCCTGCGCGGAGATATGATTTTGATGCTACCAGAGATGCCCACAGGTGGCCCTCAGACCCTATGATGGAGACTAGCTCAAAGTCCATTCACAGCTCATTTCAGATGATACTTTCATCATATCTTCACCAACATCTTGGTATTGATAGTCATCACTTACAGTGCAGTAGTATTGGCCATACAAAACTGGGCTTGCTGCGTGAATTTGGTTGATAATCTCTCTAGCATAATGGTGAAGATTGTCGATCATTATTGATTGAGAGATATCACTTTCAAACCAGACAGAATCTACCCCTATTCTACAAGTAACTAAGTTGGTTTGAGGCTCATAACATTCAACAGTGCTATTCGCTCTAGTTCTGGAAATATCTTCCAACATTTGGTCAACAACGGTGTTTTGAGCAGGATATTCATCGATTGGAATAGGAACTTCGCAATGCCACTTAGTCGTATGATTGAACTGTTCTCTAAAGGTAGGTTCAATTAGAATTCTATCAAACCAGCATACTGCGTCGTCTAGATTATTTAGATCTTCATCGCTTGCCATGCTATTCATCAAATCATCGAGTTGAGAATTAAACACAGACCATGACTTGTCAGTTGTCTCGTAAATTGTATCGTTGAGATGAAATGTTCCAGTGCAACGGAATCTTGGCAGGCTTGTCCTTATGTTGTAGTCACACTCCGCATCATACCCATATCTGGAGCCCCTTATATTGTCCTCAACATAATATGTTTCGACCAAATTCAACTCCTCAGGAGGTAAGAATTCCACTTCAGGTGGACCATATGATGATAGCAAAAGCAATGCATCATCAATATGCGACTGATATTCTTGTTCAATATCAGGTTGTAATAGCAACTGCTCCACTATATTGTCATAGCAATCAATATCATTAATGTACATACACTCCATCAACGATCTTACTGTCCAATCTTGGTTTTCAATTAGATAATCAATTAGGAGATTAGAGTAACGATAAAATTTGAACCCCGACTGATAAGTTGATTCTGTAACTTGTTGAACTGTAAGGCGATATGCGCCATCGTTGTTGATTCTATTCATGATACTTTCTCGAAGAACAACCCCGTCTCTATTAGTACTACCCGCTAGATATTCTGCAAGACCTTCATTGAACCATGTAATTCGATCGTCTTCGTAAAATTCTCCTTCGCCCCAACCACCTTGAGACAAATATCTTCCAACGAGATAATGAGAATATTCATGCTTGAGAAGTTCCTCAAGTGTGTATATGCTTTCTGATTCTTCCCTTTCAAAGGTAAATATCTGGCCCCATTGCTCGACATAGATTCCTCCGTTGTTCGAACTTGTACCGTAAAGCAATGGTTGGTATGCACGATATGCGTCCCTAGTACCATAGATAATTATCTCAACGACATAATTTGGGTCATTGTCTACAGGTTGTTTGGATTCTGACAACCTAAAGAATTGTGAAAACACTTCCTTCAGAGAATAATATAGCGGTTCAACATCCTGTGTTTCAAGTGGAGTTTTGATTATTATTCTCTGATTATCAAAATCATAGGTGTTGGGGAATAATTGCGCCTCTATATCATTCAGTAATTCATCTAATGAGAGGTCGTTGACTGGATTGTTGCAACCATTACCATAAAACGATTCATGGACATTCAACGCCCACAAAAACGGTTCATTGTAATCTGAGGGATCATAATGGTGGTTTTCTGCATCAATAACATATTCACATCCCAGTTCATAGTAATCAGGATCGTCAGTATATGCAACTCTGGCAAAGGTCCAAATCGCCCAATTGACAGCCCAAACGTCATCATTTGGAATTAGAATATCACCCGTGTCAAGAGATATTTCAGAGATTCTAGCGAGTAAATCAGGTAGTCCTTGGTGGGCGTTGAAGCCTGGTTTGTCTACATTCCTTGCAACACTGTAGAACACCGAATAAACGGTCGATCCCGAATAGTAATGGTCCATAGTTGTCTGAACGATGAAAGTATCTAAAATCGTTTGATAGAGAGGTATGAATTCATGGCTATACCCTCCCGTATCGGTCAGTATTACCAATTGTCTGAGGATTTTTCTTGCTGCGTTACCCTCGTCGAGAATGTATTGAGAACCCCCTAAAGTTTCAGCGGCTAACTGAGTTGCATCAAGTGTTTCTTGTGTGAATGAAACACTGCTCTGATAGTATTCATGATACAAGGAGACTCTCAAGAAGAATAACAATTGATGCATTCCTTGTGAGTTGTCCCCTTGATAATCAGATGACAAGGAGATTACTTCATTTGATACGTATTGGAGATTAGAATCGGTAATCGTAGCCCCTATCTCCGAATTGAATGTCCAGAAATAATTGATACATTGATCAGTTGAGGAAACAAGATAGGTTACCAAATCCTGAGGTGATAGTTCAATCAGATCTGCCGAAGAACAAGAACGGCCACTAGTGCTGGTAGAAACTGTTTCAATTCTATCAGGAAAACTTGGCGGCTCTAATGAATGGTCATGTTTGTGGCCCAGGCCTGGAGGGTGGTGGCTATCATCAAACGAGTGATGGTGTGCAGAGAATTCAAACGGAGCTAATAACTCATCACCCGAACCATAAACCGATTCAACATTACAAGCACTTGTGTTTATTGAATCTCCTGAACAAGCAGCAACAATTTCGGTAACTTGTTCAACAGTTTCATTGTCATCGGTTACGTCTATTTTTTCTTCTGATTCTTTCTCTGATTCTTCGCCAGAAAGGCAACCTGACATTGATGATAGAACAAGAAGGATAACCAGGAATATCGGCTTGAAGGCCTGCATGATGCGAATTGAGTGACTCGAATAAATAGTCTAATCGCCTACTCGCCAGACTCTTTCCAGTTACCATGAAAGTTTTCTGCATTGTCAACTCGAATGAAAAGGTCCATTGCAGTCCAAACAAGACTGTTGAAACCACTTGCCATGCCTTCTGGCCCACTTGCTTTAGCAGTCATGAACTCATATGTATCAGAAGGCGAATGCCATTCTTGCCAGAATGAAATATCTCCACCCGGGCTGAAGAAATTGAAAGTTGGATAGCCCTCTTGCCAGAAAGAGCAATGGTCTGAGGAACATGATTCAGCGACCTGCCAGTAAATCGGATTGCCTTCTGTTGGCTGATAAGCAAGGTCTTGCTCAATAGTCATCGCAACCCAATCTGTCATTCTCCCCATCGTTTCCTGGCTCGCACCTGCAAAACTGATTGACCAATCGTACTTTGTTGGCTCGAAAATATCCCCTGTCAATGGGTCAATTAGTGGCTCAGTAAGTGGCATTATCGGATAATTCAATGCAACCATGTCGAAGTTCATGTAGGTTCGAACTGAGACGTTTTCGGGTAGGTTTGCGACGTAAGCCCTAGTTCCTAGAAGTCCTTCTTCTTCACAAGCCCACAGTGCTGCTACAACAGTGTGGTCGAATTCCATCTGTGCAAGTGCTTGGGCCATCTCTAGTGATACTACAGAACCAGAGGTGTCATCGTTTGCTCCTTCATTTGTGCCTCCACCAGGTGGAGTGAACATGTATGCGATATCGAAGTGACCCCCGATTACTATGTATTCATCGGGATTTACACGGCCCCAATTGTAACCTACAATGTTCAGTTGATCAGGGTCGTCGGGATATCGAGTTATTTCCACGAAATCAAAGCCCATGTCCCACATTCTTGCTTCCATAGCAACCGCAGCCGCCTCATATGCTGCGCCACCTTCATGCAATGAGGCAGAGGCGCACCAGCGATTATTGTACTGAGATGTCAATAAATCTCCAGTCTCGTATGCCCTACGGCCATCGACCAACATCATTTCGACGCTGTCTTCCAGTGTAAGTGTAGCATTCCATACTTTGTCGCCGGCAGTGATTTCTAATTGGATATCCATTCTTTCTGAATCCATTACAAGGAATTCAAGTGTTTCTTGAGAAGCAGGGAATGTCATAGACTCCGCATCACGCAGTACACCAAATTCATCCATGAAAAACAGCCCTGGAGAGCGGTCAACCGTCCAATCAACTGTCGAATCTACGGCAATTGACATGTATTGGCCACGGGTAGCACTCGCAACTGCTTCAACCTCTAAGGTTGGAGTAACTGACTTTTCTTCCGCATCCTCTCCAAAGCAGCCACTAAAGGATGCTAAGAAAAAAGTTAGAACAATGAATGCTGCACGGCGCATAGTATCACCACTGGCATGATTCTAGGTGGGTTTTTCCTCCCATCATAGGAACTAGACATTCAGGAATTCTTACTCTTCCATCTTCTAGCTGATTCTGTTCCATTATTGCGACGAGTGCTCTACTGGTAGCAACGGCTGTTGAATTCAAAGTATGGACTGCTGCATTACCTTCAGCTGTCCTGTAACGCATTCGCAACCTGTTTGCTTGGTAATCTGTGCAGTTAGAGCATGAAACGATTTCCTTGAATGTATCTGCACCTGGCAACCATGCTTCTAAGTCATACTTTCTTGCAGCAACAGTTCCCATATCTCCTGTGCAAATATTCACTACCTCATAATGCAAGCCTAAATTATCCCACAAATCAACGCAGTTTTGCAATAGATCTTCGTGATGGTCCCAAGATTCGTCTGGATGTGAGATTACTATCTGCTCGATCTTTGTGAATTGGTGAACTCTCCAAATTCCTCTGTCAGAAAGCCCATGTGCGCCAACTTCTCTTCTGAAACAGGCGCTTACTCCAACCATCTTGATTGGAAGAAGGCTAGGTTCGATTACTTCATCCATGTACATTGAAGTTAGAGGATGTTCGCTTGTTGCAATCATGTAGAGTGGGTCTGGAGTTATTCCATACATCACCGTCTCAAAATCCGACAAATCTGTGACTCCCTCGTATGCTTTGCGATTCATCATAACTGGAGGTTGAACAAATGTGAACCCTCTTTCAACTAGGAAATCAACCGCATATGTTTGAAGTGCCATCTCAAGGCGTGCTAGGTCGCCTTTTAGGAAGAAAAAGCGGCTACCTGCAATTTTTGCTGCTCTTTCTAAGTCGACCCACTTATTCATTTCAATGAGTTCATTGTGAGTTCTTGGTTCAAACTCGAACTCAGGCTTTTGACCATGAAGGGAATGTTGAGTGTTTCCTGATTCATCTTCACCAACAGGGACCCCAGAGTGTAGAAGGTTAGGAATTCGCATCCTAATATCGTCTCTCTCTTTTAGAAGAGAATTTGCTTTGTCGTCTAAGGCTGCAATTCTATCACCCAAATCTTTGACTTGAGTCATGATTTTGTCTGCCCCTTCCTTGTCACCGCTCTTCTTTGCATCAGCGATTCCACGAGCTGCTTGATTGCGCTCTCTACGGCCCTCTTCCATTTCTTTGAGAGCGCCTCTCCATTGTTCATCTAATTCGATGACCTTGTCGATTTTGTCATGTGGAATACCACGCTTGTCGTGGTCTGCACGAATTTTATCCACTTCATTTCGAAACAGTTCCATACTTAGCAATCAAATCACCTCAAAACGAAATTCCAAACGAGAATGCTGCACTTCCAACAAATAGCAAGCCCCCAACAATGTAACCAAGTATTGCTCCACCATTGAGTAATGGTAAGCCTGCTTGAGGCCTGCCAGATGCTACATAAGTCATCAGTATGAAGTAGCCAACCAATCCACCAATGAGTGCTGAAATACCGACTGCTAGACCGCTGTCTGCGATGTAATTAACGCAAGAAATTACCAACATTCCAGGGAATATTACGTCGCCTAGACCCATGAACATGGCTTCCTTTGGCTTCTTTCTCTTTACTACTTGCTTAGGTGTATCCTCCGAAGATTTTGATTCAACCGCTGCAACCTTATGTTCCTCAGGTGGGCGAATTGTATCCTTCTCATCAAGCATTGAATAACCACTCTCTTGTGGAGCGACTAACAATATTGGTAGGTTCAAACCAATCATTGTATCTGCTAGGTCAAGCATGTGCTTGGAGCGGTAAACGGCCCAAGCGTCATAAATTGCAGCAAGCACCATGAAGATTACAATCAGTGTTGGAACGAATGTTACTCCAAGCATTACTATCACACCAGCACCAACAAGAACTCCAACGGTGTTGACGATATACCATTCTGGACGAATAATGAGTGCTGTCATCAGAAGAATGGCTAGGCCTACACCAATCAGGAAGGCTGTTGTGTCAAATTGGATCCCGTAAACGTTGTACATTGTGTCTGGATCAAATTCTCCAGATTCGACAACTATCATCTTCAACGAATTCCCATTAGAATCCAAGTATTCGCCTTGCTGTGTAGTGTAAATGTTGAAACCTTCAACAATAAAGGTCGAATTCATATCGATTGGTGTTTCAATTGTAACGTATTCAATCATGGACTCGTAAAATAGTCCATGAAGCCCTTCTTTGTCTGCGATCCATATTTCGGGCCCGTCTGAATTGTCCAAATCGAAATTAGCAATGTACCCAATAGGTCCTACAAAAGATTCGGTGCCCTTGAATTTCTTTTCTTTGCTAAAATTGCCATCTTTATCATCATCAACAATCCAAGCATTTACTTTACCATCAGAATGGCCAGCCATTGCCAATGTCTCAGATTCATCCCATGGGCTAGTCACGAAATTAAAGGCTGTGATTTTATTACCAGCCTCCGGGGTATAATTCCAATTTAGACTGCATGTGTCATACCAACCCTCTGGTTTGATATCCATTCCATTAAATGGGCTAGATGTTTCTTCTAGTTCAATCATTACAGCCCCCATGGGAGTTACTAACAGTAAGGTATCAGATTCATACTGACTTGACATAATGACCCCCTCTTGAAAATTTATATCTGGATAAACCCATTCAGCCTGTTTCCTGTAGAAGTCAAGATCTTCGAAATATTCAGTATCAACAAATTCATCGGCAAATGTTTGAAGGCGTGCGATTGTATTTCTAGGGGTTACGACATACACTGCGCCTTTGCTATCCCCTGCCGCAGCTTCACTATCTTCAATAACCTCAAGCGCCGCTAAACAACCTCCTGTTTCAGAAGCCTCTTCATAAGAGCCAAGGCTACCATTCCAATTTTCTATATCAAAACAAGCATATTTGGTGAGTATTTCACCAGTATCTTTGTTCAAGGTCCAAATCCAAGCATTGTTGTTGATTGTGTAACCGTATTCTCCTTCTATGACAGAGAAATCATTTGGAACACCAGGGAATGATTCTAGTTCTAATGACCATTCTAATGAAGTGTTAGCACTCCTTTTGGAAACAACAAATGAATGGTTTTCAAAGGAATCTCGATAAATCGTTTTTTGTGTTATCTTCGAACCATCACTGTTTACAGAATACAATTCTTCCTCGATATTGTCAGAAGTTGAGAATACAAAGTCCTCCGTTTCGACATCTGGGACAAGTAATATGTGTGCCCCAGGTACCGTTGTATAGCAAAGTGCGAGGAATAAAACAAATAAAATTCCGTATTTTATAACATGCTGCAAGTGGTTTTTAGCCAACCAAAGAATCATGAATGTAAATGCAAAAATCGCAATTAATTCTAGAGCAATCCATCGAACTTCTGTGGAACCAGACTCTCCAAATGCTTGTAGTCCAGCAGCATCGAACCATGGTTGAAGCCATATGCCCAGCAAGATGGTTATGATGAACATAAATGCCATTCCAAGCATACCCGGTGCTTGCTGAATCATGTTAGCAAGTAGACTGTCTTCCTTAGCCAATTCGCTCTCCACGCGTTTGACATGGTCGGTTAATGCAGACTCTCCCATGCTTGATACCGAGAATGAGGGTGGTTTTCTAATCATTGGATATACTGGCCCCTACGGGGCCAATGTCAGAAAGTGATGTGAGGGGGTGGCTTTTTGCCTCAAAATCCAAAGGAATGTCGCTTGGTTTATCTAGAGTAAACGCTGCACTGGAAGCCCTTGGCAGGCCGGACAAAGATATGGATTGCATTCACGTTGCGGGTTCAAATGGGAAGGGAAGTGCTTGTGCACAACTAGTTGCAGGTTTGGTGAGAGCCGGATACCGAGTTGGTATGTTTTCTTCTCCCCATCTCATAACGATTGAAGAGAGGGTTAGAATTGATGGGAAATCAATTTCTGCCCAAGAATTTGATAGTGCGTTAGACCAAGTCAAAGAACTAGATCAGGATTTGACATTCTTTGAAATTACATACCTTGTTTCACTCTTAGCATGCAGAGATGCTGGAGTTTCAATAATGGTATTAGAAACCGGATTAGGAGGTCGCTTAGATGCTACTAGAAGTGCTGATGTTGTTGGATGTCTTGTTACATCTGTTAGTTTGGAGCATAGTGATGTTCTGGGAGATACTTTAGAGCAAGTAGCAAAAGAGAAGGCTGCGATATGGAGGCCCGGAGTACCGATGCTGATTCGAGACCCTGGCAGTGCAAAAATTCGAAACGCTATGCGGCAAGAAGCAATTAGTGCCCGATTTTACTTACCGGAAAAATCCTCTTTCATGGATGAGGCTGGTGATCTTGCAGAAATGATGTGTGCGATGATTGGATATTCATTCGTTAGAAGACCAATCAATTGGCCTGCACGAATGCAATACATAGAAGGTGAGCAAAATTATTTGCTGGAAGCTGCTCACAACCCTAGTGGAATGCAAAAAGCAATTCCGGAGATATTGGAAATCCTCCCAAAAAAATGGTCCCTTTTGTTTGGAACATCTCCACAGCAGGATATGGCTGCTTTTTTATCGCCACTGTATGAATTAATTATGGCAAAACCACCTGTAGAGATTATTACAACTGAACCACAAGGTGGAAGATACCCTGGCGTAAAAGAGCCGATAAGAGGGATAAAACACATAGAAAACCCCTCAGTTGCTATAAGTTCATTTTCTGAAGATACGGAATTAATTGTAGTTACTGGGTCACTATATCTTTGTGGAAATATCCTTTCCTACTTTGGAATAAATGTCGACATACTTTCTTGAATGTGAAGTTAGTCAGTTCACTTGGGGCGAGGAGATGTCTAACAAATGGGACCATCGGTTTATCGAATTAGCCAATCATATTGCCCAATGGAGTAAAGACCCATCGACCAAAGTAGGTTGTGTCATTGTCGGAGAAGATCGTGAAATCCGCTCTACTGGCTTCAACGGTTTCCCTAGAGGAATTGATGATGATGAAGAGCGATTGAATGACCGGAATTTGAAGTACCCACTAATTTGTCATGCAGAGGAAAACGCGATTATGCACGCAGCAAGAATTGGCGTTTCACTCAAAGGTAGTGTCGCTTACGTGACTTGGCCTCCATGTTCACGTTGTGCAAGGTCATTGATACAGGCTGGAATTAAAGAAGTAATTTACAACGATGAAATCGAGATTCCTGATAGATGGATTGATGATTTCAACACCTCGACTGCTATGTTCAAAGAAGCCGGAATTGTAGTTCGCAAAATTTAGTTGTTAACTCAGTTTAATCTAAACGCAATACCGGTGCGTTAAAATGGAGAGTTTGCGAGTTATCTTTCATGCGAGGACATGTAATACTGATGTCCTTGGTCATTCTACTCTCTCCTGGTTGCACTTACGAGCCGAGTAGGTCGCCTCTGAACGAACCAGAAGAAATATCTGAGGAAGAGCCGATTTTAGGATGTACTGATCCTGATGCTAAGAATTACAATTCTGAAGCAAATGAGGATGACGGGTCTTGTCAGTACGATGAGCCAGAACCTGAACCTGTATTGGGATGTACTGATTCTGATGCGATGAATTATGACTCTAATGCAACACAAGATGATGGCTCATGTGAATACATGGA
>MDSV01039074.1_pt1 | contig 52560 bp, 47 predicted proteins | sample 810851 | NCBI WGS metagenome assembly MDSV01 (sample SAMN05326640, study PRJNA326480) | marine metagenome | isolation source: seawater | place: Atlantic Ocean: North East | collected 2012
ACTGCTCATGATTTTCTTGATAAATTTTTATTAGCAGAAAAATGTGGGTTTAAATCAGAAAATATTTTATTAAAAAAAATTAGAAGTGTAAGTAAAAAAAAATATTATAATGGTAAGTGGAATATATTTTTAGCTATTAAAAATTAAGCATTGGAAGGGAAGGGAATGAATAAAATAACATCAAAAGACAATATAGACACAATAATTAAAGAACTAGAAGAAATTGTTGGGAAAGAAAATATAATTAAAAATCCGGATAAAATAAATTTCTTTTCTTCTGATATATTTTACGAACCATCTGAAAAGTTAAACTTAGTTGTCTCTCCCTCAACATCTCAACAGGTTGCGAAATCGATTAAGTTAATTACTGAAAATAATCTTGCTGTAATTCCACGTGGAGGTGGCATGTCTTACACTGCGGGATATATGGCCTTAATTGATGGATCTGTTATGATAGATTTAAGAAAAATTGATAAAATTATCGAAATAAATGAAAAAGATATGTATGTAACTGTTGGATGTGGCGTAACTTGGAAGAACTTGTATGAGAAACTCAAGAAAAAAGGATTAAGAACTCCCTATTTTGGACCTTTTTCTGGAATGCATGCAACTGTAGGTGGCGCATTATCTCAAAATAGTGTTTTTTATGGATCAAGCTTGTATGGCACTGCAGCAGATTGTGTTTTATCATTAGAAATAGCCTTACCAGATGGTAGCTTATTAAAAACTGGATCAGCATCTAACAAAAAAAATTCATCCCCCTTTTTTAGAACCTATGGCCCAGATTTGACTGGTATTTTTCTTGGAGATACGGGGGCTCTTGGATTTAAGACTTATGCAACCTTAAAGCTCATAAATTTTCCAAAAATTCAAAAGTTTGCATCATATGACTTTTCTAGCGACGAAAATATGTTTAGTGCAATGGCTCAAATAACAAGAGAGCAATTAGCCCATGAATGTTACGGTTTTGATCCATTTTTAATGAGTCTCAGAATGAAATTTGAGGGATTAAAGAAGGACCTACAAAGCTTAGGAGCGGTTTCTAAATCACAAAAAAATATTTTTTCAGGCATGAAAGAGGTTATCAAAGTTGCTGCTGCAGGAAGGAGTTTTATAAAGGATGTCGGTTATGCGATGCATATAACTGTTGAAGGAAGAGATATAAAAGAAACTGATAGCGCAATTGAGAGAATTAAAATAATTGCCCAAGAGAACAATGGGAAAGAAATAGCAAATAGTTTACCCAAATTAGTAAGAGCAAATCCTTTTTTACCGTTAAACCGTTTATTAGGACCTGATGGCGAAAGATGGGTTCCTATTCATGTGATTTTACCGCATTCTAAAATTAATTTAATGCTTAAAGAGCTTGATAATTACTTTGATAATAATTCTGAAATTATAGAAAAAAATAATATTAAATGGGGATATTTAACTTCAACTATTGGTACATCTGCAGTACTTTTAGAACCCACTTTCTTCTGGGAAGATTCCCATTACGAAATTCACAAGAAGTATATAGAAGAACAGCATTACAAAAAACTAAAAAAATTTCCTCAAAACCTTACAGCACGAGAAGCTATGCATAAGATTCGAGAGGATCTTTCTAACTTATTTGTTGAACATGGAGGGACTCATTTACAGATTGGAAAAATGTATAAATATAAACAAAACCGTGATGAGGTATCTTGGAATTTATTGGTTGGGATAAAGAAACTGTTAGACCCTAAAGGATTGGTTAATCCAGGTTCTTTAGGGCTCTAATATTAGGTATACATCATCTCTATTTCTTTCGAATATAATTTTTGAATTTTCTCTCTTCTAATCTTCATTGTTGCCGTAACCTCACCATCATCATGGTCTAACTCTTTTTTGAGTAGAAAAAATTTTTTTACCTTCTCAACATTTGATAATCTATTATTATATCTATTAATCTCCTTGGAAATAAGTTCCGATATTTCTTCTCTCTCTACTAAATTTTTAAAGTTTGTGTATGTAATTGCATTACGCTCTGCCCAATTAGCAACAACATCAAATTCAATTTGAATCAATGCGGATGGAAAACGCCTTTTATCAGCAATCAATATACATTCTTTTATGTAGGGGCTAGATTTAATTGTATTTTCAATAACATTAGGAGATAAATTTTTTCCAGAAGCTGTTATAAAAATCTCTTTTTTTCTGCCAATTATACTAATTGAACCGTCTAAATAAATTTCAGCAATATCTCCAGTATACAACCATCCATCTTTCAATGTTTCGTTCGTTGATTTTTCATCTTGATAATACCCCTTAAATACACAGCCACCTTTTATTAATAACTCATTATCTTCAGCTAATTTGAATTGGACCCCTGAAATTGGAAAACCGATCGCACCCTGGCTTTTTTTTCTAAGCATTTGAATAGCACTTGCTCCTGAGGTTTCAGTCATACCGAAACCTTCCATCAAGGGCACACCAAAACCTCTAAAAAATAAAAGAGTTTCTCTCGAAATAGGCGCAGCACCAGAAATAGCTATTCTGCATTTTGTTAATCCGAGACCATTTCTGATATGTCTAAATAAAAACCATTCCCAAAAAAAATTTTCTAAGGATAAAAAAATATTTTTTTTCTTCCAGGGATCATTAAATTTTTTTGATAATATAATGCCTTTTTTTAAAATAAAACTTTGTAAATTTTTCTTTTTTGATTGAATTATGATTTCTGATTGCATTTTTTCCCAAATCCTGGGAACTCCTAAAAAAATAGTTGGAGCAATATCTCTAAGGTCTTGCTGTACTGTTCTAATTGACTCTCCAAAATTTGCCGTATAACCACCATGCATGGCAATAAAAACTGAGAATAACTGCTCTGCTACGTGACAAAGAGGTAAATATGAAACCACATTGTCTGAATTTTTTCTTTCGATGACTTCTGATGTAGATTTCCCAATAAAAGAAATATTTCTAAATGAAATCATTGCTGGTTTTGGAGGTCCAGTAGAACCAGAGGTGGGGACAATTAGTGCAGTATCATCTGGCGAATGTGAACGTAAACATTCTGATATAATATTAGGGTTCTCAGAAAATTTTTTTGATCCATCTAACAAAAAATTGTTCCAGAAAATTATTTTCGACTCGGTGTATGAATTTAAACCTTTGTTATCTATACAAATGATTTTATCTAAAAGTGGCAGACTATCTTTTATTTCAATAATTTTATCAACTTGTTCTTGGTCCTCACAAATAACAGCTTTTGCATTTGTTGAAAGCAAAATGTGTAATATCTCATTGGATGGCGATGTTGGATATACTCCTACTGGGACTAAACCCACTAAATGCATACCTAATTCTGATATTAACCATTCTTGTCTATTTTCAGATAAAATAGCAATATTTTCTTCTTTTTTAAAACCTAAATCTAAAAGTGCACAGCCACAATTTATTGATAATTTTTCATATTGTCTCCAGGTTAATTCTTTCCATAACCCAAATCTCTTTTGCCTGATTGCAACTCCATTTGGTTTATTCTTGGAATAGAAACGAAGCAAGTTTGGCAAAGTTTTAAATTCCTCATTTTGCTTTGTATTTATAGATTCCTCAATGTTAAATACTTTCATCTTATTAACTTAACCATCTTTTTCTTCTCTTATAATGCTTAACTTCTCTATATGACTTTTTATTTTCTGTACTTATCCCTAAATAAAATTCTTGAACATCTGTGTCTAACTTGAGTTTTTCAACTTCCCCTTCTACTACGATTTTTCCTGATTCAATAATGTAAACATAGTCTGAATAATTAAATGCAAGGTTAGCATTTTGCTCAACAAGCAATAAAGTTGTATTATATTCTTTATTAATTCTGCTAATGATCCTGAATATTTCTTCAACCATGACAGGAGAAAGACCTAATGACGGCTCATCCATTAAAATCATTTTAGGGTTTCCAACTAAAGCCCTTCCAAAAGCTAACATTTGCTGTTCGCCTCCAGATAAATATCCAGCAATCTCTTTCCTTCTATTTCTAAGAGGCTCAAATAAATCATAAATCTTATCAAAATCTATTTTTTTTGATGTTTTATTTAGAGCAAAAGTTGCAGCGATTAAATTTTCATTAACTGTTAAATCAGAAAAAATTTTTCTTCCCTCTCTAACATAGGCCATACCTGATTTAACTAATTCGTGCGGAAATTTATCAATTGTATTTTCACCATTAAACTCAATTTTTCCTTCAGTAATTTCACCATTTTGAAAACTCAAGATTTTTGAAATTGCATTTAAAGAAGTTGACTTCCCTGCACCATTAGAGCCAAGCAATGAAACTATCTTTCCATCCGGAATTTCAAAAGAAACCCCCCTTAAAGCTTGAATTACCCTATTGTAATATACATTTAAATTAGAAACTTTAAGCAAAATCAATCCTACTTACTGCGGTGGCGCTTAACACACCACCGCAAAAAAGAATTTATGTAGTAATCCAATCAGATACTGGAAGAAATAGTCCATTAGACGCTTTGTATGAATATACTCTACCCTGAGCAACAGCATGATTTTTCACAGTGATTGGTTTGCCCATATAACCCCCAGAATCCCATTCTTTGATTCCTTCCAAAGACTGAACTAAGTTTTTAGCGTTAACTTTTTTACCGGCATTCACAGTTTTCTCAATTGCTAGCTTTGCCATTTCATAAGTAAACATTATTTGAACAGACCAAGTTGAAACATACCCCGGAAATTCATCTCCATATTTTGCTTTTTTGAAAGCGTAAAACTTTTTATATTCTGGCGCCTCTTTTGCTTCATAAAAGTATCTATATGGTGTTACACCTGCATACCCGTCTAAGAAAGGTCCTGCTTGTTTTGTTACACTATCTGCAATAATTTTCTCCATACCCCAAAATGTCCCAAGAAATTGTGTACTCATTTTTGCTTTTCGAGCACCACCTATAATTTGAGGCCAAACTCCAGTAACATATCCGTGAAGAATAGCAAAATCAGGGTCAGCCCTTCTAAGGGAGCTAATATGAGTCATTACTTCTGCCCCAGCTGGTTTTGTAACTTCTTTAAGAACAACTTCAATTCCAAGTTCTTTAGCTTTTAAAGCACCATGCTCTATTGGGTCTTTGCCAAATTCAGTATCAGAGTATATAAAAGCAACCCTCTTTCCACCTTTTGACTTTATATATTCTAGAAGAATATCAAACATAGAGTTATATGTAGGACCAGAAATAAATTGATAAGGATGAGTTTTTGGATCAGCTAATTCAGAAGAGAAAGATGTTCCACCACAAAGAACTGGGTTTCTATTAAGTTCAGGAGTAACTAACTTCATAAAACCTGTTGAGTCTCCCCCATAGAATACAGGTTTGTTGTCTGATGACATTGCTTTCTTAAAATTAGCAAGAGACTTACTTGGAACATAACCCGAATCTTCATAAACAGCCTTAATTTTCTTTCCTGCTATTCCTCCAGACGCATTCGTCATCTCAACCCAATCAAGATAATCTTTTAAACCCATACTTCCAGCGGCAGCAAATGGACCGGTTAATGGAAATGACGACCCCATAACCCAAGAATTATTTTCGGCTTTAATTATATTAGGCACTCCAAATGCAACTGTAGTTGTGAGTGCCGCAGAGCTTTTTAAAAAAGACCTTCTATTTAAAATTTTATTTTTATTCATAAAACCCCTCCATTAATTTTGTAGCTATGATTTTATGGTGAAAATGGCCATCTTCCAACAAAATTCCAAAACCTAGACCAAATTGACGCTAAACCCATTGGTTCAAAAATCATAAATACTATGATTAGCACCCCATAAACAAAAGTGTTAGCAGGTGCCGTATATTCCATTATAGTTGGATTTAATGGGGTAAGAAAGGACATTAACCATTTTAATAACTCTGGGACTAAAACTACAAATATTGCACCAAATATAGGGCCTAAGGTTTGCGCTGACCCTCCTACTACTAACGCTGCTAAAAATAAAATCGACAAATGAAGGTCAAACTGACTTGGGAGTATAGCTAGATAATTGTATGACCATAGAGAACCAGCTAAACCAGCTAAGCCCGCTCCAATAGCAAATGACATTAATTTATATTTTACAATATTTACTCCGATTATTTCTGCAGATAAATCAGCATCCCTTACAGCAATAAAAGCTCTCCCCACTCTTGTCTTAAATAAATTTTGCGTAAAAAAAATAGATAGAATGGTAAAAGGAATTATAAAAAAATATTTTTGATTTTCAGAAATTAGCTTAAATCCAAATATTTCAATGGGGTTTAAAGTCAAACCACTATCCCCACCTGTTAAAGAAACCCAATTACGAAGAATAAATATTATTATAAAACTTGCAGCTAATGTAGAAATCGTAAGATACAAGCCTCTTATTCTAAGAGAAGGTAAACCAAAAAAAACACCTATGATACTTGTTAAAACTATTGCTAATGGAATATTTAACCAGAAAGGAATACCAAAATTATTCTGTAATAAAGCAGTTGAGTAAGCTCCTATTCCAACTAAAGCTCCATGGCCAAGAGAAACAAGACCAGTATAGCCCGTGAGAACATTTAAACCAACTAGAGCAATTACAAATACTGATACCTGGGTTATCAAAAAAATTAAATAATCAGATGATACAAATGGAATGATTAATAAAAATAAAAATATTATAAGAAGAGCTAATCTGTTAGGCCAATGACCAAGAAGAGACTCATCAGAATTATAATTCGATTTAAAGTTTCCTATAATCAATTTTTAAAGCCTATCTATCTGTTTTGTTCCCATCAAACCATGTGGTTTGATAAGAATAATGATCAAGACAATTACATATGGAACTATTTCTTTAGACTGACCACCAAGAAAATGCCCTGCCATTGACTCGATCCAACCAATTAAAAAAGCTGCAATTAATACTCCAATAATTGAGTCAAGCCCACCCAGAATAACAACACTGATAACACTCAAACCAACAACCCCTAAAGAAGGAGTTAAACTATTTAGAGGAGCTAGCAGCACTCCAGCAATTGAGCCAGTAACACAAGCAATGATCCACGAAAGAGAGAATATTTTAGAAACATTTATCCCCATCAGTGCTGCTGTAGATTGATCGGTAGCTGTTGCTCTAATTGCTACTCCATTTTTTGACCTTGTAAACAAGATAACAATCAACAGAAAAATCAAAAGTGATAAAATAAAACTTAACAACATTTGTCTATTCACTGCTAAAGAACCAAAAAAATCTATTTCAAGAGGAAATAAAGGCTTTGGGTATTGCGCAGCAGGACTCCAAATTATTGCTGCAGAACCCTCCAAAACTGATATTAAGCCAATAGTTATCATAATAAGTGGGAATGAATGCTGTCCCATCATTGGTCGCATCAAAAATTTTTCAATCAAGATACCAAGTATAGCACTAGAAAAAATTGTAAGAATTAATGAAAGAAAAAAAACAATATATAAAGGAAAGCCGAGGGAAAAAATTATTTCAGAAAATGTAAAATACAGATAAGCGCCAAACATAATGACTGCCCCATGAGCAAAATTAAACACTTTTGTGGCTCTAAAGATAAAAACGATGCCTAAACCTATAAGAGCATATATACCTCCTAAAAGTATCCCAGAAATACTATTCTCTAAAATAAATACAGGATCGAACATTTTAATTATCCTCTTTAGACCCTAAATATGCTTTAATTACATTTGGATCTGACACTACATCACTAGGTTTTCCATCAGATATTTTTTTACCAAAGTTCATCACAATAACACTATCAGAAATATCCATAACCATATTCATATCATGCTCAACTAAAAGAACAGTAATTTCTCTCTCTTCTTTAATGTCTAAAATATATCTGGCCATATCCTCAGTTTCTTCTCTATTCATCCCAGCAACAGGCTCATCTAATAATAATAACTTAGGTTGCATTGCAAGAGCCCTAGCCAATTCAACTCTTTTCTGCAATCCGTAGGACAAAATTGAGACCGGATGTTTACGTATATGATTAATTTCGAGAAAATCAATAATTTCTTCTTCAATAAACTTTCTCAGATTATTCTCTTCTTTTCTGGTCGAAGAATAAGAAAAACCTGATGAAAATAAACCGGCATTGAGATTAGAATGAGCTCCAAGCTTTATATTATCCAATACTGTCATCCCTGGAAAAAGAGATATATTCTGAAAAGTTCTTGCTATACCTAGCCCAGCTCTTAAATGTGTATCAAATGTGGATATGTTTTGATCGTTAAACATTACAGAACCTGATAAAGGCTCATAGAAGCCTGAAATTACATTAAACAAACTGGTCTTTCCGGCACCATTCGGTCCAATAAGTGAGGTAATAGTTCCCTTTTCAACAGTAAGAGAAAGTGAATCAATAGCTTTTAAGCCCCCAAAACTTAGAGAAATATTATTGATAGATAATAAACTATCTTTTTTATTCATTTTAAGAGTCCTAATGCTATTTCTTAAAAAAGTAATATAAAATCATTAAAACTGGAAATTAAATTTCAAAAAACTAATTCAATCTTGATATTGGAAATAATTTAAATAGAATAAAAACCTTATAAATACAATGTCTAGAGTGTTTTTTTGTTTATTATCTAAATATTGTTTTTTAAAAAATGGGATTGTAAGTAATTATAGCTCCAGATGGCCTATGTGTTTATTATATAGCAATCAACAAGTATAAAGGGAGGATGTTATGCCAGGCTGGTTAGAACAAATTCGAAAATGGCTTTTTTATTCAATTGAAATTGGCCTTGCCCTAATTGCCTTGGGCATAGTTTTACAGATACTTTTTGGGAATACTGTAGAATTTCTTCCAGGAGATGTTGTGGCTAATTTAACAAATTTACTTCAGCAACTTGGTGATAATGGCTTAGTGGGACTTATAGCCCTGGCTATTCTTTTGTATCTTTATACAAAAAGAAAATACTAAACCACTAAAACAATATTACTTTAAGTAAAAAATTATATATAATATTTAAGGATTGCGTAATGGAACTTCTGGAAAAAATTTTCAAAATTGAAAAAAATAACTCAAGCATAAAAAAAGAATTAATTGCTGGATTTGCTACATTTCTGACTATGGCTTACATCATAGTTGTAAACCCTCTTATTTTACAGGATGCCGGAATGAATTTCGGTTCAGTATTCACAGCCACAATAATTACTGCAGCTATTGCTACAGCAATTATGGGTTTTTTAGCAAATTGGCCAATAGCACTTGCCCCAGGCATGGGGCTTAATGCTTTTTTTGCATATGGAGTTGTTCTTGGAATGGGTCATAGTTGGCAAGTTGCCTTAGGCGCGGTTTTTTGCTCAGGAATTCTTTTTTTATTAATAAGCTTAACTCCATTACGACAATGGGTTATTGAAGCTATTCCAAAAAGTCTAAGATATGGTATTGGTGCTGGCATTGGTTTCTTTTTAGCAATTATTGGATTAAAGAACGCTGGAATTGTTGTCGCCAGCGAAGCTACTTTAGTCACTTTAGGTGACCTTACAAATTCTTCAGTTTTTTTAGCTTCAATAGGCTTTATTGCAATGATAGCCCTAGACAAACTCAAGATTCCTGGTTCGATAGTAATAAGCATAATTGGAATTACAATCATTGGTTTAATTACAGGTGATGCAAAATGGGGTGGAGGAGATTTTTTACCTCCAGACATGTCACCAACGTTCCTTGCTCTTGATATTGGAGGTGTTTTTTCTGCGGGCTTGTACATTGTTGTTTTAACATTCCTATTTGTGGATTTCTTTGATACTGCAGGCACACTTACATCATCAGCAAATTTGGCTGGAAAAGTTAGTGAAGACGGAAAAGTTGATGGGCTTGGCAAGGCCATACTGAGCGATTCAGTAGCTACTACAATTGGTTCACTACTTGGAACAAGCAATACAACTAGCTATATAGAAAGTGGCGCTGGCATCAAAGAAGGAGGTAAAACAGGACTTACAGCTGTTACTGTTTCTGTTCTTTTTCTTTTATGTTTATTTCTAGCTCCAATAGCAAAAACTATTCCTGGCTGGGCAACTGCACCTGCTTTAGTATTTGTTGCTACCTTCTTTGCTAGAAACCTTAAAGACTTGGATTGGGATGATGTTACCGCATATGGACCAGCAATTTTAGGTGCAGTAATTATGCCACTTACTTTTTCAATAGCTAATGGAATCGCCTTAGCTTTCATTGCTTATACTGCAATTAAAATAGCTACTGGCGCTTTAAAAGAAATCCATATAGCTGTATGGATATTGTCTATACTCAGCGTTTTATATTATATTAAAGATATAATTTAATACAAATTAAGGATATGGTACCCTTGCTAGCGTCTACTTCAGGGGACCATATCTGTTTTGTTTCATGAATAAAAAAAACAACCCTCTAAATTTAAATAAACTTCAAATTAAAACTTTAGCTGTTTTTAAAGAGCTTGCTTTCAAAATAAATAAAGAGAATTTTAATAATGAGGAAGAGATAACACTATTCCATATACTTAACCCTCATGGCAACCACCTTCATATCGGCAATAAAATAATTAAGTCTAATGATGCTTCTGGGCTATCAAATCCATCAGTATGGAAAGCATTAGAGCGGAAAGGCCTTATATATGGAGAGTTTCCTATTCCAATTACTTTAACAAAATTAGGCATAAACTATAATACTGACATAGCAGAAAGTATCTTTGCAAAAGCAGATCATTAAGCCATAATTTATTTAAATTTTAAAAAGTAGCATCTCTTCCCTCTGATTTTGCTATCTCCCTAGCATTTGGATTAACTGATGGTCTGAATGGCATCTCTACAACTTCAGCATCAACCTGCTCTCCAATATTTGTTGAATACTCATCAGGAAGATTTACAAAAAGTTTAGTTCCTTTTGCACTTAAATCTACTGGAACATAACCCATAGCAATATTAGTTTCCAATTCTGGTGAGAACCATGGCGAAGTTATATAACCTATTGGGTCACTATCTTTCTTGGCACTAATAACCCAAAAATCTGGAGCATATTCCTCTATAGGTTTACCACCCAATATCATTCCAACTAAAATCAATTTAAATGGATACGAACCAGCTTCAATAGTCTTCCTTTGTTTATTGAGTTCTGTTTTACCAATATAGTCTGCTTTTTTGTTTCTAGGGACCTGATAACCAAGATTACATTGGAATGGACTAGTCTCAAAATCTGCATCTTGTCCCCATGACAAGATACCAGCTGCTATTCTTCTGTGATGAGCTGGAGCTATAACCATCAGATTATGAGCTTTTCCAGCTTCAAGAACCGCATTCCATAGCTTTTCTGCATGGGTTGTAGCGTCAATTAAATATATTTCATAACCTTTCTCACCAGAAAATCCACTCTGAGAAATCACCACTTCACACCCAGCAATGCTTCCCTTCATTAATCCATACACAGGAATATCTGAGATCGAAGAGCCCATTAGATCTATCATTAGTGCTTCAGATTTTGGACCTTGAATTTGGACGGGAGAGACATCAATTTCATTAATCTCAACGTCAAAGCCTTTTCCTACATTAACACCTTGAAGCCATAACATAAGATCCGAATCTGCTAAACTAAACCAGAATTCGTTTTTACTAAGTCTTAATAAAACAGGATCATTCAGAACACCTCCCGCTTCATTACATAAAATGACATATTTAGCATGCATTTCTTTAATTCTTGTCGCGTCTCTTGTTATTACATAATCGACGAATGCTTCTGCATCTGGCCCTATAACTTGAATTTGTCTTTCAACTGCTACGTTCCACATTGTTACATGATTTACCAAAGCTTCATATTCAACCATGGCGCCACCGTCTTCAGGTCTTACGTATCCCCTGGGGTGATAGATTCTATTATATACCGTTGCTCTCCAACAACCTTCTTTAATTGAAAGATGCCAATAAGGTGACTTTCTAACCCGGGTTGAAATAAGCATTTGGACTGGTGTTGATCCACTTTGCCTGAGGTTAATTGGAACTTTCCTATCACTTTGGTCAACACTAGTTTTATGATCTATTTTATTAGACATCTCTGAATCCCCCTTTATATAAAATTAATCATACCAAAGACCGTAAATTAGGATTAAGCTACCTTCAAGAAGATTCATTCTTAAAAATGAATTTTTTTTAATTTTTCTACATGAGGATTTAGCATGAAAGACAAAGTCAAAGTTCTTGTTATAGGTGGCGGAGTTGTTGGCTTAAGTACACTTTATCATCTCACAAAAAAAGGGTTTACAGAAGTAGCACTTTGCGAGAGAACTGAATTGACTGCAGGTTCAACATGGCATGCAGCTGGATTACTACCACTATTCAACCTCAGTTACAGCGTTGGTCAAATCCACAAGTATTCATTAAATCTTTATAAAAACCTTGGCAAAGAAACAGGCCAAGATGTGGGGCTTAGACAAGTTGGAAATATTAGACTCGCTCGAAATAAAGATAGAATGGATGAGTACAAGTATTATGCCGGTGTTGCAAAAACAATAGGAGTAAAAGTTGAATTTCTCTCACCAAATGAAATAAAAGAAATTTGGCCCTTATGTAATGTTGAGGGGCTAATTGGTGGAATTATCCACCCTGAGGACGGCTACATACAACCAGCAGATTTATCTCAAGCATTTGCAATTGGTGCAAGAAATGGCGGAGCAGAGATCTATAGAAGAACAAAGGTTGAAAAAATTGTAAAACTCAAAAATGAATTATGGGAAGTAACAACTAATAATGGCGTTATACTCTCTGAACATATTGTTAGTTGTACTGGGAACCATGCAAGGCAAACTGGGGAAATGGTAGGAATTGATATTCCAGTGATTCCAGTCGAGCATCAATATATTGTTACAGAGCCTCATCCAGAAATATTAAAAAGAAAAGAATTGGGGCTTCCAGAAATGGGAGTACTCAGAGAATCAGATTACCCTGGTTCATATTATATGCGTGAAGAAAGGGGTGGATTGATTCTAGGGCCTTATGAAAGAGGTGCGCCTGCTTGTTTTTTGGATGGGCCACCAGAAGATTTTGAAAATGATCTTTTTCAAGGTGATTTAGATAGACTGGAGCTTCATATTGAAGCAGCAATTAATCGTGTTCCTGCATTCGGCGAAGTTGGAGTAAAACAAGTAATTAATGGTCCAATTGCATATACCCCTGACGGAAGCCCTTTAATTGGACCTGCATGGAAAATTAAAAATTTTTGGATTAACGAAGGACATAGTTTTGGAATTACTGCGGCTGGTGGTGCAGGATGGCAAATAGCCGAGTGGATTACAAACGGTGAACCAACAATTGATATGATGGGCGTTGACCCACGAAGGTTTGGGCCTTACGCAGCTAAGGGTTACCTTAAATTGAAAAACGAGGAAGCGTATGAAAATGTTTTTGTTATACATTTTCCCGATGAAGAACGACCAGCAGCAAGACCCTTAAAACAATCACCTTGTTACGAAAAAATGAAAAAATTGGGTGCTATATTTGGACAAACATATGGGTGGGAGAGACCAAATTATTTTGTGAATGATAACCCAAAATTTTTAGAAAAGTGGAGCTTTCGTAGATCAAATTATTTTCAATATGTTGGAGAAGAATGTAAAAATGTTCAAAAAAATGTCGGTCTACTGGATATGTCTGCTTTTTCAAAATTTGTTGTTTACGGTCCCAATTCAGAAGAATGGTTAAATCAGATTTTAACAAATAAAGTTCCAGAAAATATAGGAAAAATTAATCTATCCTACCTTTTAACAAAAGAAGGTGGCGTTCGGTCAGAATTTACAATTTTCAAAGTGAAAGAATGCACTTATTACTTGGTCTCTGCTGGTGCTATGGAAAGGCATGATATGGACTATTTAAATAAGTTATTACCAGATGATAATTCTGTTTTCATAAATAATGTTACTACTCAAAAAGGAGTGTTAGTTATAGCCGGCCCAAATTCAAGAAAGGTATTAAGTAAAATTACTAATGAAGACCTATCTAATGAGAGATTTCCATGGCTAACTGGAAAAAGAATTTATCTAGAGGCGGCTTATGCAGATGCACTGAGAGTAAATTTTGTTGGTGAGCTTGGTTGGGAACTTCACCACCCAATAGAAATGCAAAATTATATTTTTGACCTTCTCATTGAAGCTGGTAAAGAATTTGATATAAAACCTTTTGGAATAAAAGCTATGGACAGCTTAAGAATAGAAAAATCCTATAAATTAATACCTCGCGAACTATCTATAGAATACTCCGCTTTAGAGTCCGATCTTGAAAGATTCGTTAATTTTAAAAAGGAAGAATTCATTGGAAAAAAATCTTTGATAAAAAGCAAACAGGAAGGTGTAAAGTACACCTATATAACAGCCGAAGTTCTTGGTATAACTGATGCTGATGCTAAAGGCTCAGAACCAATTTACCAAAAAGACAGAGTGGTTGGCAGAGCCACTTCAGGAAATTTTGGTTGGAGGACTGGAAAAAGCCTTATACTAGCAATGGTTGAAAATGAATTCTCTGAAATTGGAGGTGAATTAGAGATTTCAATTTTAGGAAAAAAATATAAAATTTTGGTTATTCCTCACTCACCATACGACAGTAATAACTCAAAATTAAAAGACTCAGAAAATTTATAGTTATTTAAAAAAAAATTCATAAATCTAATAGCTTTTTTTACTAAATATATCTTTTTCTTAATTAATGTGATAGTTATCACAAAATAAAAATTTTTTTAAGCATAAATTGTACTATTATAATTTATTAAGATTGTTAAGGAGATTGGGAGTTTTCTTTGCGCGTACCTAGACCTGAAGCAGTATTCTACCCTACTGATTACTTGATAAACAGTAGACTTAGAAAATCAATATTATCTTGTTTTGAGATGGTGTGTCCTGATGCACCAGATTTTGCAGTAGATACATGCTATAAAGTCTTAGATATTGCTTTAAGTATTTTAGGTAAAACAAGTGCTGCATACCATAATGCTGAACATACCTCTTTAGTTACGGAATGTGGTCTTGATATAATAGAAGCAATTTCTCTGGAAATAGGAAAAATTAATAGTGAAGACCTAACATCCTACATAGCAGCCTTGCTCTTTCACGATATAGGATATGTAAGAAATATCTGTAATGGAGACAATGGAGCTAATCAAATTACCTCATTAGATGGAAAAATGATTACTCTTGACGAATATACTACTGATGCAAGTCTTACACCTTATCATGTTGAGAGAGGAAAAATTTTTGTTAGCGAAAGAATATCTGAATTACCATTAATTAACATTGAGAAAGTAAAACGATTCATTTCTGAGACCACATTTCCTGTGCCTGTTTCAGAAATAACAAATGAAACAGGATCACTTCATGACTTTGCGGCATGCGTTCAAGCAGCAGATTTAATTGGCCAGATGGGTGATCCAAAATACATAAGTAAATTATCAAAATTATATTTGGAGTTTAGGGAAACTGGCGCAGCAGATCTGATGAAAATAGATAGCCCCGTTGACTTAAAAGATACATATCCTCAATTTTTTTGGTCTTCTGTCTATGATCATATCAAAGATCATATTGAAATTTTGGAAAAGTCTCCAAGAGGAAAAAAATGGATTACTTCATTATATAAAAATGTTTTTACACGCCAAAAAAGTGAGACATTTTCACTTTCTGCTCAAATACTTTTTGATAGGATGCTTAAATTGATTTCAAATGCTGAAACAAATTTTGAAATTTTCCAAGGTCTAGCTACAGGTTTACTTGAATTTTACAGTGGTCTAGTTGCACATGTTTACGAACTAGACAAGGATGAAAATTTATTAAGAAGTAAGAAAATATGGAGTGTTAAAGAGGGAAATAACAAAGTAAAAGCATTTATTAAAGAATCTGAAAGGATTACATTTAGCGCTGGCTATGGTATGCCAGGCAGATGTCTTGATTTCAAAGAACCTCAATGGCATGAAGATTTTTCCTCATTGGATATCGATACATTTCCTCGAGCAACATTAGCATTAAATGTTGGCGTAAAAGCCGGAATAGCTATACCAATTTTTACAGGAACAGAAGTTACCGCAGTTATTGAAATTTTTTCTGAAGAAAAAAGATCTCCTTCACAAGAAGATTTATCTTTTATTCGTTTAGTTACAGATTATGTTGCTACTCAATTCGAACTTTGAGAGATTAGATATTATTTATGATTAGATACGGTAAAGATAATTTTGACAATATTATTGACTTGATTAAAGAAAAATATAATCGCCTTTATAATACAATGGAGGAGCACGAGATTAAAAAACTTAATTTTCTCGACGGAAGGGCTAAACCCTTCATGAGTTTAAATGGCTCAGCTTTCTTAGACTACAGTTTTTCTATTTCATCAATTATGTTTGCTAATGAGATTCTTACTGGAGAATCTGTTTTGTCTGGAGCTATAGAAAATCATTTAGTATTTAAAATAAATGCATCTTTACTATGTCTTCATGCATCAAGAAGCCTTGGCTCATGCAATACAGATACTAATACAAAACCATATGGACTAAACGCTGGTTCAAACAATTTAAAATATACAGACTCGCACTTAATTGGGAAAATGGGTGAACGATCCTCACAATTTGTTAAAGAGAGCTTTATATCAACACCATCGTACGATAAAAAAGACTTTAAAAATGAGATGAATGAAAGAATTACCAGTGGAGAAATTTCAGCCCATCTATTTTCTGAATTAGATGAAATATTTAATGAGATTGACCTTTTTCCACTTGCAAAATCAAAAAACTTAAGTGTTGAAATAATTAATGCTGCGATGTCGTTAAGTATATTATGTAACAGTGGACTAAAAGATAAACTTCCGCTTTTATTTTATGATTTAGAATGTGCAGAAATATTAAATCAGCATAATGTAAAATCACATTCTGATCTTGAAAATTTTATCTTTAACAAATTCTGGTCTGGAGCCTATTTTTCAGTAGTAAGGGGAATAAGAAATCTAGAGTACTCTTCACATGAAGGCTCTATGGTTGTGGGATCTTTATACTCAAACCTATTAAAATATGAAGGAAAATTATAATTTTTTCATTTTAAAAAATGGTTCAAATAAATCATAAAATAAATAGACATGTTTCCGGATTAAGATTATCTGCCTCAATAGCATGTCTATTAAACCTTTTATCAACGGCAACTCAAATATACTTTGATTCAAGTTTATCAGACTTTGCCAACCGAATGTTTCCTCTTTGCTTCCTATTATTTACACTTGGATTTGGCGCTTGTGCTTATTTTGTTAACCAAAAAACATATTCTTGGTGTTTATCAGCATATGGACTCCTTTTTATTTTAATAGGAATAGTGAATATATGGCTCGAGGGTTATACCGCTGACATAGTTAACTACACCCCTTTTCCTATTGGCAGAAGTCTAGATTATGCATTCGCATTACCCCAACTTTTAATTTTAGCATCAGCAACTTTGCTTAGACCCAAAATAACTATTGGGCTATCTGTTCTTTTTGGCCTATTACTTTTATTAAATATTTTTCCTATAATCAATGACCCTAAAACTTTCTGGGCTATTGGAACTATCGCCTTACAAGATGATTTTGCTATGAATCAACCATGGTTTGTTTTTCAATGCCAAATATTTGTTATTACTGCCGCAATTGCAATTACATTAAGTTGGATTATTGAAAAAATTACTACTGATGCATCAAGTGCAGAAAGAACTAATCAACAACTAGGAAGATATTTTTCTCCGGAGATAAGGGAAGAAATTGAAAAGCTTGATTTTAATGCTGACACTCGCTCAGGGAATGATCAAATTGTAGCTGTCTTATTCACAGATATTGTTGGCTTTACTTCTATATGTGAGAATTTAAAAGCTGGAGAAATAGTAGAATTATTGTCTGAATACCAAAAAAGGATGGTAGCACCGATATTTAAAAATTTTGGAACAGTTGACAAGTTTATTGGTGACGCTGTTATGGCAACATTTGGAACACCTAGATCAAGAGGTAATGATGCACAAAATGCATTTGAATGTGCGAGACAAATGCAAACTGCAATGAGACAATGGAGCAAAGAAAGAGCAGAAAAATCATTGCCTGAAATTCAACATCGAATAGGCATCCATGTCGGAAATTGTATTGTCGGTAATATTGGCAGTGATGAAAGGATAGAATTTTCAGTTATAGGTGATGCGGTAAATGTTGCAAGCAGGGTTTGCAGCGCTTGTAAAGAACTTAATTCGGATGTTCTTATTACAGAAGATGTTAAGTTAAGATTAAGTGAGAAAATAAATACTGAAGTTATTGAAAATTTTAGCATCAGAGGAAGAGACGAGACCATCACAATCCATAAAGTCATCATATAGCTGGTTAAAAATTCGTTTAATTGCTTTTTATAATTCATTATATGCTCCTTATTTGATATATTTAAAAATATCTCTAATTTTTAATAAGTACACGAGGAAGAAATGGGAAAAAAAAGGTACGACCTTGTAGTAATCGGCTCTGGCCCAGGAGGAGAAAAAGGTGCAGCCCAAGCTGCATACTTTGGAAAAAAAGTTGCACTGATTGAAAAAGAACAAGAGTTAGGAGGTGCTGCAGCAAATACAGGAACTTTGCCTTCTAAAACTCTTAGAGAAACCTCCCTATATCTGTCAGGCTTTAGGCAAAGGGGTTTATATGGGATGGAAGTAAATTTTAAAGACCAGGTAACAGCAAGAGACTTCTTGTATAGAGAAAAAATTGTTTCACAAGTTGAACGTGAGAGAATAAAAACAAATATTGAAAAACATTCCATTGATCTATTCAAAGGAAATGCATCATTTGTAGATGAAAATACAGTATCTATAAAACCAAACAACTCAAAAGAAGTTTTAATACACGGCGATGTAATATTAATTGCTACTGGATCTTATCCTTTTAGACCTTCAAATATTCCATTTGAATACCCTGGAGTTTACGATTCTGATACGATATTGAAAATTCTAAAAATACCTAAGAGCATGCTCGTCGCTGGAGGAGGAGTAATTGGTTGTGAATATGCATGTATGTTTGCAGCCTTAGGAGTAGAAGTAACCCTAGTGGAGGGAAGAGAGACAGTTTTATCCTTTCTTGATAAAGAAATTTCTGATGCTTTAGCAAAAGCAATGATAAGACTTGGAGTTAAGTTAGTACTGTCATCAAAAATAAATAATGTTGAAAAGAATGACAAAAAATTTGTAGTTAAATTGGATACAGGACAGGATTTAAGTGTTGAAAATATTCTTGCTGCTACTGGAAGAACTGGATCAACATCTGATCTCAATCTCAAAGCACTTGGAATTAATTCTGGTTCAAGAGGAAATCTGTCTGTAAATAAAAATTATCAAACTGAAAAATCTCATGTTTATGCTGTTGGAGATGTTATAGGTTTCCCAGCTCTTGCTTCAACTTCGATGGAGCAAGCTAGAATAGCAATGGTTCACGCATTTGATCTTAAATATAAAACTTCTTTAGCTCCAATTTTGCCTTACGGAATCTATACTATTCCTGAATGTTCAATGGCAGGCGAAACTGAAATAAGCCTTAAGGAAAAAAATATAGAATATGTTGTTGGAAGAGCAAGCGCTAATGCAAATGCGCGTGGACAGATAATAGGTGACAAAGATGGTTTTACAAAGTTATTATTTGACGCTAATGACATGAGACTTTTAGGAGTTCAAATAATTGGAGAAAATGCTAGCGAATTAGTACATATAGGGTTAATTGGATTAATGACCTTCGCTACAGCTGATTTATTCATACAAACATGTTTCAATTATCCAACTTTGGGGGAAATGTATAAATACGCTACATATGATGCTTTGGGCGCTAAACAAAAAAGAGACAAAATAAAGAAATAAAAAATACAACTGAAGATAAAATAATGACTAAGAATATATTTAGAAACCCATTAACTCTACCTAAACCAGAGGGGAAATGGTCACATGCAATTGAAGTTCCGATAGGAGCCAGGACTCTTTATATCGCGGGTCAAGCGGGCTTTGACGCTGAAGGAAAACTGCCTCTGTCATTCGCGGAACAAGCTGAAAACACATACTCAAATATTGTGAAAGTACTCGAAGATGCGCAAATGAATGTAGAAGATTTAGTTATGGGAACTATTTATATGGTAGAAGCGAAAAGTAATTTGGATGAACTTATACAGGCAAGCGCTAGACATTTTGGGAGTCACGCTTGGGCTGGAACTTTAATTTATGTAAAATCTCTTGCATACCCTGAGCTTTTTTTAGAGATAAATGCAATTGCATCAAAGCATTAAATTTCTATTTATGCTTATTTTGTAAAACAAAAAATACAGACCTGCATGGAGATGAAAATTCTCTTTTAAAAATAGCATAACCAGTACTATATATTTTTTCTTGAAGTTTTCTTAAACTATATTTCTTATAACCTATTTCCCATTTATGTCCATAAGGGTCAGAATCTAAGTTAAAACTAAAATTCTTTAAAAATTTAAGTAGTTTTAATGAAAAATTTTTTTTAAATTTATATCTATTTAAATATAAACGAAAATCTAGTTGAAATGCTTGGTAAGGAACAGATATTAAAAGCCACTCACATTTACTAGAAAAAAATTTAGTCAAAACCTTATCAACATCGTCCCATAATAGATGTTCTAAAGTTTCACAACATATGATGCAGTCAAAACCACTAATTTCTTCAACTGTTAAATCCAATATTTTTTTTTGGATAAAATCTATATCATTATGGGGGTATTGATTAGGCAAATAATCAACAGTTGTTACATTATAATTAGCGTTGTGAAGCATAGATGATACTAACCCTAAGCCTGGTCCAATTTCTAAAACAGAATTAATATTTTTTAAATCTTTTAGAAGATGAACTTGAAGCCACTGATGTGAAATTCTTTTTTCCGAATAATACCTAAACCATTCCTCTCTTCTCGCATTTTTGTCTTTGGAATAATCCATTGTTTGCCCACTCTATATTATAAAATTGAACTAAAAACGTATTTTGATTATATAGGAATTGAAGTATTACTTTTAATTACTTCCATCGAAAACCTCGTGGTTACTTCTTTTAATCCTTCAATTTCAATTAATTCTTTATAAAAAATATCATAATTTTCAATATCTTTAACAATTACTTTCAACATATAATCAACATCACCTGCCATCCTATAAAATTCTGTAACCTGGTCAATAGCGTGTAATTTTTCCGAAAAAGATTTTAACCATTCTTCAGAATGGTTCCCAGTCTTTATACTCACAAAAGCAACTAGATTATATCCTAATTGTTTTTGATCTAGAATTGCTGCCTGCTTAATTATCACTCCATCCTTAATAAGCTTATTGATTCTTTTCCAACAGGGAGATGAAGATAATCCAACTTTCTTTCCAATATCAGAAACTGTTTCAGTACAATCAATTTGAAGTATTCTAAGAATTTTTAAATCTAGATCATCCATTAATAAATACGCCTCATTTTAAAATATTATTTTTTAATTTCAGTAATTTTTGAAATATATTTTCTTTTTATATATTAATATTGATTAATTAGGAAATATTTTCTACATGTCATTAAAAAATACGTAAGGAATTAAAATTATGACATTAAGAATAAATGATATAACACCGAATTTTGAAGCAAAAAGCACTGAAGGATTAATAAATTTTCATGAATGGATAGGAGAATCATGGGCTATCCTTTTTTCTCACCCTAAAGATTTTACCCCTGTATGCACCACTGAACTTGGGTATATGGCAGAGTTAAGTGATGATTTTGAAGAGAGAAACTGCAAAGTTATCGGAATAAGTGTTGACACTATTGAAGATCATAATAATTGGAAAAATGATATAAATACCTTTCAGGGCAAGAAAGTTAATTACCCCTTAATTGCAGACGAAGATTTACAAGTTGCCAAATTATTTAATATGTTACCAGCCGAAGCAAAAGATAGATCTGAAAACAGAAGTGCTACTGATAATGCGACTGTAAGATCTGTATTTATCATAGGGCCTGATAAAAGAATTAAAGCAATGCTTACCTACCCAATGAGTACAGGTAGAAATTTTGATGAAATATTAAGACTTTTAGACTCTTGTCAGCTTACTAGTTCATATAATGTTGCTACTCCAGTTAATTGGATAAAAGGTGAAAAAGTTATTATTCCTCCCTCAGTTTCTGACGAAGAAGCAAAAAAAGTTTTTCAGAAAGGTTGGGACTCCCCTTTACCTTATTTGAGATTTGTCTCTTTAAAAAATTTAAAATAAGTAAAAAATTATTAGTCAGATTTTGTATATTTCATATAAAAACTTTTGGGAACTAAATCTAATCTATACATTAGGAAAAAAAATGGTTTTAGCCTCTCAAAAGTTTTTTTATATGTTTTGAATTCCTTATAATTTTTTTTAGGAATATTCATTATTGATTGAAACTCATTATCACCATAACCTAACCTCTTTTTAACTAAATATAAAATTTCATTTAATTCGTTATTTTCAATAGATTGACCCATATTACTCAATGCTTTTTCCCTAGAAAGTTGTCCCGATCTAGTTAATGCAGCATAACCTAGGAGTCGCTGATCAATGCCAAACCTTTTAGGCATAAAATATCTATGATAAAAAGCAGTAAACTGATTTTCAAGATGATGCCCTCCATACCACTCCCAATTAAATTTAGTTTTTAACAAATCCATAGCATTTTTTTTATTGTAATTCATATAATACAGCGGCCTTACTCTTTTAAACCTGTTAACAACCATCCACTTAAGTTGCTTTTTGAGAGTTAAATTTGGGAATGTATCAATTTCCATATTGCCATACTCTTTAACAATACTATCTATATACTTACCATCCATGTATAGCCAACCTAAAGGAGATATACCCTCTGTTCTGAATGAATGCCCTTCAATAATATATTTTATATTATATTTTGCTGCAGCTAAATATTGCGTTGTAGCTATTCCGATATCAGTAGGCGCTTCAATATCTGGCACACCTGATCTAAGAAAGGCTCTATAAATTTCATCATACTCTTTATTATTTACAACGTGAGTATATAAGTCTACACCAAGTTTATTAGTTATTTTATAAATGTTCATAGTTGATATAGCAGAATTCCAAGTATTATCAAAATGAACTGCAAGAGGCCTAAGTCCATAGTCAACTAACCTATACAATAAATATGAAGAATCACATCCTCCGCTGACACCAATTATACAATCATATTTTTTATTAGAACCTGCTTTTTTGATTTGATTTACAAGAATATTTAACTTTTCATCTCCCCTTTCATCGATTGGATATTCTTTTTCTAATTCATCGTGTTGAATACAGTAATTACATACACCTAAGTTATTAAATAATATGTTAGGGACTTTTTCATCATATATGCACCTAGTACAAATTATCATTTTACTATTATCCTAATATAAATTTATTAATTTCCATTTCCGAAGGATAATTTACAAGAACACCCATATGTTTTTTTTGGTATACAAATAAACTTCCAACAGCAACAGCACTTGCTTTACATTCATTTATTCCATCGAATATATTTTTTAAGGAAGAAGCACCTCCATGAGCTATGACGGGAATTTCTAAATTAGAAGAAAAGCTCTTTATAAGATCAAGGTCAAGACCGTTCCACATACCTTCATTATCTACATTAGTTAATAATATTTCGCCCGCACCTAACTCTTCTGCAAGTTTTGCCCACTCTAATGGACTATATTTCAAAAATTTCTTTGAGACATGATTATAAAGACATTTTTTCCCAAAAATATTTTTTTTAACATCTATAGAAACTACAATACTTTGACTGCCATATTTTGTTGCTAATTCGGTAATTAGATTATGATTTTCTAAACCAGTTGAATTAATACATATTTTTTCAACTCCACAATCAAAAATCTTGCTTGCTTTATCAACTGAATTGATTCCACCTCCATAAGTAAAAGGCATAAAACATTCTCCAGCTATATTTTTAATTAAATCATAGGAAATATCACTTCTTACTTTACTTGATAAAATATCTAAAATAATAAGTTCATCAACTTGAAGTCGATTAAATATTCTGATTATATTAGTTGGATCACCAACATAATTAAATTTATTAAATCTTGTAGATTTAACAATTGATCCATCATTAAGAAGAAGACAGGGTATTATTCTTGGAAGCAACATAAAATTACTTACAATTTTAATGCAAAATTATGTAATATTTGCATGCCAAATTTATGGCTTTTTTCGGGATGGAATTGAACACCAATTATATTATCCTTTGCAATAATTGATGGAAAATTGTATCCATAATTAGTTTGAGCAACAATAATTTTTTCATGGCAAGTCACATGATAACTATGAGAAAAATAAAACCTCCCTTTGTGATCAACTTCCTTCATTAATGGATGATCGTTTTTTATAATAAAATCATTCCACCCCATATGTGGAACTTTCAAATTATCTTCTTTCAAATTAAATTTTTTGGAAAAACCATCAATCCAACTAAAACCATTTTGATTTCCTTCATCACTTCCATTTGTAATTATTTGCATACCAAGACATATTCCTAATATTGGCACTTTTTGAACTAAAGCTTTATAATTTAAAATTTCAAACAATCCCCTTTCGTGAATTGATTTCATTCCATAATCAAAAGAACCAACACCTGGAAGGATTATTTTATCTAAATCTTCAATCTCGTTACTAGATTCTACAACTTTAGAAACTATACCTAAGTATCTATACATAGAAAATATGGAATTTATATTTCCTACACCAAAATCTATTATTCCAATATTCATTTTATTTTTCTAAAATAATTTCCATAAGAATATATAAAAGATTATTTTAAAATTCGCTACTAAAATAAATAAACCCTAGATAACAAATAACTTAAATTGAATTAACTGCTAATTTAATTTAAGTCTTGCATATTCTTTGAGATAGATTTTGAGTGAATATTAGGGCATTTTGAAGTCAAAATGATAGAAATTTGAAAGTTTTTTTGAAAAAATAGCTGATTTTAATAAAAAAGATATATTTGTAATAATTGAAAAAAATAATTTTATTTAACAAAAAATATCTACTTTTCCATAATATTCTTAAAAGGAAATTACATTTAATCTGCGAATACTTGCTTGTAAAAAGAATCTATAGAAACTAGATGCTGCAGCAAAATAGAATGATCAAACTTTCCAAGAAAATGTTCCTCTATAGTTTGATTTAGCATTTTAATATCAAATATATTTGTTTCATTAAATATTTTTGAGTATTTAATATTCAAAATTTTTTCTTCTAGATCACTATTATGAGCTATATAATCATTTGGCTTAATCCAAGATCTATCTTCAGCCCTAGGTGGTATTTTAGCATTAACTTTTAGAAATTTTTTAAGTAATTTACGATAAAGAATAATTGTTGATGAAATATATTCTCCTTTTCTAGCAGATACATTTATATTAGCATTAATTACTTCCAATAAATTATAGTTATTTTTACCTATAGCATCCTTATATACTTTTGAATTTGCTTTATCTTTCGCACTTATAACAAAGGATAAATCAAGAAGTTCATTATTAAAAGCAGGTATAAAACAATTAGAAAAACTCTCTATTGAACTAATCATACCGTAAGAATAGTGTCTTGACATTGGGGTTAAATGCAAACTTTCCCATTGTGAGTATATATTATCAGTCATTGAAGAAGTTTTAACAAAATAATTGCTTATTTTTTCATACAAAAAATTATAATGATCTGAATAATTATTTTCGTTAAACAAAACATCTATGTTTGAACTTTTCATTTTATACTTTACTTTATCCATAAAATATAAAGGTAAATCTTTTTTAATTTTATCTAACTTATATATTTCTGAAATGTAACTGCCCACTTTAATTGGTGTCTTGGGCAAATACAGGCCGCCAAATAGAACATCTAAATAAAGACCTAAAATAAAAACATTTCCTATATTTAACAATTCTTCCTCATAACCAAGAAAAGTTGTACTAATTGATGAATGCTCTCCATCAGTTAGAAATACCGCTTCATCAAACCTATTATTCAAAGCATCTTTTTTTGTGGAAAAAAAGTTAAAGGAGGAGTTAGAAATGACAGATAGTTCTCTAGCAACTTTAGATTCATTATTTTCTATTGGACAAATTGTTACACAATTTTTAGCTACATTTGATGCTAATAAAGCTCTTGCATCTAAGCCTCCACTTAAAAGTAATACTGGTTTAGTGTTAATAAATTTAGAGGATTTAGATGCAACCTTTAATTTTTCAGCTAATTGATTTGCTGCATCTGCAGCAGTAATAAAAGGTTGATATTTTGGGGTCCAATATGAAATTTCTTTAAAATTTTCTTTATCTGAAATCATTAATGAAGCAGGATTAGCAATAAAAATTGACTTCAAAAGTGTGTCAGTACCAAAGAGCCTTCTAAAAAATAAAAATTCAAATACAGCTTTTTTATTTACATAATCATAATTTTTAGGAAAATAATTGAAATATAGCTTAGAAACTTGAATTAGTTTTGTTCCAACAATTACATTTTTAGAATTATTTGATACAAAAATTTTCTTTGATAAAAATCTGTCAGTAATGACATTTAATTTATTACCGTCAAAAAATATAATTAAAAAAGAACCATTGATTTTTTTTAAATTGCTTAAATTTTCTTCTTTTATTTGAGTTTTAACCCAATTTTCACTAATTTTTTTTTCACCAATATATGGATAACCATTAATTAATATGAACTCAGTATTAACATTTTTGAGAATAATATTATTCTGTGAGTCTAGTAATGTTGCATTACTATTTTTCTTTTCAAAAATTACTACAAAATTATCATTTTTTTTATACATTTTTTTTGTATTCACTATATAATTTAGGTTATATCTTATATTCTAAGTTATTATTAATTAAATCAAACAAATAATTAAGAGAAAAGTAATGTTATTAAATAAAGACAGAGCATATGAAATAATGGATAAATACAATCTTGACGGATTGGTAGCTAAAGAAGCAATTAATGTATATTATCTTACTGACTATTGGGACCTTTTTTCTTCGGGGGGCTGGGTATTCAATAGCTACGCTGTTCTACCTAAGAAAACTTCATCACCTGCTGGACTTGTTATAAATGCAGCTATTAATCTTGAGAGGCTTAGTGAAGTAACCCCTACTTGGGTTCCAAACATAGTAATGTTTTCGGACTACTCAGGAAGAGACACCGATTTAAAAGATAGTAATGATATTAATGACGAACCAATTGCTGCAGAATGGTCTGGCTGGCCGGTCAGAAAAGGAGCCACGCTTACGCCTCTTGAGCAAACCTGGAATGAGAGAGCAAAGCTTCATTCAGATAAAATGGCAGCTACTCCAGCTTGGGGGCTCAAAAGACTAATTGAAGACGCAGGTCTTAATAAGGGAAGACTAGGAACAGATGACCCAAGAGTTTTAAACTGGATGAAAGAGATGGGTTTGCCAGATATAGAAGTCATAGAAGCTACCAATATTTTTCGAGAAATCAGAATGGTAAAGTCTGAAGAGGAGCTGAATCTTATGAGAACAGCAGCTGAAATTAATGAATTGGGTGTAGAAAAAGCTATTTCAAACATCAGTGAGGGAGTAGAATGGTCAGAAATTGAGAGAGCTTACTTTACAGAAGTGTCTAAAAATGGAGGTTCAGGCAGGTATATTGTTACTACGCTTGGCGGGCTTCCTCATGGTAAAATTATTAAGGGAGAATCACTATTTGTCGATTCACTAGCCGACTATAAGCACTATTTAGGCGATATAGGAAGAACATTAATTGTTGGAGAACCTTCAAAGGAATTAAGGACAAGAGCCAATGCAATGAAAAAAGGTTGGGATGCTGCTTGTGAATTAATAAAACCGGGCATAAAAAGAAGTCAGTTAATTGATAAAACTATAAATGTAATAAAGAAAGAAGGGTTTAGTGATTATTTTTATGTTTCACCCCATAGTCTAGGACTAGAGCATACAGATAATCCAATACCATTAGGTAATGAAATTTATGCAGGAGGGGACTTTGATTTTACTTTACAAGAGAATATGGTTATCAACATAGATATGCCTTATTTTGAATTAGGTTGGGGAACCCTCCACTTGGAGGATACAATAAGGGTCACTAATAATGGGTTCGAGCTTTTTACATCGAATGAGTCAGAACTTAGAATAATTTAATTTTTTTAAAATTCTAACTATACATTTAAATTTATGGAGCAAAGTTTGTATATAAATGGAGAATGGAGAAAAAGTCAGAATGATAAATTTTTTCAATCATTCAACCCTTCTAATGGTCAGCATATAGGAGATATAGCGGACGCATCTAAGAAAGAAACCTTAGAAGCAATAGAATCAGCAAGTAATGCATTTATTGAATGGTCAAAAACCACTCCATATGAAAGATCCGAACTTCTTTATAATTCTTGGGAATATATGTTAAAAAATAAAGAAGTCTTAGCAACGATAATGACTAAAGAACAGGGAAAAACAATAAAGTCGTCTATGGCAGAGGTGAAATACGCAGCAGATTTCCTATTGTGGTATGCAGAAGAGGCAAAAAGAATTAATGGAAAGTGGATAAAATCTGAAAAACCTAATCAAAGATTTTTAACCTTTAAGGTGCCTGTTGGTGTAATTGGGGCAATAACTCCATGGAATTATCCAATTTCGATGATCACAAGAAAGATTGCTCCCGCTCTAGCAGCTGGTTGCACTATAGTGCTTAAACCATCAGAACTTACACCTTTATGCGCAATTGAAACATTTAAAACTCTTGAAAAATCAAATTTTCCAGATGGAGTTTTAAATCTAATTACCACTTCAAAACCAAATGATTTTGGTGAAATAATTACCTCTGACCCAAGAGTTGCAAAAATAACTTTTACTGGAAGCACAGATGTGGGTAGGTTGTTAGCAAGCAAATCAGGTAAAAATCTTAAAAAAATATCATTAGAATTAGGAGGCCATGCTCCTTTTATTGTTTTTCCTGATGCAGATCCTATTCATGCTGCAAAAGGATTAGTAGCATTAAAATTTTTAAACAGCGGACAAGCTTGCATAAGCCCTAATAGAATTTTTGTTCACGAAGATATAAAAAATATTTTTATAGATACATTGCATGAAAGAGTTAAGAAAATAGTTGTTGCAGACGGATTCGATGATAGATCTAGAATGGGACCTCTTATAAATCATAAATCAATACTAAAAGTCCAAAATCAAATTAAAGACGCAATCAACAAAGGGGCAAAAATTATTTTTGGGGGCGATTGTTTAAAAAATGGAGACATGAGAAATGGTTCATTTTTTTCACCTACAATAATTTCAGAAGTAAAATCTGATATGATAATTTTTCGAGAAGAGACATTTGGGCCTGTGATTCCAATTATAACATACAAAGATATAGAAACAGTATATCAAATGGCTAACGATACTAATTATGGATTAGCAGCATATATATATACAAAAAATTTCTCTAAAGCGATCAGAAACATGGAGAATCTTAACTTTTCTATAATTGGTATAAATGACGTAAACCCTACATCAGCATCTATTCCTTTTGGAGGTTTGAAAGATTCAGGAATAGGTAGAGAGGGCGGAGAAGAAGGAATAGAAGAATACCTTGAAAATAAGTCTGTAGGGATAATTATTTAATCAATATATTGGATACTTTGTTTCATCATATTTAGGAACATTTTTAAGAAAGTAATGTACATTCTCATCAAGTTTTTTTATTCCTTCTTTAAAACAATCCTGTAAATTTATAACCATAATTTGTGTAGATCCAAATTTTTCAATCATTAGAAGTTTCTTTTTCATTAAATGATTTTTGAAACTAGATAAATCATATTGTGTGTTTTTATCTAGATGATGATATCTTAATGGGGCTATTACAGAATTTGTTATTTTTCTATTGTTTTTAACTACAGGTGTTAAAAAAATTTTATTATAAAGATAAGGGACACCATACCTAAATTCAATATACCTAATAAGCGTTGTTGCATCAAAATCACAACCTAAATATAATATTTCTGGATTTAATTGAAAAAGATTATCCCATGCTGAGCCTTCCCCAAAAGCTGTTGCATTTTCTTGATCGCAAATGACTCTCGAATTTTTTCCAACCGCAGCTAAAGAAAAAATAGGATTAAGAGACCTATTAGATAAAGAATGCAAAGCTATATAATTTGAAAAAGACCCAAGTGATTTACTAACTTTAGTCTTTTTGATATCAAAATTTATATTTTTTAATCCATAATTATAATTTGAAGCAGGGACGACAACTGTGCCTGAACTACCAATAATACTAAAAAAAATTTCTAAGATTTTTTCTGGATAATCAGAAATATCAACTTCTTTCATTTTTCCAAGGTGTATTAAGGAAGAATGACATAAAATATTTGACCCAGATGTAAGACCTAAATTTAATAAAACTTTTTTTAATTCACTCTCATTATATTCATACATTTTAAGCAACAGGAAAATTTCAGTACTTAAAACTACTAGCTATGATGTTATTTATCAAGAGAATTTATATGTTATACAAATACCCTATTTTTAATTAATCGAGGCTTTATAATATTTTTTGTCTATTGGCTATACAGAATTAATATTATAGACTAGTATCTTTTTAATTTATTTGAGATTTTGATGCTTAAAACTAGAAAAATTAATAATATAGAGCTTGAACAATTGACCAATGAATTTGAAGTTCTTGGCTATAGTAAAATTGAAAGTTTTATAGACTCTGAGACTTGTAATTTACTGAGAAAAAAAGTTGAAAAATCGTTCAAACAAAGTCAGAAAAACCTACAACCTGGCTATTCAGATAAGCGACCAAATGACAAACAAGTATTTAATTTACAAAATAAAGATAAAATTTTTATAGACTTATTATCTACAAGCAGTATTGAAAAAATCTTGGTCAGATTACTTAATGACGAACATTATAAATCAATTTCGTCAAAGAAACCAAATTATATTATTGGAGAGCTCATTGCAAGGTCTAGCGGAGATAAGCTTAAATACCATATGGACTCTTGGCTACCATCATCAGGGAGAAGAACCTGGATGCTTCAATTGGCTATTGCGCTTGATAATCGAGGAATCAATGAAGGCTGTACCATAGTAGTTCCAGGCAGTCATAGATCTGATACTTATACCGATAGAAACTTTACTAATGGTCATTCAATTCCCATGAAAAAAGGGGATTTAGTTATTTGGGATAGTAGGCTCTGGCATGGAGCATTGCCGAGAAAGACGAAAAGCCATGCCTGGGCTGTTATTGCGACAATGCAAATGTGGTGGGTTAAACAACGGTTTGATTTACCCAGAGGATTACCTTATGATATGTATAGATTGTTATCAGATAAGCAAAAAGCATTGATAGGTTTTGCATCATTACCTCCTCGTGATGAGCTATTTCATACGGACACTAGGCAAGGGTATAAAAGAATTAAACAAAACATGGAAATGATATCAAAAAAAATGGATGAGTATTAATGGCTGGAGCAAAAAAAGGAAACTTTAGAGAATTAATTTCCCCATTCTTAGCAAATAAGTTACTAGAACTTGAAGAAATTTACGGAAAAGAAAGCAATGAATATGCAGGCTTAGCTAGACAATATATTAAAAGTCCATCAGAAGATATTATATTGTCAGATGATCGAAGGAGACATTACGAATCAGAAGTTAATATTGAATTTGAGAACAAATCTGTTATAGGAGTTGAAAGATTATATAAGAAAACTGTTCTTCTGGAACCGACTACTGTCTGCGCTGCACATTGTAGATGGTGTTTAAGAGGTCAATATCCAGTAAAAACACTTACCAAAGATAACTTAGAGCATTCTGTTAGATATATTGGATCTGATTTTTTAAATAAAGATGTTGATGAGGTATTAATCACAGGTGGTGACCCCCTTATGTCCGCACCAATGTTAAGAGAAACACTAGAATTAATTACTAAATATGCTGAAAATATTAAAATAATTAGAATTGGAAGTAGAGTTCCCTTTCAAGACCCAAATCGAATCAACGACCAATTATTGGAACTTTTCTCCTCTTATAATTTTAGATATGAATTAGGTGTTAACGTTAATCATCCTGTAGAGTTTTGGAAAGAGAGTATTGAAGCGCTTAATTCTCTAAAAAATATAGGATTCAGAATCTACAATCAAAACCCACTACTTAAGGGAGTAAATGATAATTTTGAAGTATTACGAGATCTATACAGTCTGCTGCGAGAAAATGCAATTGAAGCTCACTACCTTTTTCATGCAATACCTATGAGAGGGATGCAGCATCACAGAACCTCACTTGAGAGAGGGGCAAGACTCTCTAATCAAATTAGTAGTTGCGGTGAATTTTCTGGAAGAGCAAAGCCTAGATATACAGTATTAAGCGATATAGGTAAAATTGTAATATACCATGATACCATTGTAGATAAAGATGAAAAAACTAACTCCTTATTACTTCGTTCAGGTTTTGATTATAACCTTCGTAAAGAATGGAATCCAAGCTGGGAAAAACCAGAGAGCACAATAATTGGAAATGATGGCATGATGCTTACTTGGTATAAAGATGGAAATGACAATTAAGTATAGAAGTCAACAAAATGCTTCAACATGAATTTTTTGAAAAAACAGTCAAAAACTTTCCCGAAAGAATTGCTTTAGATAATAATGGGACACTTTCCTCTTATAAAAAAATCAATTCACTAGCTAACTTCATTGCAAAAAATTTAATTAATTTAGGATGCGAAGCTAATGATAGAATATGCATAATAACTGAAAAAAATATATTTATGTATTCTGCAATTCTTGGTGTGTTAAAATCCGGTTCATGTTGGGTTCCATTATCAACAAGCTGGCCCGAAGAAAGACTATTGTGGCTACTAAAAGAACTAAATCCTAAATTAATTATATTAGATGAAAAAAATAGCAAGATTATTATTGATTTAATCAATAAAAATAATTTAGATATTAAATCCATTACTCTTCATGATGATTTTATTTTATATGAATCAAAAAAATTAATTTTTGAAAATATTATTGAAAATCCAAAACCTAACTTTAAAATAAAACCATCAAGTATGGCTTATATTATATTTACATCAGGCTCTACTGGCAATCCAAAAGGAGTTGTGGTAACACATGAAAATACATCAAGATTTTTATATAATTGTAGTAAAATTTTTGACATAAAAGAATTTTCAAGATTTGCGCATTTTTCTGAACTACATTTTGATCCTTCTATTTTTGATATTTTTTACTGCTGGATAAGAGCTGGGACACTAGTACCACTTAATAAGAGGAAATATAAAATAAATCCGATCCTTTTCTTTAATGAAAAAAAAATTAATATTCTTTTCACAGTGCCAAGCTTTATAAAAAAAATTCTGGACTCAGAAGATGATAATTTTCAGGGCATTAAATTTGTTTCTAATATATTGCTTACTGGAGAAGAGATAGAAACTGACTTTATATGTAAATTGCAAAAAAAATACCCAGAAATAATTCTTCACAATATGTATGGCACAACTGAAACAGCCATTATATCTCATCACGGAATAATTCCTAAAATTTTACCCCAAGATAGGAAAGTCCCTCTAGGAAAACCCCTGCCTGGATTAGAAGTTTTGCTTATGGACGGAGATCAAGTTGTTAAAAACGGCGAAATAGGTGAACATATAGTTTCTGGAGAACAAATATCTAAGACATACTGGAATAACAAAGAAGAGAATAACAAACATTTTTTTATCAACCCTAAAAATAATAAACTTTCTTATAAAACAGGTGACCTGCTCTTATTAGATAATCAAGATAATTATTTTTACTATGGACGAAGTGACGATCAAGTAAAAATTAGAGGGCATAGAGTAGAGCTTAGTGAAGTAGAAACAGTTTTAAAAAATATAGATAATGTAATAGACGCAGCTGCTTTTCCCATTAAATTTAATAATGAATTTGATATTTTATGCTCATTTATAGTAGCTAATCATGCAAATATTAACTCAATTAAAGATATTTTAAGTAAAAAACTACCTACTTATATGATTCCTACATATATTAAATTAACCGATAAAATATTGTTGAATCAAAACGGTAAAAAAGATTATAAAACTATGAGAGATGAAATGAAAAAAATTATTGAGGAGGAACCATTTGAATAATTTATCTAATGAAGTTAGAGACCTTCTTATAAAACATCTTAAAATAGACTTGAAAACAATCCCCTCAAGTATTGATACGGAAACTATTGAAAATTGGGATTCATTAGCACATCTTATGATAATAGAGGAGATATCTAAAAAATATAATCTTGATATTTCTACTTCAGATGCATCAAATCTACTTAGCGAACAGGATATAATTCAATATCTAAAAAAAAATCTTCAATATTAATATAATGAAATCTTCATCCATTAACTTAATATTAAAAAAGCAATGGCCGGTTCAAAATCATACTTTAACAAACTTCAGAAATTTAGTAATTAATGATTGGTCTCAATTATTTAATCAAAACCCACTAAAAACTATTGATGACTATTCTTTATATGTAACTTTTTCAAGTGCAATTAATAGAGCTTTAGTTATTTTTGAATTATCAATTTTAAGAAAAAAAAATAATGAAATTTTTACATCATTGATTGACCTAAACCCTAAATTTACTAAAATTTTAAGTCCAGAATCAAATATCATTTTAGATAATTATATAAATTCACTAAAAAAAAATAAATTTAAATCTCTAATTAAATATGAAATCACTGAGATGAAAAAATTATTTAAAAAAATAGATATAAGTAAAAAAATCTGTTTTAGAAATTCACAACTAATCAATAAACATATTAAATATATTACTGACGAACCACAAATAATACCATTTGAATATTTTTTACTTTTTAATTTAAAAAAATCTAAATTCGATATTCATAATAATTTAAAAGTGAATTCTATGATAGAATCTGTAATATCAAGGGCACTAGAATTTGAAATAGAAATATCAAATGAAATGCTGACCAATTTAAAAATTTATATATCATCACTTCAAATAACTCATAAAAATTTTATTTCTTCTTTAGAAAAAAAATTCAAATCTACTCCCTCAGAACTATGGGTTTTTTCCCCACAGCCAATGCAGAGTTTTATCGCTTCTTGGGTAAGGTGTTCTGGCGGCCGGATAATATCCCATGAACATGGAAGCGGTGAAGGATGGAGCCAACTTGCATTAGATAGCTTATTTGATTTTGAATATAGCGATGAATTTTACTGCTATACTAATGCCAATAAAGTCAATTATGAAAGCATTATCAAGAAAAACAAAATATTATTAGGCAATGAATGTAATATAAAAACTATTAATGGACCTAATTCCCAAACAAAAAATTTAAAAATAAACAAACAAAAAATTAAAAAAGTATGCATAATAGCAAGTACATATAGGTATGACTCTATTCTTTTTAGCATACAACCACATGGAATAGTTTCAATGAAACTTCACCTTGATTTAATTAGTTTATTAGAAAAATGTAATATAGAAGTTTTTATAAGACCTCACCCAGAAAATATTCTCCCAAATACATTTACAAGTCATCAAATTGATAAGTCTGGACCGATTGAAAATATTACAAATAATTACGATATGGTATTTTTTGATACCCTTCAAACAACTGCTTTTTTTAAGCTTATTAGAGAAGATATTCCCATAAATTTTTTAGATCTAAAGACAAATCTTTTAAATCAGGCTTCAAGAGAATTGCTTTTGCAAAGATGCTCTATAATTAATGTAAAGCAAGATATATCCGGAAATTTTAAACTTAATAAAAATGAGATATTAAGTGCAATGGACAGATCTCTTAATCTTTATAATAATGATTTTATGAATAAATATATGAATTATTGAAATTAATTTTTAATTTGATATTTGGCGGAGAGAGAGGGATTCGAACCCTCGAAACGGGATTTCCCGTTTAACGGTTTAGCAAACCGTCGCCTTCAGCCACTCGGCCACCTCTCCAATTAGGTTTATTAAAATAGTTTTATAACCTCTTTTTACCAGCATCTCTTTGCGTTCTTCCGTATAAACGCTCTTTTGCCGCTTTGTCCATTTTTATTTCTTTACCTGGTTCCTGTCTATCTGATAAAACTGTAAGTCCTTTTTTAACTGCCTTTCTTGCTTTAATAAGATTATACCATCGGGCAAGATTCTTATATCTGTCAAGCTTTTGACCTTGATAATATGGAATAATCCACGGCCAAACTGCGATGTCTGCTATAGTATATTTCTCTCCAATTATATAAGAGTTCTTATCTAATTGTTTATCAAGAACATTATATATTCTTCCCACTTCATTAGTATATCTTTTAATAGCATATGGTACTTTTTCAGGACAATATTTACGAAAAAAATTTGACTGACCAAGCATAGGACCAACACTACCCATCTGGAACATTAACCATTGCAGAACTAAATAATTTTCTCTTTTATTCTTCGGAAGAAATTTTCCAGTTTTTTCAGATAGATACAATAAAATTGCGCCCGACTCAAAAATAGAAATAGGCCTCTTACCTGGACCCATACTATCTACTATTGCTGGCATTTTATTATTAGGGCTTATTTTCAAGAATGAAGGTTTAAATTGATCACCTTTGGTTATATCTATACCAAAAGCTTTATATTCTAAATTACACTCCTCAAGCATTACGTGTACCTTTATTCCATTAGGAGTTGGCCAAGAATAACAATCAATCATATAAAGATCCTTTTAAAAATTAATCATTAAGTTTATCTGTTAGCAACTTATTAACCAACTGAGGGTTAGCTTTACCTTTTGTTTCCTTCATAACCTGCCCAACAAAAAACCCAAATAATTTTTCCTTTCCATTTTTATATTCTTGCACTTTATCGTCATTCAATACAAGCATATCACTAATTATATTTTCTAATTGGCTAGAATCACTGATTTGTTGTAACCCTTTTTCTTCAACAATTTTTTTTGGACTATCCCCTGTATTAAACATTATTTCTAAAATTTCTTTTGCAATTCTCCCTGAAATAATTTTGTTTGAAATCAAGTCAATTAGCTCACCTAAAGAAACTGATGAAACTGGAGAATGATCTATAGATTTGTTTTGTTTATTTAAAAAAGCAAAGAAATCTCCAAGCATAATATTTGCAGTAAGTTTAGCGTCTCTTCCTTTTACAAGTTTTTCAAAAAAAACAGCTACTTTTCTATCATCTACTAAAAGGCCCGCATCATATAATGATAAACCATAATCCTCACAAAACCTTTTCTTCTTATCATCTGGGAGCTCCGGTAATGTATTAGCAATTTCTTTAACCATCTCCTCATCAAGCTTCAAAGGCAAAAGATCAGGATCAGGAAAATATCTGTAGTCATGAGATTCTTCTTTGCTTCTCATCGGTCTGGTTTCTAGATTTTTGGAATCAAAAAGTCTAGTTTCTTGAATTATTTTATTACCATCTTCTATTTCTTTTATTTGTCTTTTAGACTCGTAATCTATAGCTTGCTGAACAAATTTAATAGAATTTACATTTTTTATTTCACATCGAGTTCCTAATTTTTCTCCAGGTTTACGAACTGAAACATTTACATCAGCTCGCATACTACCTTGCTCCATATTACCATCACATGTATCTAAATATCTCAAAATTGTTCTTAGTTTTTTAAGGTATAACGCCGCCTCCTCTGAAGACCTGATGTCAGGCTCAGAAACAATCTCCATTAATGCTATTCCCGATCTATTTAAATCAACATATGAATTTACTGCATTAGAATCATGAATACTTTTCCCTGCATCTTGCTCTAGGTGCAATCTAGTTATACCAATCTGTCTTGAAGACCCATCAGGCATATCTATAAAAACTATTCCCTTACCAACTATTGGCTTTTCAAATTGAGATATTTGATATCCTGCAGGCAGATCTGCATAGAAATAATTTTTTCTATCAAAAATAGATTCCATATTTATCTCGGCCTTTAAACCTAGCCCTGTTCTTACAGCTTGTTCTATGCAGAACTTATTTATTACAGGCAACATACCAGGAAAAGCAGCATCAATAAAACTTACCTGAGTATTTGCTTCAGCACCAAAAGATGTTGAAGTTCCAGAAAAAAGCTTTGATTTTGACATTACCTGCGCATGAACCTCTAATCCAATTACAATTTCCCATTCAGAATCATCTGTTATTTTATTGTTCATTAAATCCACCACTCTTTTTTGATGGATGAAAAGCCAATGACTTCCTCAAAATAACTAGCAATGTTAATTAAACCTCCTTCATCAAAAGGCTTTCCTATCAATTGAAAACCAAGAGGCATGCCTTGACTGTCCTTTCCAGAAGGGAGTGATATTGCTGGCAAACCAGCCATATTAGCAGGCACTGTTAATAGATCATTCATATACATCGATATAGGGTCATCAATTTTTTCATCTAACGGAAAAGCTGATGAAGGAGTTGTAGGAGTAAATATTACATCAACTTCATTGAATACTTTTTCAAAATCACTATAAATCAAAGATCTAATTTTTTGTGCTTTTACATAATATGCATCATAATAACCTGCTGATAATACATAAGTTCCTATCAACACACGTCTTTTAACTTCATCACCAAACCCATCAGCTCGAGTATTTTCATAGAGCTCTTCAAGAGTTTCTCCATCAACTCTATGCCCATACCTTACACCATCATATCTTGCTAGATTTGAAGAAGCTTCGGCAGGAGCAATAATATAATAAGCTGGCAATGCATGTTTAGTATTAGGCAGAGAAACATTAATTATCTTTCCCCCACCCTTCTTAATGTATTCTATACCCTGATCCCACAATTTTTGAACTTCAGGAGATGAGTCATTTAGATTATATTCTTGAGGGATACCAAATTTTAAATTTCTAATATCTTTTTTCAAAAAGCTTTCAAAATCTGGAATATCTTGATTGACTGAGGTCGAGTCTTTTGAATCATAACTAGCCATATAATTAAATAGAATTGCAGTATCTTCTACAGTTTTTGTCATTGGGCCCGCTTGGTCCAAAGATGAGGCAAATGCTACAATACCCCATCTTGAGCATCTACCATATGTGGGTTTTAAACCAACTAGTCCACAGAAAGATGCTGGCTGTCTAATTGAACCTCCTGTATCAGTTCCAGTTGCACCTAAACATAGATTTGCAGCGACTGCTACTGCAGAACCTCCACTTGAACCTCCTGGAACAAAAAAATCATCACTATTTTCTGACCTCCAAGGATTAATACAAGGACCAAAAAAACTAGTTTCATTGGAAGAGCCCATTGCAAATTCATCACAATTGGTTTTACCAATGAATATTGCTCCGGAGTCTAATAGATTTTGAGTGACGGTTGACTCATAAGGAGGAATAAAATTATTAAGCATCTTTGAAGCAGCTGTAGTTCTAATTCCCTTGGTACAAAATAAGTCTTTAATTCCAATAGGAATGCCGTCTAAAGGCCTATAATCTTCAGATAATATTCTTAAATCACTTTCTTTAGCTTTTTCAATAGCTCTTTCACCATCAATTGTAATGAAAGAATTTAATTTTTTAGATTTACTTATCCTATCTAAAAAATAATTTACCAACTCAACTGAAGAGATTTTTTTATTCAAAAGGTCTTTTCTAGCTTGGGATATAGTTAAAATTTTATTCATTAATCTACAACTTTTGGAACAACAAAAAAACCTTCAGCTGTTTCAGGTGAATTCTTAAGAACCAAATCTTTTTTATTATCTTCATTTATAAGATCTTCACGCTGAAAAAGTGAAGCCTTAACAACTCCTGTTAGAGGTTCGACACCAGAAGTATCTACTTGATTTAATTGGTCTATCCAGTCTAGTATGTTTGAGAGCTCTGTTTCTAGTTCATAAGCTTTTTCTTCATTTATTTTCAACTTAGCTAAAGTTGAAATCTTATTTATAGTTTTTATATCAATTGACATTATTAATTTACCAAAGTTTATAAATATTATATTATTACAAAAAAAAAATAACCTTAATTTATTTATAGAATTTATCACCGACCATGTTACTAAGCAATATCATAAATTTTAAAATTAACAGTGGATCTCGCTTGCTTGGTTTAGATGTAGGTTCTAAAACCATAGGAACAGCAATATCTGATAAAAAACTTGTCATGGCAACACCTATTGATTTAATAAATAGAAAAAATATCAGATCAGATATTAATCACCTTACAAGAATTACTGAACATCGCGAAGTTGGAGGTATAATAATAGGTCTTCCTCTAAATATGAATGGCTCAGAAGGCCCTATGTGCCAATCAATACGTCAATTTGCATCGAATATAAGCCCATCATTTGATTTACCCATATTTTTTTGGGACGAACGTCTATCTAGCTCTGCAGTTGAAAAACAAATGATTAGTATAGATATGTCTAGAAATAAAAGAAAAAAGAATTTGGACAAAGAAGCCGCATCATTCATTCTTCAAGGAGCCCTAGACTATATTAATAATCTATGAAAAATAACTTGCAGAAGCACGTATAATAAGGCTATAAATTAATTTTATGGGGCAAATAAACCTTAAAAATTTTTCTCACCAGCATATTTTGTCAATTGACGATCTATCCCCTCTAGATATAAACCTCCTGTTGGATCTAGCTGAGGAGTATGTGAAGCAAAACAAGAAACAGAACAAAAAAATTTCTAAGTTAAGAGGGAGAACTCTTATAAACCTTTTTTTTGAAAGTTCTACAAGAACAAGAACATCTTTTGAGGTTGCAGGAAAAAGATTAGGAGCAGATGTCATAAATATGTCTATAGAAGGATCTGCAATAAAAAAAGGGGAAACTCTGATCGATACAGCCATGACATTAAACGCAATGCACCCTGATTTAATGGTAGTGAGACACAACGAGTCAGGAGCAGTTAATTTATTAGCAAAAAAAGTTAGAAGTTCTGTAATAAATGCTGGTGATGGGTGCCATTCTCACCCGACTCAAGCACTTTTAGATGCTTTAACAATTAGAAGAAACCTTAAAAAACTTGAGGGTTTGAATGTAGCTATATGTGGCGACATAATGCATAGTAGAGTAGCGCGATCAAATATTCAGTTACTTAATATTATGGGATCAAGAGTGAGGATTGTTGCACCCTCTACTTTAATTCCAAGTTCAATTGAAAAGATGGGCGTAGAAATTTTTCATAATATGGAGGATGGATTAAAAAACTGTGATATCGTAATGATGCTAAGACTTCAAAATGAAAGAATGCGCGGATCATTTGTTCCATCAACTCGTGAATATTATGAAATGTTTGGTCTCAATCAAAAAAAACTCGATAAAGCAAAACCTGGCGCATTGATTATGCATCCTGGTCCCATGAACAGAGGAGTCGAAATAGATACAGAAGTTGCAGATAATATAAATCAGAGCGTGATAAGAGAGCAGGTTGAAATGGGGGTAGCTGTAAGAATGGCTTGTTTAGAAGCGCTAGATAACTCGGAATCTAAGGATGAATATTAAATTATGAAAGGAATAGTATTTTATAATGCTAGAATAATAGACCCCTCTGTAGGTCTAGATGTATATGGGTCCTTAATCACAAAAGAAAATAAGATCTTATCTATTGAAAATAAGATCAAACCTGAATTTTCTGAAGAAAATTTTGATTCACATGATTGTAAAAAAAATGTTCTTTCTCCAGGAATTATTGATATGTCAGTTTCAATAGGAGAGCCGGGATATGAACATAAAGAAAATATTGTTTCAGCTACTAAATCAGCCGTTGCAGGGGGTGTAACAACCATTATATCAATGCCAGATACGAACCCTGTAATTGACGATGTTCCATTGTTAGACTTCCTTTTAGGCCGAGCAAAGAATTTTGGTCTAATTAATGTATTGCCTATGGCGAGTCTTACCAAAAATTTAGAGGGTAAAAAAATGTCTGAAATTGGACTTCTAAAAAAATCTGGAGCAATAGCCTTTACTGATGGATACAGAAGTATTGCCAATACTAACTTAATGAGAAACCTTTTTCTTTATACATCTGATTTTGACGCTCTTATTTGCCACTATCTAGACGTTGCCGAACTATCAGAATCTGGCTCTATGAATGAAGGGGAAATATCTACGAGACTTGGATTAAAAGGTATTCCAAAAGTATCAGAATCCATAATGTTGAACAGAGATATTCAACTTTTAGAGTCTCTAAAAGTAGGGAAATATCATGCTCTATGTATTTCCACATCTGAATCAATGGAAATAATTAAAGAAGCAAAAACAAAATTTTTAAAAGTAACCGCGGCAACCAGTCCATACCATTTTATATTTAATGAGTCAGAAGTCATAAATTATAGAACCTTCGCAAAAATCAAACCACCGCTTAGAAGTGAAGAAGATAGAGTTCAGATCATTAACGGAATAAAAAATGATACTATAGATATAATTACCAGTCATCATAGGCCAGAAACTGAAGAGAGTAAAAGATTGCCTTTTGACCAAGCAGAATTTGGAGCATCAGGGCTTGAGACGCTTTTGCCTGCTACACTTAGCCTTTTCCATAATGAAAACATTAGTCTTATTAATTTACTTCACAAATTAACCACTGCCCCAGCAAACTTATTAGACCTTGCCTCAGGTAGGTTAACTTCTGGGTCACCTGCAGATATAATGGTTTTCGACCCTAATAGACCTTGGCTTGTAAAAAGTGAAGAGTTTTTTAGTAAAAGTAAAAACTCTCCCTTTGATGGGCGACCATTACAAGGAAAAGTATTGACTACTGTTGTTTCTGGAAAAATTGTTTATAATATAAAATAAACAGAAGGTTATTGTAATGCCTGACCCTCTTGGCGATATATCATACACTTGGTACTATATTTTATTTTTTCTTATTGGTTATTGTATAGGGTCAATTCCCTTTGGTTCTATCTATACAAAATTATCAGGAGAAGGTGACATAAAAAAAATTGGATCAGGGAATATAGGAGCAACAAATGTTCTAAGAACCGGGAATAAAATAATAGCACTCTTAACTTTAATATCAGATATTTCTAAAGGATTTATTCCTGCAATAATTGTAATTAATTATTTTAATCAAGACCTAACGATTATAATTAGCACTGGATCAATAATTGGCCATATCTTTCCTATTTGGATAATTTACCAACCAAAGAAAAGATTATTTTTTAAATTTAATTTAATTATAATTTCATTTCTATCACTTTATACAAGCGTTTTTGCAAAAGGAATAATTAGCTTATTTGGTGTAATAATTACTCTAATTAATTTAGCTTATGGATGGGGAGGCAAAGCTGTAGCTACAAGTCTAGGTGTAATAATTGCTTTAAATCCAATTATTGGTACATCTTGTATAGTAATTTGGATTCTAACTTTTTTTTTAACAAAATATTCATCCTTATCGGCACTTGTGGCTTTCACTGCCGCTCCAATCTTGGCATTAATTCTATCTGAATATAATATTGGTGAATATTTCAATACTGATAAGCAAATTTTTGAATTTTGCCTTTTTATTTGCTTCATTATCTGGATCAGGCATATAGAAAATATCAAGCGACTTCTATCCGGAGCGGAGCCAAAAATTGGCAAATATAGATAATTTAAGAGATTTTTTCAAATTATCTAAAAATAATAATAAATATATTTTCCCAGTTTTCCGCTATTTATAAAAAAAAATATCATAAAATAACAATACTACAATTGACTTTTTATCTGTTTTCGGAATAAAGCCATTTAGCAGGATATATAAAATTAAATAAATAGGATATATAAAATTATATAAATTGGGAATGAATATGAATGTTGTTGTAGTTGAATCACCCGCTAAAGCAAAGACAATAAATAAATACCTAGGTAAAGATTTCACGGTTATTGCCAGCTATGGCCACGTGAGGGATTTACCTTCTAAAAACGGCTCAGTTAATCCTGATGAAAATTTTGCGATGACTTACGAGATAGACCAAAATTCTCAAAAACATATTAAAGCAATTGCTAGCGCCCTTAAGAAATCTGAAAAGCTATATCTAGCAACTGACCCTGATAGAGAAGGAGAAGCAATAGCTTGGCATGTACTAAAAGCTTTAAGCGGTATAAAAGGATGCGAAAACAAAGAAATTAAAAGAGTAGTTTTTAATGAAATAACAAAAAACGCAGTCATTACAGCAATTCAAAACCCTCGTGAACTGGATATGGACCTTGTAAATGCACAACAGGCTCGAAGAGCTCTAGATTATTTAGTTGGGTTTAATTTGTCTCCGGTACTTTGGCGAAAACTTCCGGGCGCTCGATCTGCTGGAAGAGTTCAGTCGGTAGCTCTCAGGCTAATATGTGAGAGAGAATTAGAAATATCTAAGTTTGAAGCAGAAGAATACTGGTCTATAAACGCAATATTTAATAGGGAAAATAAAGCACAAGAAGAAATTAAAGCAAAATTAATTAAATTAAATAATGAAAAAATAGAAAAGTTTTCTATTAGAAACAATTTAGAGGCAGAATCAGCAGTTGATGGAATTCTATCATCTAAATCTTTTAAGGTTTTATCTATATCTGCTAGAGAAACCAAAAGAAATCCATACGCCCCTTTCACCACATCAACTTTACAACAAGAAGCTTCAAGAAAATTAAGATTTAAAGCAAGGCAAACAATGCAGATAGCTCAAAAATTATACGAAGGGTTTGAAATAAACGGAGAAACAACAGGATTAATTACATATATGAGAACAGATGGCGTTCAAATAGCAAATGAAGCAATAAATGACTGTAGAGCAACAATTAAAAAAGAATTCGGTGAAAATTATGTTCCGCAAAAACCAAAAATATACCAATCAAAAGCTAAAAATGCACAAGAAGCTCATGAAGCAATCAGACCAACAAGTCTCTCAAGGTTACCCAAAGAGCTTGGAAGTGTCTTGAATAAAAATGAATATGCTTTGTATGAATTAATATGGAAAAGAACTATTGCAAGCCAAATGGAAAGCGCTAGATTAGAAAATACATCTGTAGATATCTCTTCTGTTGATGAAGGAAATGTATTCCGAGCTACAGGTCAAGTAGTTTTATTTGATGGATTCCTAACTCTTTATCAAGAGAGTAAAGATGACGAAAATGATAATGATAATTCAACAAATAGGTTACCTAAATTAACTCAAAATGAAAAATTAATTTCTAAAGAAATAACCCCAAAACAACATTTCACTGAGCCTCCTCCTAGATATTCTGAAGCCAGTTTAGTAAAAAAACTTGAAGAATTAGGTATCGGTCGACCATCAACTTATGCAAGTACTTTGAGTGTACTGCAAGATAGAAATTATGTTGCTTTAGAAAAAAATAGATTCTTTGCAGAAGATAGAGGACAATTAGTTACAGCTTTCTTAGTTAGTTTTTTTTCAAAATATGTCGAATATGACTTTACAGCTGATTTAGAAGATAGATTAGATAAAATATCATCAGGAGATTTAAAATGGACTGACGTCTTGAATGACTTCTGGGGTGATTTTACAGAAGCTATAAATAACACTAAAGAACTCAGAATAAGAGATGTTCTTGACTCTCTTAATGAAATTTTAGCTGACCATATATTTGATAAAGAATCAGATAATTCTCGCCAATGCCCTAAATGTGAAAGTGGTTCATTAAGTCTTAAAGTAGGGAAATTTGGAGCCTTTGTGGGATGTTCAGGGTACCCTGATTGTAAATTTACAAGGCAAATTGCTAACTCAAGCGAAACAGAAAATGAGTTAGACCAATGGCCTAAGGAAATAGGCGAAGACCCCAATGATAAAAACATTATATCAATTAGGAAAGGACCTTACGGATATTATCTCCAAAAAGGAGAAAATGATGAGGAAAATAAACCAAAAAGAGTTGGAATACCTCAAAATGAAAATCCTAACGATATCAATTTAGATAAAGCTCTTAAATTCTTATCTTTACCCAGAGAAGTAGGAAAACATCCAGAAACTAACAAGAAAATTAGTGCTGGAATAGGAAGATTTGGTGCTTTTATTCGGCATGACGGTGATTACAGATCATTATCAAAAGATGATGATGTCCTCTCAGTGGGGTTAAACAGAGCAGTTGTTATCTTAGCTGAACCTAAAAAAAGGAGAGGACCTGAAGTATTAAAGAATTTAGGTGATCACCCTGAAGGAGAAGGAAAGATAAATGTATTTGACGGAAGATATGGACCCTATGTTAATTATGGAAAAATTAATGCAACAATCCCTTCAAGTATTGAACCTCTTGAAATAACTCTTCAAGAAGCAATAGATCTACTTAAAACAAAAGAAAAAAAATCAAAATCAGGAACTAAAAAGGCACCTAAGAAAAAAAATAAAAAAACTGCGAAGAAAAAAACAAAAAAGAAAAAAGTCACAAAGAGCAAAAAAGTTAAAAACAATTAGTTATGTTTTTAAAATAAAATAATTTAATCTTTAAAATGACCAAACTTGAAGAAGAAAACAAAAATATAAGTGAAAAAGATATAATTAACTTTATCGCATTGGGCAATAAGCCTAAAAGTAAGAAAAATATAGAAAAGTTTTTTAATATTAGAAATACTGATAAAAAAAGATTTTATTCATTATTAAAAATTTTATTAAAAAAAGGAAATATAATAAAAGTAAAAAAAAATCTTTATGAGTCGACAATATTTATTGGCAAAAAAATACTTCTTGAGGTTGTGAAAATCGATAATAATATTTTTTTTTCAAAACCAGTAAAAGCAAAAAATAAAAATTTATTTTTTGAAATTACCAATGATGAAAACGATGTAAACTTAGATTATAGATCATTAAATATTGGTCAAATATTTTATGGAAAAGTATACGCTAAAGATAATCAAGATTATAAAGTAAAATTTTTGAGCACAAAAAATACAAATTTAAATGACTTTATATATGGAATTATAGTTAGCAAGAGTAACAAAAAATATTTAAAAATTGATAGAAAGTTTAATAATTTAATCCAAGTAACTAATGAAAAAATATTCTCTATCAAAGAAGGTGAACTAGTAAAAGCATTGCTGTCCAAAGATCAAAAAAACATAAAAGCTAAAATCGTTGAAATAATTGGAAAACCTAATTTAATTAAAAATATAAATAAATATCTAGCAGAAAAAAACGGTCTATCATTTTTTTTTGCAGAAAAATTAGAGAATGAAGCTCAGAATTTAGAAAAAATAAAAATAAATAACTCAGACAGACTTGAGATAACGCACCTTAATTTTATTACTATAGATCCAAGCGATGCTAAAGATCATGATGACGCAATATGGGCATCAAAAGATACGGATGCTAATAATATAGGTGGGTGGGAAATAATTGTTGCAATAGCTGATGTCTCATACTTCGTAAAAGAAAATTCATTAATTGATTTAGAAGCAATGAAAAGATGCTTTTCTATTTACTTTCCTAACTATGTTGCCCCAATGTTACCATTAAAATTATCCAATAAATTATGTTCGCTAAATATAAAAAACAAAAAACCTGTTATTGCTGTTAAAATTAAGATAGATAAATATGGGAATAAGATTTCGTATAAATTTTTTAGAGCTTTAATACAGATTTCTATGAACTTAAATTATGAAGAATTTGAAAATGCTTTCAATTCCCAAATATTACCAAAAAAATTTGATAAGATAAAAACGTTGATAAATGATATTATTGGAAGCTATAAATCACTAAAAATTTCTAGAGAAAAAAGAGTTCCTCTTGAAATAATTTCACCTGAAAATAAAATAATTACTAACGAAAAAGAAGTAATAGATATTCAACAAGAGAAAGTATTAGAAAGTAATAGATTAGTAGAAGAGTTTATGGTTACGGCAAACAGTTGTGCTGCAGAATTTTTGATTGAAAACAGTGCAAATTCTATTTTTAGAGTACATGATAAACCAACCTTATCAAAGCTCTATGAACTCAGCTTAGCTCTTAAGGAGTTTAGTATTAATTTTGACTATGAAAATGTAGTAACAACTTCAATGTTAAATAGATTGCTTAAAAATAATAATGAAGAAAAATATTCAAAGATTTTAAATTTAGCTATTCTCAGGTGTCAATCACAAGCACAGTATAGCTCTAAAAATATAGGTCACTTTGGATTATCTCTTGACAAATATACACATTTTACCTCACCAATTAGAAGATACTCGGACATTTTAGTACATAGATCAATTATTCAGGTTTTAGAAAAGAATAAAAATTTAGATAATAGAATTATTGACTATGGAGAAATTGCATTACACATTTCAGAATCGGATAAAAAAGTTGTTTTGATTGAAAGAGAAATAAACAATATATATTCGGCTCTTTTTTTTCAAAGTAAAGTAGGTCAAAAATTTTCTTGTTATATCACAACCATAAAAAAATTTGGTGTTTTTGTGAATATTGATAAATACAATATTGAAGGATTAATTCCGGTAAGAAAACTTGGAAAGGACTATTTTAATTATAATGAAGATAGTAACTATATGATTGGAAAAAAAACTAAAGAAAAACTTACTGTAGGCTCAAAATTAGTTGTAAAAGTTAAAGAAACAAATATTCTAAATGGCAACATATCTTTTGAAAGAATATAATAAAAAGCTAAATAAGAAAATATATAAATATGAATATTATAAAACCAAAAGATGCATCAAGTTTAATTATATACAAAACGATTAAAGAAAAAATATATTTATTAATGGGCAGAAGACCAGCTAAACAAAAATTTATGCCAAATATTTTTGTTTTTCCTGGCGGCGCTGTTGAGAAAGAGGATTATAAAGTAAGCTTTTATTCGGATTTTACACCTATGAACCTCCGTGCTTTAGCATATAAGTCTTCTTTAATTCGGGCTAGAGCTATAGGTCTGGCTTCAATCCGTGAAACATACGAAGAAACTGGAATATTCGTTGGAAAAACTATCAATAATAGTGTTAAACCTCAACCTTCTACTTGGAGAGATTTCGAGATAAATAAAATAAAACCAAGATTAGATATTCTTAATTATATAGCAAGGGCTGTAACTCCAGTTGAACAATCAAAAAGGTTCAACGCTAGATTTTTCATATGTGACTCAAAATATACCCATGGTTCTATTACCCAAAACAATGAGTTACTAGAAATAGACTGGTATCCAATTAGTGAAATAGTTGAAAAGTTACCCTTAGCACAGGTCACTCATCTTATTATTAAACAATGTGAATTATATTTTCAAAGACCTACTAAGAAAGGCAAAGGAAGCATTCAAATACCTATATATAGCAGAAGAAAGGGGCGTCGAGTAACTAGATACGCCTCCTACTGAAATACAATAATCTTAGTATTTTCCTTGACATAAAATATCTTATGGCTATTTTAAATGTAATATTTGGAGTTTATAATGGCAAAAACATCATTTGTAAAAATTAAATTAGTAAGTTCAGCAGACACAGGTTACTACTATGTAACTAAAAAAAACCCTAAAACACTTACTGAAAAAATGAAAATTAAAAAGTATGACCCTGTTGTCCGAAAGCATGTTGAATTTAAGGAAGCTAAAATAAAGTAGTTTCTAACAATTTGTATTTATGTACTTTAAATTAACAAGCTGTGTTTTTACTTCAAACCTTTGATAGTCCAACGATAAATTATTTATTACCCCATTATCATATAGTGTAAAAGCAGCTTCATAATCAGGTTTAATTTCTTCACTACTAGATGAAAAATATGCCATATTAATCCACCAGGATTCTAAACCTTTTAAACTATCAATAATATTTCCTAATTTCTTGCTTTCTATATTTTGGGATATGATTGCAATTGCATTATAAATACCATCGGGTCCGCTTCCATCATAAATTTTTTTTTCAAATATTGTATTTTTACTCATTGAAGCCTTAATTAAATCTGTAAAATATTTCATGGGGAATACTGTATCCTTTGAAAGATTGATTTCTTTCATAAAGGGTTCTTCAAACAATATATTAACATTTTTATTATTTTTGATTGCATTACCAGAGTGATTATCTGCAAGCTTGCCATTTAAATAGTTTTTACTTGAAAAACTTAATTTTTTTCCTGTATGAGACTCCCATGTATTATAACTAGAATCAGAAAAAAAATTAAAGCCATTTGCATTATATATTTTCATAGCCATTCTTTGCTTTTGAAAAAAACCTTTACATGTATTTTTTAACTCTAACACCATCCTCCCACGAATATCGATTATATTCTTTACTCTACTTTCCTTTAAAGTCATTTCATAAACAGCAATATGCGATTGAATATTTATTGGCGAAGAAGCATTTGCAAAAAAGAACGGGAAATTACATAGAAAAAACAATACAAAAAGAATATTATTTATAAAAAATCTATACATTACTCTAAATTTCTAGATTAAACTATTTTAGCACATGTTGTTTATAAACTATATATTTAAAAACTTGCAAATAAAACTATTTTTTAATCATAATAATATAATTTAATTATATGATAGGATAAAAGATGAAAGCTGATATATATAAAAACATTGAAAATTTAGGGATAAAATTTTCTGACCCTCCCTCACCCCAGGGAAGCTATTCACCATGGGTTATTACTGGTAAATATGTCTATTTATCAGGGCAAATACCAATAGTAGAAGATAGACTTAGGTATAAAGGCACTGTTCCTAATGAAATTTCTATTCTTGAAGCAACTGATGCTGCTAAGATCTGTGCAATCAATCTCTTAAATCAATTACATATTGCATGTAAAGGTGATTTAAAAATAGTTAAAAAACTAGTAAAGGTAACTGGATACGTTGCTTCAAATAAATCTTTTTCAGAACACCCTGCCGTAATCAATGGAGCTTCTGACTTATTTAAATCAGTATTTGAAGAGAAAGGAAAGCATGCTAGAGCTGCTATTGGTTGCTCATCTCTCCCATTAGGGGCCCCTGTAGAAGTAGAAGCCCTTTTTGAAATAGAATAAGTTATGAATGATTACAATGATTTAAAATTTTTTAATTATAATAAAATTGCTTCTATAGGGAAAGACTCATGGAATAATTGTGTAGATAACTCTAACCCATTTTCAAACTTTGATTTTTTGAATTCATTGGAGGAAAGCGGATGTATATCTGAGAAAACAGGCTGGAAGCCATTTCATTTGTGTTTAAAAAATAAATTTGAGGAAATAATTGCATGCACTCCTATGTATTTTAAAAATCACTCACAAGGAGAATATGTTTTTGACCACTCATGGGCTAACGCTTATGAGAACGCTGGTGGCGCATACTATCCTAAGCTCTTGATAGCAATACCCTTCACACCTGTTTCAGGACAAAGAATCTTAATCAGAAATGACTATGAAAAAAATTTAATTAGTTCATTAATATTAAATAGAGTGGAAGAGATAGCTAGTTCAAATAATATATCTTCTGTACATATCAATTTTACAAAAGAAACTGAGAACGTTATTTACCAAAAAAATAAGTTTTTAGAAAGATTTGGCATACAATTTCATTGGAAGAACAATAGCTATAAAAGTTTTAATGATTTTCTTGAAACATTATCATCTAGAAAAAGAAAATCAATAATTAAAGAAAGAAAAAATGCTAAACATAAAGATATCAAGATATATACTTTGCTCGGTGACGAAATAAAAAAAGAACACTTGGAATCATTTTATAATTTTTATATTGATACCACATCTAAGAAATGGGGGATACCATATCTTAATTACGATTTTTTCAAAAGATTATATAATACCAGTAATAAAAACATGCTTTTAATAATTGCTAAAAGGGAAGAAAAATGGGTTGCAGGTGCCCTTAATTTTTTGGGAGAAAATACGCTTTTTGGAAGGTACTGGGGCTGCTTAGAAGATCATAAATTTTTACATTTTGAGATTTGTTATTACCAAGCTATAGAATTTGCAATAAAAAGAGGCCTACTAAATGTTGAAGCAGGTGCCCAAGGCCCACATAAACTAAGCAGGGGTTATCTTCCTCAATTAACATATAGTTGGCACTGGATAAATAATATACATCTAAAAGATGCAATAGAAAATTTTCTCAATCATGAAAAAAACATAATAAAAGAAAATTTATCATTGCTAAATCAAGGCTCACCATATAAGAAGGATTAAAAAGATTATTTACTTAATATACTGTTTTTGCCTATTATCTTCAATTTGATTTTTTTTAACTATTCTCGGTTCAAAATTAAAATCTAAATTATTATTCTTCAGCCCAATTTTTATGCTACCACCTTTACTTAATGAACCAAAAAGCAACTCTTCTGTAATAGGAACCTTAATTTTTTCTTGAATAAATCTTGATAATGGCCTAGCGCCCATCAATTTGTCGTAACCATTTATTGCAATCCATTTTTTTGCTTCTTCAGTTAATTCGATTACTACCCCTCTATCGGCCAGCTGAGATTCAAGTTGTGTTATAAATTTTTCCACAACCATTATTATTATGTCCATATTTAAACTTGAGAATGTAATTATAGAATCTAATCTATTTCTAAACTCGGGGGTAAAAAGCTGTCTAATTGCCTTATCATCTTCATCTGTTTTCAATCCCCTACCAAACC